>Ga0193963_1000466_pt1 | contig 21364 bp, 23 predicted proteins | sample FB_6_MG_FD_140359 | JGI IMG/M metagenome (GOLD analysis project Ga0193963, IMG submission 140359) | Microbial mat bacterial communities from the Broadkill River, Lewes, Delaware, United States - FB_6_MG | ecosystem: Environmental > Aquatic > Freshwater > River > Microbial mats | place: USA...
GCAAAACAAGTTGTATGTGCAGCAGCAGATGGTGCAACAGCAGCAGTAGATATTATAGAATACTTAGGATAAAAAATGGTTAATGTTGGAGTAGTAGGTAGTACAGGTAGAGTAGGTTCTTTATTAATTGATGATTTAGCTACAGATGAGCAAGCTCAACTTAGCGCTTGTCATGTTTTTGATGAGTTAACTAAATCTGTACCAGAAGGTACAGTTGTTACAAATGATATGAAGACTTTATTAGAATCTTGTGATGTTGTTATTGACTTTAGCGCACCTGTTGCAACTGAAGCTTTATTAACTGAGATTGTTGAAAATGGCGGGAATAAACCTCTTGTTATTGCAACAACTGGGTTTAGTAAGCATCAACAAAACTTATTAATTGAAGCTAGTAAAAAAGTTCCAATTTTATATGCTACAAACATGAGTTTAGGTGTTGCAGTTTTAAATAAATTAGTAGCACTTGCCTCTAAAACATTAGCTGAATTTGATTGTGAGATAGTAGAACAACATCATAGACATAAAGTAGATTCTCCTTCAGGAACTGCACTTACACTGGCAGAACATGCGGCAAAAGCTAGAGATTTAGACTTAGATAAAGTAAGAATTTCTGGACGTGATGGGGTTATTGGTGCAAGAACAAAAGATGAGATTGGTGTAATGAGTTTAAGAGGTGGGGATATTGTTGGTCGTCATACTGCTGGTTTTTATAATGATGGTGAATTTATTGAACTTCATCATACTGCAACAGCTAGAAATACTTTCTCTAGAGGTGCTATTAAAGTATCTAAATGGATTGTAAATCAAGAACCAGGTCTTTATTCAATCAATGATTGTCTTGGACTGTAATAATAAAGAAATTAAAATGGAAAACAAAAAGATATTTAACACTTTCACTTTTTGTTTTTTTAAAGGTTAAATAAATGTGTGCAATAGTTGGAATTTACGGAAATGATAACGCTGCTAGATTAGCCTCTTTGGCTCTATTTTCTATGCAACATAGAGGTCAAGAAGCAACTGGTATTAGCTCATCTTGTGAAGGTAAAATATTTACTAAAAAAGACAGAGGTTTAGTTTCTGATGTATTTAAAGAAGATGCATTACAATACTTAAAAGGTAATATGGCAATTGGTCATAATAGATATTCTACTGCTGGTGGAGATTCTATTTTAGATGCTCAACCTGTATTTGCAAAATACAAATTAGGTGAAATATCTATTGTTCATAATGGTAATCTTATTAATAAGAAAGAAGTAAGAGATGAATTAATTGATAAAGGTGCTATCTTCCAAACTGGAATGGATACTGAAAACTTAATTCATTTAATTGCAAAAAACTCTAAAGAGAGATTAAGAGAAAGAATTACTGAAGCTCTAGAGAAAACTGTTGGAGCTTATTGTTTTATTATTCAATCTAGAAATAAACAATTTGTAATTAGAGATAGATATGGTATTAGACCATTATCTTTAGGAAAAATCAAATCAGGTGGTTATATTGTAGCTTCTGAAACTTGTGCATTTGAATTAGTAGATGCTGAGTTTATAAGAGATGTAAAACCAGGTGAAATGTTGATTTTTAGTGAAGATCATGATGAACCAGAATCAATTCAATTATTTGAACCAGAATTTAGACCATGTGCTTTTGAATATGTATATTTTGCAAGACCTGATTCTTTTGTTGATGGAAAAACTGTTTATGAAACAAGAGAAAATATGGGTAAAACTTTAGCTAAAAATGATTCTGGAAGTTCTTCAAAATATGACATGGTTGTTCCTGTTCCAGATTCAGGGGTTCCAGCAGCACTTGGATATGCAGCACAAAGTGGTATACCTTTTAAATATGGAATTATTAGAAATCACTATGTAGGAAGAACATTTATTGAACCTACACAAGAAATGAGAAGTATGAAAGTTAAGATGAAACTTTCTCCTATGAGATCTCTAATTGAAGGTAAATCTTTACTTGTTATTGATGATTCAATTGTTCGTGGGACTACATCTAAAAGAATTGTTAGAATGTTAAAAGATGCAGGTGCTAAAGAAGTTCACTTTAGAGTTGCAAGTCCAGAAATTAAGTTCCCTTGTTATTATGGTATTGATACACCAAATAAAGAAGAATTAATTTCAAATAATATGTCAAAAGATGAAGTTTGTAAATATATAGAAGCAGATAGTTTAGAGTATTTATCTATTGAAGATTTAACAAATTCTATTGGTCCTGACAGAAATTACGCGTTAGAAAGTTTTAATGGTGACTATTTCGTTACAAAATAAAAAAATAAAAAATAATATAAAAGAAGTACTTACAATAGGTAGGTACTTTCGTAAAGAATTTGGGGAAACAGTTTATAAAGTTCCAATTAGTATTGGAGGATTTACATGTCCTAATATAGATGGAACAGTTGCAAAAGGTGGATGTACATTTTGTGAAAATGATTCTTTTTCTCCTAATTTGCAAGAAAAAAAGCCTTCATTTAAACTAAATCCAAGAGTTTCAGAAAATCCTTTTTTAGATAAGCAACTTCAGCAACTTCAGATGCAATTTGATGCAACTAAACAAAGACTTGAGAATAAGTTTGAATCAAAAAAATTTATAGTTTATTTTCAATCTTTTACAAATACATATGCACCACTAGACACTTTAAAAGCTTTATACACTAAAGCTTTGAGTTTTGATAATGTTATAGGGCTTTCAATTGGAACAAGAACAGATTGCATGACAGATGAAATTCTTGACTTTTTAGAAGAGTTATCAAAAGAAAAAGAAATTTGGGTTGAATATGGAATCCAGTCTTTTTATGATGAAACATTGGATAAGATAAATCGTGGCGATGATGCAGCTAATATGAGAAAATGGATTAGTAAAACTAAACAAAGAAACTTAAAAGTTTGTGGACATTTAATTTATGGACTTCCAGATGAAGACCAAGAAATGATGTTAGAAACATTTAATCAAACAATTGCTTTAAATATTGATTCAATAAAGTTTCATCCTTTATATGTAGTTAAAAATACTTTATTAACAAAAGATTTCAAAAAAGGAAATTTCACTCCTATTACTGAAGACTTATATATTGATACAGTTGTAAAATCTATAAAAAAACTTCCTGAGAACGTGTCTGTTCAAAGAGTGACTGCGGGAATTGATGACAGTACTTTATTATCTCCAGATTGGTGTCGTAATAAACATCAACAAATTCAAAAAATAAAAAAAGCTTTAATAAAAGAGGGTTTGAAGTACTAAAAGAAGTTTAAGTATTAAAATAGATACTAGGAAATCCTAGTTCTATTTCATTTTTAATAGATAATCTACTACATTATCTATAAATGCATCATGTTTTCTATCTTTTCTATATGCAATATATAATTTTCTAATCATTTTTTGATTTCCAATTCTTGACTCATAAAGTGCATTTGCTTTAAGGAGAGATTCAATTGCGTTTCTTGATACAATTGAAACAGTTGGTGTTTCGTTTTTATCAGAGTGTAATACAGTTTGAACAATAGTTGTTGCACTTGTTACTTCTGAAGTTACATCAAATGTATCACAATCAGGGTAGTTCGCTTTTTCTAAAGATTCTTTAAATATTAATCTTGTATTTGAATCAGGATTTCTACATACCCATTTATATGCTAGTAAATCAGCTGCTTTTGCTTTTGTTGGCAGTTTTTGATTTGAAAATATTACAATCTCATCATCCATCCACTCTCTGTAAATAATATCATCATCTGGAATATAGTTTTCAACTAAGGCCATATCAATTTTTTTATCTAATAAGTCTTCAATTGCTTTATGTGAAACAGATACATTAATTGATACATCGTTATTAATATTCTCTTTTAAGTTATTTAAGAATCTTGGTAAAATATAATTTCCAATAATAAAAGATGCGCCAAATACAAAGGTTACATCTTTGTTCATAATTTTTAATACTTCTTTTTCAGCATTGTTTACACATCTCTCAATTTTCTGAGCGATTGCGTATAACATTTGACCTTCTTTTGTTAGTCTAATACCATTTTTCTTTCTATCAACAACTTGTACGTCTAAATAATCTTCAATATATTTCATCTGTTGTGTAACAGCAGGCTGAGAAATACCAAGTTTAGCAGAAGCTTTGGAAAAGGATTTTTCTCTTACTACTGTTAAAAAAGTTTCTAGTTTTGCAAAATCTGTTAACATCATGGTTACCTTTAATTAAATCTAATGATTATAATAACATTTGTTTATAAACAGAATTATTAAGAGGGTTAATTAATTTATACAAATTATGTTATAATTTATATTTATTGGAGAAGAAATGTCACAAAACTTTTTATCATCGTTGAATGAATCTCAACAAAAAGCAGCAAAGCACATAGATGGCTCTTTGTTGATTTTAGCTGGTGCTGGTTCTGGTAAAACAAAAACTATTACAACAAGATTAGCCTACCTTATTTCAATTGGAATAGATCCAAGTTCGATTTTAACGTTAACTTTTACGAATAAAGCTGCAACTGAAATGAGAGAACGAGCTTATTCATTAATTGACTCAGGATCAATAAATACTCCACCTCTTTTATGCACATTTCATAAATTTGGATTACTTTTTCTTAAGTTCCATATGAGTGAATTGGATAGAAAAAACAATTTTATAATTATAGATAATGATGATAAAAAAAGAATTTTAAAATCAATTGATAAAGAGATTACAACTTCAATTTTAGTGAGTGAAATTTCAAAATATAAAAATACACTTTTAACGCCAGAGGAAGCAAAAACTGCCGCGCAATTAAAACTTTATCAACAAATTGCCGATGTATATGAAAAGTATGAAGCATATTTATTAAAAAACAATTTAGTTGATTTTGATGATTTATTACTTTTACCATTTAGAATTTTAGAAAAAAATGAAAATTTAGCAAAAGAAACTAGTAAAAAATATCAATATCTTATGGTAGACGAGTATCAAGATACAAACGAATTACAATACAAACTTTTAAGGCTTTTATGTACAACTCATAGTAATCTTTGTGTTGTTGGTGATGATGATCAATCAATTTACGGCTGGCGTGGTGCAACAATTAGAAATATATTAAATTTTACAGAGCATTTTGAAAATACTACAGTTGTAAAGTTGGAAGAAAATTATAGATCTACTGACACCATACTTGAACATGCAAATCAACTAATCGAACATAATAGAGATAGGCTAGGGAAGAAGCTAGTAGGAACAAGAGCAAAAGGTGATAGTATTAAAGTATACGAATCACATGATGAAAATGAAGAAACAAGAAAACTTATTGATGATATTACAAAATTAATTACTAGTGGTGTAAGTGGAAGAGATATTGCTGTTTTATTTAGAGTAAATGCTTTATCTAGATCACTTGAAGAAGGTTTTAATAGAGCTGGAATAAACTATAGGCTTGTTGGTGGTATGAAATTTTATGAAAGAGCAGAGATTAAAGATTTAATTGCTTATTTTAGGATACTAACTAATACTACTGATAATTTTTCATTAAAAAGAATTGTTAACAAACCAAAACGTGGAATAGGAAAAACAACAATTGATAAGCTTGATGCTAAATCTATAGAATTAAAAAAACCAATTTTTTCAATATTAGAAGAGTTTACAGCTGAAGAGTTAGCAACAATTGTAGGAAAGAAAAACTCAAGAACATTAAAAGTATTTATGGCTTCAATTATGGATTTAAGAGATGCTTTAGAAGAATCAAAAATGAGATTTTTAGATTCTTTTGAAGATACATTTGATTATAGAGCATCATTTGACAAAGTTCCTGATGGTTTTGATAGACAAGCAAATATAGATGAATTTTATGGGTATATAAGAGATTATTTTATTCAAAACCCACATTTAAGTTTAGAAGATTTTTTAAATGAAATTGCTTTAGAATCTGAAAAAGGTGAGTTGACGGAACAAGCTATTTCAATGATGAGTATTCATTCTTCAAAAGGTTTAGAGTATAAGCATTTGTTTATAATTGGTCTTGAAGAAGGTTTTTTCCCAATTATTGGTGATGGTAGTGATATTGAAGAAGAACGAAGACTTGGCTATGTAGCAATTACAAGGGCAATGGATAATCTTACATTATCTTTTGTTCATTCAAGGTTTTATAAAGGTAAAAGAGCAGTGCTTTTAAAGAGTAGATTTTTAAGTGAATCAGGTCTTATAAAAGGAAGCCTTACTATTGAAAAGAATTCTTGTTATAAAAAAGGCGATTTAGTTAAACATAAAATTTTTGGAATGGGAAGAGTTCAAAAAGCAGGAAAAGCAGGCAAAGATTTTAAGTTAACTATTAATTTTGGTGGAACAAGAAGAGATATTCTTTCAAGTTTTGTTGAAAAAATGTAATTAGGAATCAATGCAAAAGAAATTATATAATAAGGAACCTCTAAATAAATTACTAGTTGTAAGTAAACCAATGTTTAGAAGTTCTAATTCATACTTAAATCAAATAAAAAGAAAATATAAGAATAAAAAAGCTGGTTTTTCTGGGACATTAGACCCTTTTGCTTGTGGCTGTTTAATTGTTGCATTTGGTCAATATTCAAAGTTATTCAAATATCTGAAAAAAACTCCTAAAACATATAGAGCAGTTGTTTGGTTGGGTGCAAGATCAGAGTCTTTTGATATAGAAAATATAATTGATATTAAAGCTGAAGAAAGAGTGGATAATCAATTATTAGAAAAAGAGATATTAAATTTAATAGGTGAAATTGAGTATACTCCTCCAAAATTTTCTGCAAAAAAAATCGATGGCAAGAGAGCTTATGATTTAGCAAGAGCAGGAGAAGAGTTTGAAATGAAAAAATCAATTATGAATATAGTTGATACTAAGTTTATTTCATATTCTCATCCTTTTATTACTTTTGAAGCAACAGTAAGTGAAGGCTCTTATATAAGAAGTTTAGCTCAGATATTACTTGAAAGAATAAATAGAGTTGGCACATTATCTTATTTAAATAGGTTAAATGAAGGTGAATTCTTTTATGAAAATGAAAAAGATTTGAATCCTTTAGACTATTTAGATTTAGAAGAGAATATTTACTTAGGTACAAAAGAGTGGCTAGATAATGGGAAAAAAATAAATATTGATTTTTTAGAAATAAAAGATGATGGAGATTATCTAATAAAATTTGATAACTTTTTTAGTATAATTCAAATTAAAAACAATGATGTAAAATATCTTTTAAATAAGGTTCTAATAAATTGACAAGAAAATCCTATGCAAAAGTGAATATATTTTTGAAAATAGCTGGAAGAAGAAACTCTTATCATGAGTTGGTATCTAGATTTGTTAGAGTCCATTCTTTATATGATGAGATAAGTTTTAGAAAATGTAAGTGTGATGATTTTACATTAACTGGTGACTTTGGCTGTGATATTAAAAAGAATACAATTTATAAAGCTTATACTTTACTAAAAGAAATATCTCCTACAGTTGAAGAGTATTTTAAAAATAATTCAGTAAATGTAGAAAAAAATATTCCAGAGTTTGCTGGGCTTGGTGGAGGAAGTTCGAACTGTGCAACTTTTATGATTATGGTGAATAAAGTATGTAGTTTAAACTTATCAAAAGGTAATTTGGCACAAATTGGACTATCAATTGGAGCAGATGTTCCTTTCTTTATTTATGAATATGATAGTGCTAATGTAACAGGCATTGGTGAAATTGTTGATAAATTTGATGAAGATATACTAGATATTGATACAATAACACCTTCTATTGAATGTAATACAGGTCAAATTTTTTCTAAATTTAGAGAAAGTTTTTATAGTGAAATTTCTGATGAAGATAAATCAAGATTATTAAGTTTAAAATCAAAGGAAATATTAGCTCTTTTAGATGTAAAAGAAGCAAATGATTTGTATGAACCTGCAATTGACATATATCCTAAATTAAAAGAGTATAATAAAACTGACTGGTATTTTAGTGGCAGTGGCAGTTCATTTTTTAAGGTAAATAATGAGTAAAAAAGAGATAAAAAAGAATCAAGTTTTTAAGAATAAAAAAGTTTTTCATGATTTTATAATATTAGATACATATGAAGCAGGAATTGTTCTTGAAGGAAGTGAAGTTAAAGCTGTACGTGAAGGTAGAGTTAATTTAAAAGATTCCCATGTAAGAATTATAAAAAACGAAGTGTTTGTATTAAATATGCATATTACACATTTAAGTACTGCACACAGTACATATAGACCTGATGAGAGAAGAGATAGAAAACTTTTATTACATAGAAAAGAAATAGAAAAATTATTTGTTAAAGTGACTAAAGAAGGCATAACATTAGTTCCAATTAAAATGTATTTTAATTCAAAAAATATTTTAAAATTGCAAATTGCAACTGCTCAAGGTAAAAAGCTTCATGATAAAAGAGAAGATCTAAAACAAAAAACTATGAAAAGAGAAACTGAACAAGCCCTTAAAAACTATTAATATAATAAGTTGAGCTTATATGTTACAAGAAAGTCATCTTATTAGAATATAAAATTAAACTTAAAAAAATAAAGTTGTTCTATTAATTAAAAAAAAGTGTTAATTTTTTGTTAATTTTAAGCTTTTCTTAGCTATGATAAATTTGATAAGTGACAAAAAAGTGACTTAAAAAAATTAGTAGGAGGGAGATTGATGCAAAACGGTGCACAAATCGAGTATGATTACTCAATTGCAAAAGCCTTTACATTTGCAACAATTCTGTTTGGTATTATTGGTATGACTATTGGTGTTGTACTAGCTTTTCAATTAGCGTTTCCTGAGTTAAATAACTTAGCAGGGGAATATGGTACTTTCAGTAGATTAAGACCTTTACACACAAATGGTGTAGCTTTTGGTTTTACTCTTAGTGGTATCTTTGCGTGTTGGTATTATATCGGGCAAAGAGTATTAAAAGTTTCATTAAAGGAATCACCATTTTTAATGGGTGTAGCAAAATTACATTTTGTACTTTATTTCATTACTATTCTATTAGCTGTAGTAACTCTATTCATGGGTATTACAACATCTAAAGAGTATGCTGAATTAGAATGGCCATTAGATATTTTAGTTGTAGTATGGTGGGTTCTTTGGGGAATTTCTGTTTTCGGTTTAATCGGAATTAGAAGAGAAAGAACTTTATATATTTCAATTTGGTATTTTATAGCATGTTTCATTGCAGTTGCAATGTTATACTTATTTAATAACATGGAAGTTCCAACAATGTTTGTATCAGGATATGGTTCATGGATTCACTCAGTATCTATGTATGCTGGAACAAATGACGCCTTAGTACAATGGTGGTATGGACATAATGCAGTTGGTTTTGTATTTACTGTTCCAATTGTTGCTATGATTTATTACTTTTTACCAAAAGAATCTGGACAAAATGTATACTCATATAAGCTTTCAATTTTAGCTTTCTGGGGATTATTATTTGTATACCTTTGGGCTGGTGGACATCACCTTATTTATTCAACTGTTCCAGATTGGATGCAAACAATGGGTTCTGTAATGTCAGTAATCTTAATTTTACCATCATGGGGATCAGCAATTAATATGCTTTTAACAATGAAGGGTGAGTGGCAACAGTTACAATCAAATACTTTAATTAAGTTTATGGTTCTTGCTTCTACTTTCTATATGTTAAGTACTATTGAAGGACCAATTCAAGCAATTAAATCAGTAAATGCAATTGCGCACTTTACAGATTGGATTCCTGGTCACGTTCACGATGGTGTTCTTGGATGGGTTGTATTTATGATTATGGCTTCTTTATTCCATATGGCACCAAGAATGTATGGAAGAGAAATCTACTCTAAGTCGTTAATGGATACTCAATTCTGGTTACAAACAACTGGTATTGTATTATACTTTACTTCTATGTGGATTGCAGGTATTACACAAGGTATGATGTGGAGAGCTTACGATGAATATGGTTCATTAGTTTACTCATTCATTGATACTGTTACTGTATTACAACCATATTATACAATTAGAGCTGTTGGTGGGTTAATGTACCTAATCGGTTTCTTTATGTTCGCATATAACATGTACAAAACTGCTACAGCAGGTAGAGTACTTGATAAAGAACCAACAAACGCTACTCCAGTAGCTGCTTAAGAAGGAGGGTAATTATGTTTCATTGGTTTGAACAAAGACCGTTTTTCTTTGCGGTATTAGTATTTATTTTTATTGCATTTGCAGGTATTATTGAAGTAATCCCTGATTTTGCAAAACAGTCGAGACCTACAGTTGGTACTAAACCTTATTCTGTACTAGAGTTAGCAGGTAGACAAGTTTATATTAAAGATTCTTGTAATGCTTGTCACTCGCAATTAATTAGACCATTTAAATCAGAAACTGATAGATATGGTATGTATTCATTATCTGGTGAGTATGCTTATGATAGACCATTCTTATGGGGATCAAAAAGAACTGGTCCAGATTTAATGAGAGTTGGTAACTATAGAACAACAGATTGGCATGAAAACCATATGATGGATCCAGCATCTGTTGTACCAGGTACAGTTATGCCAGCATATCCTCATCAGTTTGAAAATATCGCTGATTTAGATACTGCATATGCAGAAGCGTACACAGTTAAAACTGTATTTAATACTCCATATGATCAAGATTTAGATGGAGATGGGAAAATTGATGTTGAATTAGGTGAATATCAATCAGCTATTGCAAAAGCTAAAGCTGATGCAAAAGCTATTGCAGCTGACATGAAAAATCAAGCTGTAAAAGATGCCGTTGCAAACGGTCAAGTTCCTGAAATAGTTGCATTAATTGCATATTTAAATTCTTTAAAATAAGAGACTAGAATGGATCAAGAGACTTTATTAACAATTCAAGGTTATGCGAAATTTTTCCTAATCTTTGTAATATTTGTTGTGTTTTATTCTTATGCTTATTCTATATATAAAAGGGATAAGAAGGGCGATCGAGATTTTGAAAAATATTCAAACTTGGTACATGACGATGGAATAGAGTCAGATCCTCTCGAAAATAGAAAAGAAGAAATAGAAAATAAAGAGAAGGAGAAATAGTATGAAATCTATGGTTATAGGTGGAATTATTCTTATCGTCGCTTTAATGGCAGGAACTTACTTTGTAGCAGGTGATGCTTTTGATACAGACGATTATATTAATAGTTTAACAATGCTTGGAGCATTAGCAATTATTGTAATTACAGTATTTGTTTCGTTAAAATATATTAATCAAATGAAAAATGATACGGCTAGTGGTGAATTAGCTGAAGAGAGATGGGATGGCATTGGTGAGTATAGAAATGCAATTCCTTCAGGATGGGGACTAGCATTTATTGGTGTTATTGTTTGGGGTATGTGGTATATGGCTATTGGTTATCCAACTGGTGGTTTTTCACAAATAGGTCAATGGAATGAAGAGACTTTAGAATACAACGAAAAATTTGCATCTAAATGGGAAAACCCAAGTCAAGAAACATTAGTTGCTATGGGTGAATCTACATTCTTAGTACAATGTTCACCTTGTCATGGTATTGATGGTGAAGGTATTGAAGGTAAAGCTCAAGATTTGACAAAAAGAATCTTAAAATCTTCAGTTGAGCATGTAATTAAAAATGGTGCAAATAACTTTACTACTGCATATCCAGGTGGAATGCCTCCGATGATGTTAACTGAACAAGCTGATATTGATGCAGTTTCAGAGTATGTTGCAGGTGGATTTAAAGGTGAGCAACCAGCTTCATATGCTGTTTGTGCTGGTTGTCATGGTGCAGATGGAAAAGGTATGCCATTTGTTGCTCCAAATATTATAGAGTATGACGATGCAGTTATTTCATCAGTATTAACTGATGGTAAAAAAGCTAATATTGGTATCATGCCTAATTTCAAAGGTAGATTAAACCCTACTCAAGAAAAAGCAGTTGCTGCATATATTAGAAGTATAGGAGAGTAAGATGGCTGGAAATTCACAAATGAATGAAAATGAAAGAGGATTATTTTCTCTAATTCATGGAATTACAGGTATGTTGATTGCTACAGTACTTTTATTAAGTATTTTAGGAACTTTAACTTTTTTTGCTATAAATGTTCAACAACAAGAGTCAACGAACTTTTATAAGATAAATCAAGATTTAAATGCACTTAAGTTTAATAGTTCTGACAATAATAGTCATTACGAATTAGTTAAGAAGTAAAGGATAAGATATGGATAAAATTATTGGACTTTTATTATTAGCATCAGCAGTGATGACTGCATATTTGTCTTTCTTTGACTCATCTAGAGTATTCGTTGGATAAATGATAACTCTTAAATACACAAAAATAGGAGTGATTTTTTCACTCCTATTTTTTTTACCCCTAAATGCCTTATCTAATACTTTTATTTTAAGTGATGATAGTCTTATTGATAAAAGAGCAGTGACAAAAATTGAAGAGATAGGAAATGAATCGAAATTAAAACTTGGTGTTAATATTTACGTTTATGCTAAGCAATCTTTAGGTTTAGCAAAAAATATAACTACAAAAGATAAAATTAAATATATTAAAAAACATGAAGGTGATATTACAAAATCATTAGTAAAACCTTATGTATTATTGTCTATGGCAATAGAAGACACTCATGTAAATTTAATTGTATCTTCAAAATTAAAAGAAGTTGTTGATAAGAATGAAATTTTAAATGATTATGTTGTACCCTTATTAGCTTCAAAAGATAAAAATACTACTTTTGCAAAAGCAAGTGCTGCTATTTTAAATGGTTATGCTGCTATAGCAGATACTATTGCAGAATCAAAAGATGTAAAACTTGAAAGCAGTATTGGAAATTCTGGGAAAGTTGCTGGAACAGTATGGAGAGTATTAATGTATACCTTAATAGTTGTAGGTATTTTACTTTATACATTTGCTGTTTTAAGAAGAAAAAAATAGGAACACAATTTAATGAAAAGAAATTATTGGCCACTTTTATTTATTAGTATATTCACTTTTACTTTAGGAATGATTATTTGGACTATTATGTCAGCTATAAAAGTACCTGTACATGAAGATGAAGCATTCTTAAAATCTTATCATGATTTGGATAGAGATTTTAATAGTGTAATGGAATCAAACAAGAAATTTAAAGAAAAATATGACTTTAATATTTTAGTAAATAAAAAAGAGTTTGATTTAGTGATGAGTGATATGTTTTTAGCTCAACGTGCGATTGAAAAAAAATCACAACATAAAGACATTTTCAATAATGGTAAAAATAATAAGATAGTAATTTATGTAAAAGATAAAAATGGTATAGAAAAAGATAATATAGAAATATCATTTAGAGTATCAAGACCAACTAATCATCATAGTACTATGGATTTTACAAATGAAGATTTTAAACTTATTAATAATAAATATAATTTAGAGGTAGATTTACCTTTAAAAGGAAATTGGAATATCACAGGTACTTTTAAAATAGGTAGTGATGTTGGATATCTTTTTATAAAATCAAATGCAATCTAAGTCAAAACTCTTAGTCTATCCCACTTCAAGAGTAATAAGAGAGTACATTAATTCCCAAAAGGAATTTAATGTACTTTTGCCAACAGTTCTCACGATTGATGAGTTTTTTAAAAAATCATTAAATCTTGGAAATTATAAATATATTGATGAAGAAGAAAGATTCTTATATTTAATAGAAGCTGTCAAAGAAATAAACTTAGAAAAACTTGGAATATCTACTAACTTTTTACAATTTATAAAACAAAGTGACTATATTTACAGGTTTTTTCTTGAGTTAGCTAGTGAAAATGTTGATATAGATTCTATATCAAGTGAAGATACATATGACTATTATGGTGAACATTTACATATTTTAAAAGCAATTCAAAAAAACTATCTTCAAGTTTTAAAACAAAACAATGCAGTAGATAAAATAAATATTAAAAGTCACTATTCAATTAATAAAGATTTTTTAAAAAGGCATTCTAAAATAGAAGTTGAATTTGAAGGATATTTTACATCTTTTGAATTTGATTTAATAAAAGAAATTGCAAAATATTCTCAACTAGAAATTAATTTTATTTATAATAAATATAATAAAAAATCGATTGAAAAATTTATTAATATTGGGTTTGATTTAAAACTAAATAACAGTTATAAAATTGATTTTTCCAGTAAAATGATTCTAAAAGAAGAAAAGATAATCAAAAAAACTTCTAATGTTGATATAAAAGGTTTTTCGTCAAGAATAAATCAAATAGCATTTATTAAAAAAGCAGTTTCAGATCTTGTAAATAGTGGACTAGAACCATCAAAAATTGCCCTTATACTACCTGAAGAGAGTTTTGCAAGTAAGATATCGCTTTTTGATAAAGAAGGTTATTTTAACTATGCAATGGGTTTAAATATTTATACCACAAACTTATATAAAATGATTGATTCAATATATTTATATATGAATGAAAAAGATTTAAAAAATATAAAGAATATGGAGTTTAATAAATTAAAAGAAGATGATATAGAAAATATTTTTGAGAAATATTGGAATAAGCCTTTAACTAAAGAGCATTTTAATAGAATTATTGATTACTTTTTATCTTTTAAGGAAGATGAAGAACTAATAGAAAAATTTAAAGAATTAGTATTTAGACTTGAGAGATTACTTTTTTCTACTAATGAGCGAATTATATTAAAAGATGCATATAAATTATTACACCAAAAAATTTCTAAGATTACATTAGATGATATTAATTCAGGAAAAATTACAGTTATGGGACTTCTAGAGAGTAGAAGATTAACATTTGATGCTGTAATAATCTGTGATTTTAATGAAAGCCTAATTCCTAAAAGAAGTGTCAAAGATAAATTTTTGTCTTCTAGTATTAAGTCTAAAGTTAATCTACCTAATAAAATTGATAGAGAAAATTTGCAGAAATATTATTATGAAAGATTGATTAGTAATACGGATAATGTATTTATATCATATGTTAAAAATGATAGTGAGCAAATATCAAGATTTGCTAATACATTATTTGATATTAATATTGATGAAAAACTTTATGATAATTCTTATAAACACATTTTGTACAATAATAAAATATTAAAACATTTTGAAGATGAAATAATCTTAGATATAGATTTATCCAAACTAACTTGGAGTGCAAGTTCTTTAAAAGAGTATTTAGAGTGTAAAAGAAAATATTACTTTAACCATATACTTAAGATTAAAGAACATACTATATCTATTAAACCAAAAGGTTATGAACTTGGTAATATAATTCATAATTCTCTAGAGTTGTATTATAAGCAAGATATTAGATCATATGAAAAATTATTAGAAATTGTTCATGATGTAAGTAAAGAAGAAATTGTAAGTAATTCCTTTTTAAATTTAGATTTAGAAATTTGGAAAAAGAAATTAATGGAATTTATCAATAAAGAAAAAGAACGATTTGTTAATAATATTCGAATAATTGATTTAGAAAAAGCATTTTTAATTGAAATGGATAATATTAAGTTACGTGGTACGATTGACAGAATTGACTTAATTGATGACTGTTATGTCGTTTTAGATTATAAAACATCAAGTAACTTAAAACTTGACTCAAAGCGAACTTATGAAAAAGCTGTTGATTTTCAATTGGAGTTTTATTATTTGGCAGTTGAGAGTTTATACAAAACAACAAATATAAAAGCATATTATTATGATTTATATAATATGAAATTATTAGAAGAAGTTGTTTTAGATGAAAAACTTGAATCATTAAGAAAAATATTTTTAGAGTTTAAAACAAAAAATGTCAACTTTACTAAGTGTGAGAATAATCAAATATGTCAATATTGTACATATAAAACTTTATGTAATAAAGATTAAATTTATATATATAAAAAAAGGTTAGAGATATTCTCTAACCTTTCTTATTTTTTCTAAATATTTATTAGAAAGAGTATTGTACGTGAACTCTACCCATTGTTTCTTTTTCATCATTTCTATCAGCGTCTAATTGACCAAATCTTACGAATGTCATTAGGTTTTTAGCATGATTATATGTAACTTGACCAAAAATTTCTGATTGATCTTGTGCATTTGACATATCTCCAGCATCAAGGTCACTGTAGTTTAATGCTACTTTGATTTTTTCAGTAACTTGTGCATCAATTCCTGCATATAATGTAGATGCATCAGAGATGTCTGAAAGTGTTACTCTCCAGTGCTCATCAAATCCAGTTCCAGCAGAATAATCTGTACTTACAACTCCACCTTCTTCATCAGTTTCACCATAAGATACGTGTGCTCCAAAGATACCCATATTTGCAGCAATTCCAACTTTCCATAATTTGTTATCAGCGTCAGAGTTTTCTAAATCTAATGCAGTGTATCTAGCAAATGAACTTAATGCAACTGAAGAAACATTATATGATGCTCCTAAACCTATAGTATATGCATCAAATACATTATCTACATCAATGTATGAAGCGTCAACATTAATCATTCCAAAAGAAGCATCAAGACCAACAACAACAACGTCTTCAGCACCAGTAGTTAATCCTGAAACTGCATTGTCAGAGTTTTGTAAGTTAGTTTGGTTAAAGTATGCACCATAAACTGTTGCAGGACCAAATGTTGATACAGCTAAAATACCTGTACCTGTTTGCTCATTACCCATACCATCTCTTGGTAAAGAGAATTTTGTATTTAATGCTTGTTTACCAATAGTAACAGAAGTATTTGCTAAACCTGTATATGCAAAGTTTGCTTCAGATAATACAACATCAACACCTGAATCACCATTTGAACTTGTACCTAAAGATACATTTGCAGTGTCACTACCAGCAATAACTCTTGAGTTAAAAGTTACATCGTCAGTAATTTTTGATTTTAAAGATACAGCTACTTTATAATTGTTGCTTGCTTCAGATAATTCATAGTCATTATATCTGTATGCCGCAGTTCCTGATACATCAACATTTTTAATTGCTTCAACTAGTGGTTGTGCACATGCAGTTGTTCCAGCTACAGCGATAGCTGCTACTAAACTCATTTTTGCGAATTTTTTCATTTTTATCCTTTTGTTTGTTTAAGTTTCAATAATTATACTATAACTATTTTAAAATTTTATTAATTGTTTTGTATATAAAATATGTAATTAATTAGTAACTATACCTATATAGACTGTGCAATAAGTACATCTTCAATAATTTTTGTGATATCACCATCTAAGATTGCATCAACATTTGAGTATCCAATGTTACTTCTAGTATCTTTTACTTGTTGATAAGGCTGCATTACGTAAGATCTAATTTGATGTCCCCATCCAATTTCACTTTTTTCTGTACCGTTTTTCTCCGCTTCTAGTTGTTCTAATTCATATTCATAAAGTCTAGATTTTAGCATTTTCATTGCACTTGCTTTATTTTTATGTTGAGATCTATCATTTTGACATTGTACTACTATGTTTGTTTTTATATGAGTAATTCTTATTGCAGATTCAGTTTTATTAACATGTTGTCCTCCTGCACCACTTGCACGGTATGTATCAATTCTTATATCTTTATCTTCAATAACTATATCAATATCATCATCAATTTCAGGGCTTACCATAACAGATGCAAAAGAAGTATGTCTTTTTGCATTTGAATCAAAAGGAGATATACGAACTAATCTATGAATACCATTTTCAGCTTTAAGATATCCATAGGCATTTTCACCTTTAATAATAAATGATACATCTTTAATACCAGCTTCTTCACCATCTTGATAATCAAGTAATTCAATTTTAAAGTTTTGCCTTTCTGCCCATCTTAAATACATACGATAAAGCATTGCGGCCCAATCTTGTGATTCAGTTCCTCCTGCTCCTGGATGTATAGAAATAATTGCATTTGAGGCATCATCTGGATTAGAAAGCATAACAGAAATTTCAGTTGCTTTAATTAATTCATTTAAATCAGCTGCTTCATCATGTAAAAGTTCAAATGTATCATCATCTTTATCTTCTTGTGCTAATTCATATAGTTCATTAGTTCCACTTAATGCATCATTTGCTTTATTAAATTTTGATAATTTTGAGAGAAGTCTATTCTTTTCTATACCAATTTTTGTTGCATTTTCTACATTATTCCAGAAGTCTTGCTCAGCTTCAAGATTTTCAATTTCTTTAAGTCTTGATTTTAAGTCTTCTGGCTTTAAAATATTTTTAATATTTTCAAGTTTTGTATTAAGTAATTTTAGTAGTTCTGAGTATTCGTAGGCATCCATTAATTATTTAGATTCCTCTTCTATCTCTTTTTGATCTTCTTTAGGTTTTAAACTATTTATATAAGAATATACATTTTTAATATCTCTTGAATCCATTAGATTTGCATATGGTAACATTCTAAATGCTGTCCCTCTATCATAGTCTCCTAAACCATAATCTCTAATAGTAGTTTTAAAATCATAAAAGTTTAATTTTGTCAGATCTCTAGAATTACCTGTTAATACATTAGCTTTTTCACCATGACAGCTTTGACATTTATTTATATATAACTTTTTACCGTCTTTTGACATTCTAACTTTTATTTCTTTTTTTCTAGTAATTTGTTCTTCTTTTTTCCTAGTTTCTAGTCTTTGAAGTATTTTTTGTTCTAACTTTTCTTCATCAATTGCTGTTAAATTGATTTGATCTTTCTTGAAGATATAAATGTAGTTATTTCCATTTGTAGATTTTTCAATTTTTATATCATCAACAGACCATCCCTCATTTTTCATATCTTGAACATTTTTAGATGATTTACATAGTCCACCATCAAGATTTGTAGTCTCAATTGTAGTCATTGAAAGATGATTTTCCTTAAAACACATCGTTGTTTGGGCATTTAATGCTATTGTAGTGAAAAGTCCTAAGGTAATTGTAGTGAAAAATTTCATTTTTATCCTTTTTTTTAAAGGATTAGTTTATCATAATTAATTTTAATATATAAATAAAAAAAGGTTAGAAGCTATAGCTTCTAACCTTTTAAGAGTTTAGTAAGTTTATAAATTCAATACTAGAATTTGTATTCAACTTGTAATCTACCTCTGTCATAATCATCACCATTAACTTCACCTTGACCAATTCTTACGTAAGCAGAAAGGTTTTTAGCATGTTTGTATGTGAATTGTACATGATATTCATCATGTTCAACATTATCAACATTATCTTGCTCAGTTTTGTCGTAATTTAAACCAATGTGTAATTTAGGCATAACTTGTGCACCTACATCAACCCAGATACCATCTGAATCAACTTTGTTATGTAAAGATACAGACCAACCAATTGCAGAGTTTTCAGATACTGCATTTACAATACCAGAACCATCTTCACCAGTTTTAGCATAAGTTACAGCAGCGTTGAACATACCGAATTTTGCAGAAACACCAGCTTTTAATAAGTTGATATCTAAATCCATATCTTCAGTATCTCTATCAGAGTATTGTGCGTAAGCAGATACAGGACCAACTTTTCCAGCTGCTTTTACAAAGTAAGCATCAAAAGTTTCGTCAGCATCTAAGTACCAAGCTTTAACGTTAACAGGACCGAAAGAACCCATTAATGCAGCAACCATTAAGTTTCTGTCAGCTACAACGTTATTTTGGTTAAAGTAACCAGCAGCAGCAGTAACAGGTCCCATAGTAGTCATAGCTACGATACCAGTACCAGTTTGCTCAGAACCATCAGAATCAGTTGCTTTAGTCCATGGAGTTGCAACAGCTTGCTTACCAACGATAATTGTAGTGTTAGCAATTCCAGTATAAGCAAAGTTTGCCCATGTTAAATCAACACCAACACCAGTATCACCAGCATTTTGAGTGTCTAAACCAGCGAAACCACCATTAGCTCCACCAGCGATTAATCTAGTGTTAAATGTAACATCATCAGTAACTTTAGATTTTAAAGAAACAGCAACTTTATAGTTGTTATCTGTACTTGAAGCACCATCATCAACGTTTCTATCATTATATCTATATACAACAGTACCAGATACATCTACGTTTTTGATTGCTTCTGCTAAAGGTTGAGCAGATGCTACAGTTCCAGCTACAGCGATAGCTGCTACTAAACTCATTTTTGCGAATTTTTTCATTTGTTCTCCTAGAATTACGAAAGTTTAAATCAGTTAATCGGACGCGCGAATAATTTAAAGTGCGTACTTTAAATACTTTTCCGATTAGACCGTTGCACAAATTCTACAGAAGTAAAATTTAAAGTTTTCTTAAATTGGCTCTTTAAATATACATTGATACGAATTTAAGCTATATTTTAAATACAGAATTTTGTTATATTTTAGAAGTTCTTTAATGAAACTATACAGTTTGTTAAAATATTAGGTTTTGAAATTTTTATCTTAAGTTTTTTTATATTGTATGATTTATATAAATATTTTTCAATATATATAATTGCATCTTCAAGTAGTTCGAATTTTTTCTTTTTCATAATTCGTTCGATTTTTTTAGAAATTTCTGAGTAGTCAATAAAGTTATCTAAGTTTTTATAATTATATTTAAATGATAGGTTTATAATAACTTCTTGTTCTTTTTTCCTCTCGAAGTCTAATATACCAATAATACAATCAAATTTGAGGTCTTCAATATATATTTTCATATGCTTGTTAAATTTAAGTTAAAAAGAAAATTATTCTAAATAACTTTCTTTTCTTCCCCTTTTATTAATCTAATTACATTAGGGATATGTTTATAATATATTATAAATGCAATAATATACATAGGTGCATTACTTCCAACTTCTAATCCATTATTTAAAAATATTGCTGTAATTATAACACCTGTTAATCCTAATAAAGATGATAGAGATGAAACTTTTAAAACTTTTCCACAAAATACCCAAACTAGTGCACCAATAATCGTAGGGATTGGAATTAAAACTAAAAAAACGCCAAGTCCAGTAGCAACACCTTTCCCACCTTCTAGTCCTAAAAAGATTGAATAACAATGTCCTAATACTGCTAATACTGCGATGCCCCAAAGTGTAGACTCACTTGCACCCATTGCAATTGCAATCAGTAAAACAATTGTTCCTTTTAATGCATCTAATATAACTGTAGCAACACTAAGCTTTTTTGCTAAATGTGGATTTGTCTCTTTTACAACTCTAAGTACATTTGTAGCTCCAATAGATTTACTACCATGTTCTTTAATATTTACTCCTGCAAAGGTACTAGCTAAAAGTAGTCCAAAAGGAATCGAGCCAGCAAGGTATGCTGCTATAAAAAATAGGATGTTAAAGTTAAAAAGAAAGTCCATTTATTACCTTATAAATAATTGTTTTTGTTTTGATTAACAGGATTATAACTAAAATTTTGTTATATTCCCATTTAATTAAATCATGAGGGTTGACTTTGAATTTAAAAGAAGAAATTTTAAGATTAAAAGAA
>Ga0193963_1000467_pt1 | contig 21309 bp, 13 predicted proteins | sample FB_6_MG_FD_140359 | JGI IMG/M metagenome (GOLD analysis project Ga0193963, IMG submission 140359) | Microbial mat bacterial communities from the Broadkill River, Lewes, Delaware, United States - FB_6_MG | ecosystem: Environmental > Aquatic > Freshwater > River > Microbial mats | place: USA...
AAATCACAAAGGGTGAGAACAAAATCAATGTAAAAATTACTCATAAAGGACATGTTGTACATAATGCAAAAGTTCTTTTTAGAGTATATCAATCAGATAATAATGTAGTTAAATATCAAAGTAATTCAACAGATACAAACGGAAATTACGCATTTAATATAAATTTACCTAAAAATGGCGAATCAAATTATACTGTATCATTCAATAGAAATGGTGGTGTCATTAGACAATTAAGAGGAACATTAAAGATATGAATAGGGAATTAGCACTTTCCTATTAAAATATGTAATCAATTAAAAAGCATATTCCAGTTTCTAAAGACTGGAATGTCCCCTCTAAACTAGACAATTACTAATCTATCAATAACCTCTTACTTTTGGAGCAGTTTTTACAAAAAAATAGCTTTTTCCAAAAAGACTTGAAATTTGGAACATACTCCATAAGGTACAGATTGTTGAACTTATAAATAAGGTTGAGTCAAAAGACTAAATTATAACGAAAATCAGTCTTAATGGAAACATTGTATCTGAAAAGTTATGCTATCTTCGATACTATTGCAGTTAAAAAAGATAATTTATAGATGTCTATAAAAAATACAAAAACATGTCTAAGATGTTCATCTAATTCAACTATAAATATGAAATTAGTTTAACTTTCTAAATCTGAAATAACCTTATTTCTACCATTTTCTTTTGCTTCATATAAATACTCATCAACTCTTTTGATAAGTGTTTGAATATTATCAGTTCTTTTTACCTCTGTAACTCCAACACTTATTGTTTTATGTTTAACAACATCAAACTTATATTCTTCTACACTTGCTCTTAGATTTTGGGCAAAATGGCTAGCTCCTTTTATATCTGTATCTATACAAATAATCATAAACTCTTCACCACCCCATCTTCCAACAATATCTGTTTTTCTGCCATGTTTTTTTAAAATTTTAGATAATTCTATTAAAACACTATCTCCAACTTGATGACCATAGTTGTCATTGACTGATTTGAATTTATCAATATCAATTAATATAATTGAAAATATATCATTATGTCTGGTAAACCTATTCATCTCATTTTCTAAAGATTCATCTAACTTCACTCTATTATATAGTTGAGTGAGTTTATCAGTTTGAGATATAATTTCTATTTGTTTTTTATCAGTAATATCTTCACTTAAAGATGTATAACTCTCAACAACTTTATTATCAAACGATAAATTAGGGAGTATATTTGTTTTTAGCCAATAAACACTACCATCTTTTGTTTTATTTTGTAAATCACCACTCCACACAAATCCATTTGTTATTTTACTCCATAAGTCTTTATAAACTTTATCATCCATTTTACCACTTTTAAAGATAGATGGTTTTTCCCCAATTAATTCTTCCTTCTTGTAACCACTTACATTGCATAAAGCACTACTTACATCAGTGATCTTTTTATCCGTACCAACTGTCATTGTAATAACATACTTATCTATGGTATCAATATATCTTAAATTTTCACTGTAAAGTTTATTCGTAGTCATATAAATTTTAGATGCTGGATATGAAATAATTAATCCAATAGGAAGTGAAATCAATAGAATAATTATGCCCAAAGTATAAGCATAAGATATATTATCATTTTTAACATTTTTTAAATATTCATCTTTCACTTTTAATAATAATCTTATGTTTTCATTATTTGTAAAAGTATCTTTTAAAGGAAAAATATACCCAAACTCATTAAAGGTATTTGAACTAAATGCATCTTCTGAGATATCAGGAAATTCACTAAAAACAGTATGTCCGTTATTAAGATATTTTCCCCACTCTTTGTTTTGATTTGGGTTTAGAATAAAATTACCCTCATTATCAAGTAAATAAACTAAAAACTGATTATTATTTCTAAGTGCTGTAAGAAGTTTTGTCATCTCTACATTAACGATCAATATTCCATAAAACTTTCCCTTGTAGTATACATTTGTTGAAATTCTATATGTTGGTTTTAATGGTTTCTCTATTTCACCATTTTCAACATTTAAATCCAATTTAGAATGCCAATATTCTCCACTTTTTGAGTTAAGTGTTTCTGTAAAATAGTATCTTTTTGATTTATCTTGTAGTTTTTCATCTTTTACTACAAATATATTATTGGTATGTCTTTTTCTATCTAATCTAATTTTTTCTATTCCGTTTTTATCTAAAAATCTAAGTTGAAAAAAATTCTCATTGTTATACATTGAGTTTATAAAAAGATTTTGAACAATATTTTTACTATTTTGGTCTTGATTTTGTATATAATCAATAAACAAATCATTTTTTTGAATAGCTAAAAGAGCATTTTCTACTTTATGAAGGTAGTTATTTATTTTTGTCTTTATCATATTGGATACATATATTGAATTTTTATCAATTTTTTTTTGCTCTAATTCAAAATTGAGATTAAAGTTTAAGTATGTTGTTACAATTGCAACGGCTGCTCCAAATACTAAAAATAATATGATATTTTGAATGTAAAGTAGTTTTATATTTTTTGTTTTCATTTTATTCCTTAAAAGTATCATTGTATCAAAATATTCATTCAAGTATAAAGCAATACCATTAGTTAATAGTAGAACTATTAGAATAAACAGTAGACAAAATGATGAGAATACTATCACAGATGTAGTTAGAAATAAGCTAAAAAATCCAATATAATCTAGCTGAAACTATTAAGATACACAAAGTTTTTATAATCTTTCCCTAAAGCTCTAGGTTTTGGAACACGAAGCACTCATATTCATTTTTTGTGTTCCACAAAGTGTTCAAAAAGTAAAAACTGCAAAGTTCAAGAAACCTTAAAGGATTATGGAACAAATAAAGAGACCTTTCAAATCAAATATTTAAAGCTTCATATAATTTTTTTTCAAAAAATATAGCCAATGATATACTATTTATCTAGTCTAAAATCCTAACTCTGTATATTGGATGTACTTATAAAACGTAGTTAATTCTACATTTTCAAATTCCGTATACATGGTTTACCTTATGATTTAGAATTTATATATTTTAGGTTATTAATATTATTAATTATATCTATCTATCTATCTATCTATCTAATTATATATATAATTAGATACCTACTACAACAATGTAACTGTTGGCACAGCTTATACCAAGAACATAATCATGTGACCCTACTACAGCTGTCACCTCACTATTGCAATTATTATACTACAGTGCTAGATATTGGCATTACTGTAATTGAATTTTTTATTTAAACTTTGTATACATCTATTAAGTGATAGAAATAAAAAATAAATTATACAAGGATATAAAAATGAGAAATGAAAACAAAAATGAAGTAAAAGTAGGTAAAAGAGAAAAAAGTGGTACGCAATTACTAGACGGATTACAGGAGCAATATTCAAAGCTATGTATTGTCAGAACGGACTTCTCTTATAAAAAAGATAAAGATGGTAAAGTTAATGTAACACTAGATGAAGCTAATGCAGATTTTAATCGTTTTAAGAACAACAGGAGAGGTAAGCCATCTGTGTTTAAAAATCAAGTTGGCTATATGTGCCTCAAAGAGTACACCGAAGATAAAGGGATACATTTTCATACTCTCTTTATTTTTGATGGGAATAAAGTTCAAAAAGATGCTCATATGGGAGATCGCATTGGAGAGTACTGGAAAGAAATTACAAAAGATAGAGGAAGCTACTACAATTGTAATCGTAAAAAATATAAACACAAAGGTGTGGGTATGCTTAATCATGCGGACACTGAAAAAAGAGAGGTTTTAGATAAATATGTTGCATTTTATTTGTATAAAGATGATGGAGATCAAGAACTCTTACCTGTCAAAAGTAACGAAAATGATAGAGCGTTTGTTCGTAGTACTATACCAAAAACGAAAGGCAAAAGGGGAAGACCTAGAAAAATCTAATAAACATATTGACATAAAAGAAAATATTAACGCCACTTATGGCATAATATATTAAAAGGAGCGTTTCATGAAACGAATAGACTTAATTAAACAAATCATTACTAGAAAAGAACAACTTGGTATCACTGTTGAAAATCTTGCAAAATTGAGTGGTGTTGGTATAAGAACCATAAATAGACTCTTAAAAAATGAAGATGTAAAGTTAAGTACGATTGAGTATGTAACAAACTTCTTAGGCTTGGATTTTGCAGGTAACGAGCAAATATCTTTGGATAGGTTAAAACAACAAAGAGCACATCAAAAAGCTTTATTTTTAGCGTCTATTGTTCAAGGTACATCAGCATTAGAGATGCAGGGTTTAGAAGATGATAGTTTACATAGTATCATAGCAAATTATGAAAAAGAGTTCTTAAGTGGCAATTATCAAAATACTCTTTGGGTAGCTTAAATGATACACTCTACAAAACCAATAGATGATGCTACGCCACTTGATGATATATCAGGATTGAAACTACCAAGCAATAAAGTTTACTCTCTCAAAGAGATCTATATAGCAGAAGCAAACAACATAGCACTAGCTACTATAAAATACTTATCAGCACCACCATCTAAAAAAGTAGCACCATTTTCTTATGAGTGGTTACAACAACTCCATGAAGAGATGTTTGGCAATGTTTGGGATTGGGCTGGTAAGTTTCGTCATGTGGAACTCTCTATTGGTATAAAAGCATATCTAGTACCTACAGCACTTAAAGAGCTTGCAGATGACATAGCATACTGGGATAAGAACAAAACCTTTGACATTTATGAAACAGCAACTCGTATTCATCATAGAGCAGTACAAATTCATCCATATCAAAATGGAAATGGTCGATGGTCAAGAATGTTGGCAAATATTTATCTACGACAAAATGGCTCAATGCCTGTAAAATGGCAAGAAGATTTACTTGCAAAAGAAAACCCTAAACGAGATGAATATATAACAGCACTCAAATCTGCTGATGATGGAGATTATCAAAAGCTGATAGAGATACATAAAAACACATATTAATAAGCAGAAAGGGAGTGTAATAAATTCTGGCTCAACACCTAAATTCATCTTGCATTTATAGCAATTTACAAGTATCTTCAATTTCCTGTTAAAAGGAATATTGAATTAAAAAATTGCAAGGCTCTAGTTTCTAATTGGTATAGTCCATTTTCATTGTATTTGGATTCCTTTGGAACAAAGTGTCTTTGTACTTGGACTATGATTAAAAAGTTATAAACGCTATTTAAAGAGTATTATTGTTATCAAAAGATATAAACCAATATACATTATAAATTAGATAGAATATTTATTATTAAATAATAAAAAAGGAGATAGCATCAGTTTTACATCATATCACTCAAAATACTATGCTCACTTCTTAACGCTTCAAAACAGTTCTTCATCTATAGAAAGACTATCTCAATCTATGTTCAATGCACAGATTGACCTAAACCCACATCAAATAGAAGCTGCACTATTTGCATTTCAATCGCCATTATCAAATGGTTCAATTATTGCAGATGAAGTTGGTCTTGGTAAAACGATAGAGGCAGGATTAGTTCTTTGTCAATATTGGAGTGAATTAAAAAGAAAGATAATTATCATTGCTCCAGCAAGTCTTAGGAAACAATGGAGTATGGAGCTTCAGGAAAAATTCTTTATAGATTCTACAATTATAGAAGCAAAATCTTTTAAGGAAGAGATAACAAAAGGAAACCATAACCCTTTTGAGCAAGACAATAAAATAATAATAACTTCCTATCAGTTTGCTACACGACATGAAGATAAAATATTAATGGCAGGTTTTGATTTAGCCATTATTGATGAAGCTCATAAACTTAGGAATGTTTATAAAAAAGAGAATAAAACGGGTAACTCTATAAAAAGATCATTGGCTAATACTAAAAAAATTCTATTAACTGCTACTCCACTTCAAAACTCATTATTAGAACTATATGGACTAACTTCAATAATTGATAATCAAGTTTTTGGTGATTTAAACTCTTTTAGACAAAACTATGGCTCGTCAGATATGTCTAAAAATGATTTTCAAGATTTAAAAGAGAGATTAAAACCAGTTTGCCATAGAACACTAAGAAAAGATGTATTGGAGTATATAAAGTATACAAAAAGATTACCTATAGTTCAAGAATTTACTCCAAGTAATAAAGAACAAGAGGTATATGACTTTATATCTTCTTTTTTACAAAGAGATGCTTTATATTCTATACCATCAACACAACGAGCATTGATTACACTAGTAATGAGAAAACTATTATCTTCATCATCAAGAGCTATACTTGGTACTTTAAATACAATAATCAATAGACTTCAATTAGCACTAGATGAACACAATAAATTTAATTCTTTAGACCTAATACTAGATGAAGAAGAGCTTATTGATGATTATCTAGATGAAAATGATATTGATGAAGATTATACATTATCTACAGAAGAAATAAAACAAATAAACCAAGAGCTAAAAGAATTAAGAGAATATCAAACTATAGCTTCATCAATTCAAGTAGATGAAAAGCTAAAATCACTTGTCTTGGCATTAGAAAAAGGGATAGAGAAACAAAAAGAATTAGGTTCTGCTCAAAAAGCACTAATATTTACAGAATCAAGAAGAACACAAGATTATCTTTTTGAATATCTAAATAATAATGGCTATAAAGGTAAAATAGTTTTATTTAATGGTACAAATGCTGATAGTAACTCAAAAGAGATTTATGAAGCTTGGATAGAAGAACATAAAGGTAGCAATAAGATTACAGGTTCAAAAACTGCTGATAAAAAACAAGCAATAGTAGATAAGTTTAAAAAAGAAGCAACTATTATGATTGCAACTGAAGCTGGTAGTGAGGGTATTAACTTACAGTTTTGTAATCTAGTAGTTAATTATGATTTACCTTGGAACCCACAGCGTATTGAACAAAGGATTGGTAGATGTCATAGGTATGGTCAAGAGTTTGATGTAGTAGTTGTAAACTTTGTAAATACTAAAAACCAAGCTGATAAAAGAGTATTTGAGTTACTGTCTCAAAAGTTTCAACTATTTGATGGTGTATTTGGTGCGAGTGATGAAGTGCTAGGCTCTATTGAAAGTGGTGTTGATTTTGAAAAAAGAATATTAGAAATATATCAAACATGTAGAGACTCACAAGAGATAGAAAGTGCCTTTGATAATCTACAAAATGAGATGGAAAGTCAGATAGAAGAGAAGATGCTCTCAACAAGAGAACAACTACTAGAAAACTTTGATGAAGATGTTCATGCAAGGTTAAATGTACACTTAGACGAATCAAAAAAACAAATGGATAAGTTTGAAAAAGCTTTTTGGAATTTAACACAATTTGAATTAAAAGACAATGCAAAATTTAGTGATAGTAAAGCTAGTTTCTTTTTACAAAAGTCACCTATACTTGATGTACCTATGGGGAACTATGAGCTAATCACTACGCATGATAAAAGCAACAATGCCTATACATATAGAATAAATTCAAAGCTTGGAGAATATGTTGTAAATCAAGCATTATCTAAAGAGCTTTCAACTGTAAAACTTGATTTTGCTTTATCAAGTCATACTACAAAGATATCTATGCTAGAAACATTTAAAAACAAAAGTGGTTACACTAAGGTGATTAAAGTGTCAATAGATTCATTAGAAAAAGAGGAACACTTAATCATTATTTCAGTTGATGAAAATGGCAATGCCCTTCATAGTGAGTTTGGAGAGAAACTTTTTAATCTAAAAGCAAATGCAGGTAGTAATAGTATCCAAATACCTGATAGTATAGAGAGAGTTATAAAAGATGAATTAGATACAAACCAAACAATCATATTGAATCAAATTGATCTTAAAAATAATGAACTCTTTGATATAGAGATGGATAAGCTAGACAAATGGGCTGATGATTTAAAGTTAAGTTTAGAAGTTGAACTAAAAGCATTAGAAAAAGAGATAAAAACAAGAAAAACTGAAGCTAGAAAAATAGCAACTCTTGAAGAAAAGGTAAGCTTTCAAAAAGAGACTGCAAATATAGAAAAAAAGAGAAATAGACTAAGAAGAAAACTATATGATGAGCAAGACATAATCGAAGAGAAAAAAGAGGAACTTATAGATAAAATATCTAGCAAACTTAAACAACTTATAAAAACAAATAAATTATTTACAATAAAATGGAGCATATACTAAATGGCAAAAAAGCAAAAACTAGAACTTACATGGATAGGTAAAGATGATGAAGTAAAATTAGAACCAAGAGTTTTGGTAGAAGATAGTAAGCTCTCTTATGGTGATAAAGATACCCAAAATATGATAATCCATGGAGATAATCTTTTAGCTCTTAAAGCACTAGAACAAGAGTATGCAGGACAGGTAAAATGTATCTATATAGACCCACCTTATAATACGGGAACAGCCTTTCAAAACTATGATGATGGACTAGAGCATTCAATTTGGCTATCACTAATAAAACACAGAATGGAATGTCTATATAAATTATTAGCACCTCAAGGAACAATTTGGATTTCTATAGATGACAATGAAGTTCATTATTTAAAAGTAATACTTGATGAAATATTTGGTCGCTCAAATTTTATTGCATGCTTACCAACTATTATGAACCTAAAGGGAAATCAAGATGAGTTTGGTTTTGCAGGAACACATGAATATACATTAGTATATGCAAAGAATAAATCATTAGCTATATTTAATAAATTTGATGTAGATGAAGAGGAAGTATTTAAAAATTATAGTGAAGATGATATAGGTTTATTCAAAAAGGGTGCTACTATGAAAGCAACAGGAGAGGATGCTTTTAGAGACAAAAGAGCTAAAATGTTTTATCCAATATTAGTAAATAAAAAAACTAATTTAGTATCAACAATAACTAGCGAGGAACATTCAAAACTATATGATGCAAAAACTAAAAAATTTGATGATGAATATCTTTTTTTACTAAGTCAAAAATATTCAAAAGATAATACATTTTTAATTCCTAGTGATGATGATGGGAATTATACAAGATGGCGATGGGGATATAATCTCGAAACAATAAAAAAATTTGATACAGAAGTAATTGTTACAAAAGGCAGAAAAGGACTTTCTTTATATAAAAAACAAAGACCAGAATTAGGAGAGTTGCCTACTAAAAAACCTAAAAGTACTTTTTATAAACCAGAATATAGTAGTGGGAATGGAACAAGTCAAATAAAAAAGTTATTTAGTAAAAAAGCCTTTGATTATCCAAAACCAGAAGAGCTAATTAGCGATTTTTTACATTTAGCATCTAATAAAGGTGATTTGATTTTAGATTCTTTTTTAGGTTCTGGTACAAGTGCTGCAGTAGCACATAAAATGGAAAGAAGGTATATTGGTATTGAGTTAGGAGAACATGCGAAAACACTAGTTTTACCAAGATTAAAACAAGTAATTGACAATAACGACAAAGGTGGAGTTTCAAAGAATTTAAATTGGAAAGGTGGTGGAGGTTTTAAATTCTATACACTAGCACCAAGCCTACTAAAAAAAGATAAATTTGAAAATTGGATAATTGAACCATCATTAAATGCAGAACTATTAGCTTCGTCATTAGCAAAACAAGAAGCTTTTACTTATTATCCTGATAGTGAACTGTTTTGGAAGCAAGGATATTCAACAGAAAATGACTTTATATTTACCACTACACAATTTATAACTGCTGAACTACTAGATAAGATACATGATGAGATGAAAGAAGATGAAACCTTGCTTGTGTGTGCTAAGTCATTTCAAGAAGCTTGTAAAAATAGATATGCAAATATTAGTATCAAAAAGATTCCACAAGTTCTCCTTGGCAAGTGTGAGTTTGGCAAAGATGACTATAGCTTGAATATTTTAGAAGATATAAGTGAGGATGAAGATGAATAGCATTGCAAACATTATAAACAGTAGATTAAGCCTAAGAACACCACAAGGTGAAAGCTTAGATAGACTTAGTAAAATAGTAGATATTTTAGATTTATCAAAAGATAGTAACCTTGAAGAAAATATGCAAAAGATAAGAGACTTATATCCAACTTTTGAACAGTATGAGCGAGAGTTTCCATCTATTTGTTTTTCACTAGCAACTGGTGTTGGTAAAACTAGACTTATGGGTGCATTTATAGTGTATCTAATGAGAGCTAAAGGGATAAAAAACTTCTTTGTGCTAGCACCAAACCTTACTATTTATAATAAACTAATAGAAGATTTTGGAAGTCCTTCTCATCCAAAATATGTATTTAAAGGTATTCATGAATTTGCAATAACATCTCCTACTATTATTACAGGGGATAACTACCAATATCAAGGTGGACTTTTTGATGATAAAGATGGAGTCCATATCAATGTATTTAATATCTCTAAAATTAATTCAGAAGTAAGAGGTGGTAAATCACCAAAAATTAAAAGATTATCTGAATATTTAGGGCAATCATATTTTGATTATTTAGCTAATCTTGATGACTTAGTTGTACTTATGGATGAATCACATCACTATAGAGCAGCTGCAGGTATGAAAGCTATCAATGAGCTAAAGCCTATACTAGGACTTGAAGTAACTGCTACTCCACAAATTGAAAGTGGAAATAAATCGATAAAATTTAAAAATGTAGTGTATGAATATTCTTTGTCAAAAGCTATAAAAGATGGGTTTGTAAAAGAACCAAGTGTTGCTACTAGAAAAAACTTTGATCCTTCGGTTTATAAAGATAATCCAGCAAGACTTGACCAGATAAAGATAGAAGATGGTATGAGAATACATGAAGATACAAAAGTAGCACTTGATATGTATGCTAGAAACTCTAAAACACAATTAGTAAAACCATTTGTACTGATTGTAGCTAAAGATACCACTCATGCTGGAGAGATAAAAACACTTATTGAATCAGACAGTTTCTTTAATGGCTCGTATGGAGGTAAAGTTATTGAAGTGCATTCAAATAAAACTGGAAGTGAAAAAGATGAAATAATTGCAGAGTTAGTTCAACTAGAAGATCCAGATAATGTTACTGAAATTGTTGTACATGTAAATATGCTTAAAGAGGGTTGGGATGTAACAAACCTATACACTATCGTACCACTAAGAACAGCAGCCTCTTTAACACTTAGAGAGCAAACAATAGGTAGAGGATTAAGACTTCCATATGGAAGAAGAACTGGCGATGATAAGGTAGATACTCTTACTATTGTATCTCATGATAAATTTCAACAAATTATCGAAGAAGCAAATAAACCTGATTCAATTATTAGAAAAGAGAATATCATAGAGATTGAAGATGAAGATTTTGCAAATCCAAAAGAGGTTATCACTTCAGAAAATAAAATGCAAGAGCAATTTCAAAAAGAAAAAGAAGAAATAGAAAAGATAGAAAAGCCTGAAGAGAAACAACAAGCTACTATTATACTGGAAGCTAAAAAAGAAATGATAGAATCATTTACAAAACCACAGGTTAATGTAACTAAAATCAGTGACCTAAAAAAAGATGAAATTAAGAAGAAAACAATTGCAAAAATCAAAGAAAATGTAACTTTTAAAGAGCAACTACCACAATTTCAAGAAGAGATAATTAAACAAGTAGAGGAAAAGTATGATGAACTTGTAGAAGAGTTTATAACTGCTACCATTGAGATACCAAGAATTACTATTCAGCCATCTGAAGAGATAGTTGCATATTTCAAAGATTTTGATTTAGATACTAAAAGTTTAAATTATAAGCCAGTTGATGAAAAGATTTTAAAACATAAGCTTAGAACTAATGAACAAACTATAATTATAGGAAAAGGTAGAATCAACCTAGATAGACCAGATAATATGATTGTAAATGAATTGATTAACTTTCCTGAAATAGATTATGATACTACATCAGAACTGTTATTTAAAGTGACTAATCAAGCTATAGATAAATTAAAAACATATTTGGAAGAAGATGGTGTTATGAATGTAGTTGGATACTATACTAAAGAGATAGCAGATATGATTTATTCACAAATGAAAGAACATTTTTATTTTGAACCACCAAAGTTTGAGCAAGTAAGTATAAATCCTTTTGTAAAAATTGAACCACATAACTTTACTAAATTAGAAGCTGATAATATCCATGATCTAAACGATACTATTGAACCAGCAGGTTTAATTAAACAAAAGGTCTTTAGTGGATTTAAAAAAGCTTGTCACAATCTATATAAATTTGATTCAAAAACAGAAAAAGACTTTGCTATTATTTTAGAAAATGATACAAACGCAATTAAATGGCTACGACCAGCAGGGAATCAATTCAGAATATACTGGGATCACAATTCAAAGCAATATGAACCTGACTTTATAGTTGAAACCGATGATACTATTTACATGGTCGAAACTAAAAAAGCTGATGATATAAAAACAGATGAAGTGCAGGATAAAAAAAGAGCTGCACAACAGTATTGTAATCACGCATCATTATATGCAAAAGACAATGATGGTAAAGAGTGGAAGTATATGATTATTCCACATGGTGAAGTTGTCTTTAGTAGAGATTTAGGGTATTTTATTGGTAGATATATTAAAGAGTAACTATATGGACTTATGGAGAAATAAATGAAAAAATTAAAAATAAACTTAACAAACCAAGAATTGTTAAATGTTTCTAACGTACCAGGTATAAATGCAATTAAAGAATCTGTTTGGAACAGTTTTGATGCAGAATCAGAAAAAATCGAAATTAATTTACTAAAACATGACTTGGGTTCTATTGAATTTATTACTATAGAAGATAATGGACATGGTATTAGTTTTGAGAACTTTAAAGCAGAATTTAGTGCATATGGAAAGTCTAATAAAGCTGGAAAGCTTGTATCTCCTAAAACAAACAGATTTTATCATGGTAAGGAAGGTAAAGGAAGATTTCGTTTATTTTCAGTTGGAAATAGTTTAGAATGGGAAACAATATATTATGATAAAGATATTGAAAAAAATTTGATTTATAAAATTTCTATTGAAAAAGATGCTATTGATGATTTTAAATATACTGACCCTATTGAAACAACTAGAAAAACTGGTACAACTGTAACAATTAAAAATTTAAATGATATTAAATTAAAGGAATTGCTTAAAAAAAATATTGAATTTGAATTAATTAGAGAAATGTCTCCAATATTAAAAGCGTATAATGGTGATTTAGAAATCACTTTAGATGGCACAAAAGTTGATTACACAAAATTTCTTTATGCAGAAGAATCAAATACAGTTGAAGTAAAAATTAATGATGAAAAGTCATTAAGTATAGAATATGATTTTTTAGTTTGGAAAGAACAATCTTTTCATGATCTTTTTCTATGTGATAATAACAGTAAATCTCCATTGTCAAAAGACCATAGTGGAACAAGAAGTACTATTGTATCTCACTCTTGTTTTTTATATTCTGAGTATTTTGTCGAACTATTTCATCATGATGGCTTAGATGATATGAATGGCGAACTAAAGCTTTTAAAAACAAGAGTTAAAAAAATATTAGATGAATTAGCATGGAAATATCATCGTAAAATGATTGAAGATAAAGTTGTACAAGTTAAAGAAGCAGATATTTATCCATATGATAATGAAGCAAAAGATAATTATGAAATCTTAGAAAGAGCAGTATTTGATTCAGCTTTAGCAATGGTTATTAATAAATATCCAGGTTTTGATAAACTAACCAAGACTGCTAAGAAATTGAATTTAAAGTTGTTAAAAACAGTTATTGAACAAGGTGAGAATATAGAGAACACCTTAGAAAATATACTTGATTTAAATTACAATGAACATAAAGAATTAAGTATGATTTTGGAAAAAACAAGTTTTCAATCTATAATTAGAAAATATAAAACAGTAGTTCATTATTTGTCATTTTTAAAATTTTTAGAACAAATTACTTATGAGAATACTATAGTAAAACACTTAAAAGAAAGAGTAGGATTACAAAAGATTATAAGAGATGAACTATGGATTTTTGGTGATGAATATTCTTTAATTGGTGATGATGATAGTATAAAAACTGTAATAAAAGAACAAATTATTGGAGTAAGAAAAACAAAACCTCCTATATTTGATTTTTCAAAAGATGAACTTGATAAAATTGAGAAAGAACTTGAAAGTAATCCTAGTGAATACTCTAAACACATACCAGACTTATTTCTAATTAAAAAAGATAGTCAAAAAAACCAAGCATTAATTATTGAACTTAAAGCACCTAAGGTATCTCTTGATTTTAGTCATATTAAACAGATAGTTAGGTATGCAAGTAAGATTTCAAAAATTATTAATCAATCTCAAAAAGAAGAAGACTGGATTGATTTAAATTTTATTTTAGTTTCTAGTGATACAAAGGATGAAATTAGTGGAATAATAGATGAAGAAGGTAATTATACTGATAGAAACCTACCTAAGAATGTGAAGATTAGAATTTTCAATTGGGCAACATTAATTCAAAAACGATCAAAAGAGCTAGATAATGTTAAGCAGGATTTGGATTTAACACTGGACGGAGAAGAGTATCAATCATTTTTTAAAAAATATAAAGAACCAATGTCTAAATAAATATAATGATATTTGATTTAAAATATTAAATATCTAATAATAAAATATACGAAGGAATGTTGTGAAAATAGAATCTTTAGAAATAAGTGGCTTTAAAAGCTTTAAGAATATAACAAAAATTGATTTAAATAAATTGACAGCATTTATTGGCTCAAATGGAAGTGGAAAAACAGTTGTCTTAGAATCTCTATCAAGACTATTTTCAACAAGCAAAAGCTTACGCAGTATTAAAGGAAGTGATTTTTATATTCCAATAGATGAAAGGCTAGAAGATCAAGATGAAAGAAATTTAAGTATAGAGGTTAAATTAACTTTCCCTGAGTTATCAACAGAAGAACATACAGAGGCTATTTCTGCAATTTTTGGACAGATGATTGTATCTGAGCCTAATGGAGAACTATATTGTAGAATCAGATTAGAAGCCAAATGGATTAATAGTGCAATTCAAGGTGGAGATATTGAAGAAAAAATATTTTGGATCACTACTCCTAATGAGATAGTGGAAGATACTGATAAAAAACCATTAAACAATGCAGATAGAGCTAAAATTCAACTTCACTATGTGCCAGCAACTAGAAATCCTCAAGAACATTTAAAACAAACATCTAATGCAATTATGCATAAATTATTAACAGCTATCGAATGGAGTGAAGACTTAAAAACTGAACTTCAAAGTATTGCTGAAAGTATTCAATCAAAATTTCAATCAGAACCAGCTGTTAATGCTATTCAACTAGAGTTGGCTTCCATGTGGAATAAACTATTTACAAGTGATATTTATCAGGCAGTTAATATATCTCCATTTAGTAGTGATTTTGAGAAAATACTAACTAAAATAGAGATAAGCTTTACCCCTTCAATAGAAGGAAATGAACAAACTAGTGAGCGATTAAGTGATGGAATGAAATCATTATTTTATTTTACTCTAATTGGTACACTATTTGAGATAGAGAATAAAATACTTTCTACTCCTACAGATGAATTAAAAATGAGTAGACTAAATATTCCTATTTTTAATATTTTTGCAATAGAAGAGCCTGAAAATCATCTTGCTCCACATTATCTTGGACGCATTATGAAAGTATTTCGAAATATTTCTAATTCCAATAGAGCTCAAGTTTTAATAACAAGTCATACCCCAACTATTATCAAAAGAGTAGAACCTGAAGAAATTAGGCATATTAGACTAGATGATAATAGATTATCATTACCGACAAATATAAAATTACCTGAAAAAGCTGATGAAGCATTTAAATATATAAAAGAAGCTGTAAAAGCATACCCTGAACTTTATTTTTCTAAGCTAGTTGTGTTTGGAGAAGGAGATAGTGAAGAACTTGTATTGTCGAAAATTGCTGAAGCACACGATATACTTATTGACCAAGCCTTTATTTCTGTAGTTCCTCTTGGAGGTAGATTTGTAAATCACTTTTGGAAACTCTTAGATCAAATTGGAATTCCATATATTACATTATTAGATTATGATAAAGATAGAGGAATCGATGGAGGTTATGGTCGTATTAAATATGTTTTAAAACAATTATTAAATTTAGGTATAGATAAGAACACATTATTACAGCTAACTGATGGTTCTGTTTTATCTGACAAAGATTTAGATGAAATGCATACGCGAGTGTCTGATGATAGTGAACAAAAGTGGATTTACATGCTGAAATATTATAATGTTCACTTTTCATATCCTTTAGATATAGACTTTATGATGTTAGAAAAATTTCCAAATGAATATAAAACCTTATCTTTAGGACAAAGAGGTCCAACAATTCCAAATAGTGAAGATGCGAACTATACACAAAAAGTAAAAGAGGCGATAGCATCAGTAATAAAAAAGACTAAAAAAGAAGATATTGATGCTATAAATATTGCAGATTATCCAAATATTGAATATTATTTCTGGTATAAATATTTATTTTTAGGACAAGGAAAGCCTACTTCACATCTTAATGCTTTATCTAAAATTTCAGATGATAATTTGAAAACTAATTGCCCAGATATATTAAAAGCTCTTATTGATAATATCAATACAAAAATGAGTATTGTTTGAATTCAATAACTCCTGACAAATGGAAACCACAAGGGATTGAAAGTCTTGAAATAAATGCAGAATATGTTGTTAGAGATATTGATAATAATATTTTAGTTACAGCAGGACCAGGAGCAGGGAAAAGTGAACTTTTAGCTCAAAAAGCTTCCTATATTCTACAGACAGGCAAATGCAAAAGAGATAAACGAATACTTGCAATTAGTTTTAAAAAAGATTCAGCTAAAAATTTAAAAGAGCGTGTAGAGCTTAGATGTGGAAAAGAACTAGCAAGTAGATTTGATTCTATGACTTTTGATGCTTTTGCAAAAAATATTTTAGATAGATTTAAACTTGCATTACCTGATAATTGGAAGATTAAACATGAATATGAAATTGATTTTTCAATATCAAATTATAAAGAAATGGAAAAACTATTTGATGAAATTAGATTAACAGGACCTGAAAAATATTCATTAAACTCAAATACATTTGAGAGAAATAGCTTAACATATAATACATTACCTATTGATGGATTTAATGCATTTAGCACTGCAGAAAAAGCAACACAGAAAATATGGAAGTTATTATTAAATAGCAATCCTTCTAGGCTGTCATTTACAATGATAGGACGATTAGTTGAATTGATTTTTAGAGTAAATCCAAAATTATTATTAGCTTTACAATCAACTTATTCTTATGTCTTTCTTGATGAATTTCAAGATACTACTTCTATTCAATATGATTTAGTTAAAACTTGTTTTATGAATACAGATATTAAAGTCACAGCTGTTGGAGATGAGAAACAAACTATTATGTCTTGGGCAGGTGCATTAGCTGATATTTTTAATATTTATAAAACAGATTTTGCAGCTGTTGAGTATCAGCTCATCAATAACTATCGTTCTTCTAAAGCCCTTGTTACTATACAAAACATTATTGTTGATTCTTTAATGGGAATATCACAAACAGATGTTATATCAATGAAAGAAGAGAATGGTTCATCTACTACACCTTGTAGAGTATTGTCTTATATTAATAATATACAAGAAGCTAAAAATATATCTTTACATATTAAAGATTTGATTATTAATCAAAGAATCCCAACAAATGAAATCTGTATTTTAACAAAGCAACAGCCTGATATATTTACAAAAAAACTACAAGATGAATTAAAGAACTTAAATATAAAATCAAGAGTTGAAAATGAGTTGCAAGATTTATTATCTGAACCATTAACTAATTTGATCCTAACAATATTAAGATTGATATTTTCAGAAAAATCCCCTCATGATTGGGTTAGAATAACAGAGTTCTTTTCGTATAACCATTCAGAAAAGCATGATGAGAATGAGAAGTTAATTACAGAATTTATAAATTATTTTAAAGAAAGTACTATTGATACAATTGAATACAGTGAAAAAGGTATATTTGAGGTGGTTTCTCTTATTAGCTCATTTTTAAATGAAGATATTTTAAAGTCTGTTTTTCAACATTATGCTCAAGGTAATTATCTGCATGAAATAAAGATTAATATTTCTAACTATTTAAATAGTTATTTACATGAAAATAGTTTTGATTGGATTTTAGCTATAGAAGATTTTGAAGGAAAAGATTCTATAAAAATTATGACTTTACATAAAAGTAAAGGGTTAGAGTTTCATACTATAATTTTTATTGGTTTAGAAGATAACTCTCATTGGAACTATGGTCGTAATCCACTTTCTGATAATAATGGTTTTTTTGTTGCTTTTTCACGAGCAAAAGAGCAAATTATATTTACGGTTAGTCATAGAGATCACTATAGAGACAATGCTTCAATTAAAAATATTCAACCTATATTTGATATTTTTAAACTAGCTGGTGTAAATGTTGAAACTAGAGAAATAATTTAAAATCAGCGTAATCTTGGTTTATCAGTTTTATTCTAAACTTACTAGTCCAATAAGTCCACAAGAGTCTAATCTATTACAATAGATAGGTTAATAATTTGACAATTAGGCGATATTCGCCTATAATATAAGAAACTAAAAAGGTACTACTATGACACAACAACAAATAAGTAAATTATTAGATGTACCAGATAGAACACTAAGGGATTGGAAAAAGAATCGACATAGGTTATATACTCTTTTAAAGTCATTAGAGTATGGAGAAGTAAAAGAAAAGATAAATGCGGTAGATGTAGATGATGTGGTTATATTTGACCCTTCAATATACTCACATAATCTTTTTTGGCAAACAAATGCACAAAGTGAACAAAATGTTTATGCTATCATCTCTAACTATCTATCAAGTATGAATGAAGATGATATACAAAAATTATGTGAACAGTTTGGTAAAAATATGGTTAAAAGTGTTTTGGTAGATAAGTATAAAAAAATGTACTCTCAAGGGTATATATCAACTAGCGGTATCGATATACCTTTAGATGGTAATTACAATCAAAATGAGATGTATAAAAAATTAAATGGTGTAATAAATGACTATTAATGTAAAACAAGCATTAGATAAGATAAGTAATAATGAAATATTTAACGATGAACTGTACTTCGTAGGAGGTACAGCTTTGGCTTATTATTTAAACCATAGAATATCAGAAGATATAGATATTGTATCTGCTAAAACTTTACCGTATAGAAAAATTATACCAAGTATCACAACACTAGGAGCTACTAAACTTCAAGATGAAAATGTAACAGCTCTTAGAATGGCTGGATTATTTCCTGATGAGTATATGATAAAGTTTATACTTGATGATGTAAAATTAGAGTTCTTTCAAGCCAATAGACCTATCCAAAAAGAGATATTATCTAAAGCTACTTTTAGCAGTTTTAAAAATTCACAGATAAAAATACTTGATTTAAAGTCAATTGCAAAATTAAAAGTAGTAGCATTAATAATGAGAGAGAAATCAAGAGATCTATTTGATTTTGGGGCTATCTTAGAGAATGATATCTTTAAAAAAGATGAATTGGTCAACATTTTTTCTCAAGTTGATAGTAAAATAATTTCTGTTGATGATATTATTAATTTTATTAAAGCTAAAATAGAACCTAAAGATGATGAAGCTGTATATCTAAGTGAACATAATAGAATTGATTTGAGTTTTGAAGAGATAAAAAACAGAGTAATAAATCACTTATAAAATAATTTATATAATTATTTTAAATAATCTAATCATTCAAAAATAATTTTAATTGTTCTTCTGACTTATCAGGAAACATCGCTTGTAATTGCATTAATTTTGAATCTATTTCATTATCTTCTTCTATCGTTTCCTTATCAAAAATATCATCTAATAATTCATCCAAAATCTTTCCAATGGTAGTGTAGTTTATTTTCGCATATCTATTAGTTACTTTTTTATTTTGTTTATGCCCTAAGATTGCTTCTACTATATCGATACCATATTCAAGTTTATTTTGAAGATACATACCGATGCAGTTTCGTATTTGATGTATAACTATAGGCTGTTTCCAGTGCGATCTGATTGAGCTTTCTGTTATATGTGCATCTTTATCACGAACCTTTGTAAATATATATCCATTATCTTTGATCCCAATTGCTTTTAAAGCTTCCTGTAATCGCTTAGACAGATGATATGTCATATCTATTCTTGCTTTGTTGTTTAAAGCTCGTATTGTGTATGTAGAGTTTGTAAAATTGATGTCTTTCCATTCTAGTGTAGCAACCTCATTAAATCTTCTTCCATGCATCAAAAACATAAAAACCTGTCTCATTGGATAAAGAGGATATTCTTTTAAACTTTTAAATACATCTTTAATTTCATCTAGCGATAAATCCAATCCTCTTTCATTATTTAATGGCGGTAAATCTTGTTGTTTCGCAGGGGAGGGGAGGTTGATTCGAAACTTGGCTGCTTTCATATTAAAGAACTTAAATACTGGATTTACAAATTGGTATGCTTTTCTTGATGTGCGTTCTGAAAGTCCAGCTTGTTTTATCCTTACAACTACTTTTTGTATATCTTCTTCATCTATCATTCCTATGGGTTTTATTAATAAAGGTTTTAACCATTTATTATGAAACTGCTCAGATTTCTTTTTATCGAAATTAGTCTTATCATCTCTCGCTTCATATTGTGCTACTTTATAATCTATGTAAAGTTTATATACTTCACTATACAACATCTTCTCCGTAAAATCTTGTTTGGTAAATTGTAAATCTGTTAAATCATCCATTATTTGTTCGTACACTTTTGATGCTTGTTTAATAGCTTCTAACAAAGTCACAGAAGATTGAAAGGTAATAACTCTCTTTATTTGTTTTCTTGTCTTGTGTACCATCTTAGATGCTCTTACTAAAATTTTATATGATTTAGTAAATGTTATATTTGAAGATATGATTTTATTATCTTTTATTTTAGAAGATAAGATTTGACCATCATTGATATATGTTAGTCCTGATGTGTTATATTTTTTTAAATTGAATTTTAGCATTAATCCATCCATAATAATTTTAGGTACACAATTAGGTACACACTTTACTGTGTGCCTTTGTGTTTTATTATATTCATTTGTAGATTAAAAAAGTGTTAAAGAGCCTATAAATACTAGTGTTAATAGATATTTATAATCATTTATAGTTAAGTAAAAAAATGGATTCAAAATCCCCCGCCTTATGGGCGTGCCGGTTCGAGTCCGGCCACTGGTACCATCTTTTACCAACAATTTAAATTAACTTTTTACTTTTTAAATGCTCCATAAAATAAAGAACTTATCA
>Ga0193963_1000471_pt1 | contig 21254 bp, 29 predicted proteins | sample FB_6_MG_FD_140359 | JGI IMG/M metagenome (GOLD analysis project Ga0193963, IMG submission 140359) | Microbial mat bacterial communities from the Broadkill River, Lewes, Delaware, United States - FB_6_MG | ecosystem: Environmental > Aquatic > Freshwater > River > Microbial mats | place: USA...
GCTAGTTTTAGAAATCTTTCTTTATCTATTGATTCTGAACTTAAGTAGTTTTTACCATCTAAAACATTAAATATTTTAGAGAAAACCGATGTCTCAGATACTCCTATTGTATAAATATAGATAGGAGTATCATCATCTTTTTTTAATTCATCAACAATTAAATTTATAATTTTTTCATTGAGTTCATTTTTTAATGTTCCACTAATTATTTTATTACCCATAATACCCTCTATAATTGTCTAAGGAATCCTTTTATTTCATCTAATTCCAATTGTAACTTAATTGCTCTATCCTCAAGAGCTTTCTTTACTTTATCTCTAGTTACAATAACATCATTTGCCATATCTCTAAGTTCTTCTATCCTTACTTCTGTATTAATAATTTCATCTTCTGGTATATTAAGAAATGATGATATACTATCTATAAGTTGATAACTAGAAAGTTTAACTGATGATTTATCAGTCCAATTACTGTAGACATAGTTGCCATTATCATCATCTATAGTAATAATAATTTTTTCATTATTTTTATTAGTAAATGATAAATAATGAGGCTTCAGTATAATATTACTATTTGGAAACTTAGATATTATTGTCCTAAAAGCTCTCTCTTTCTTTTTTAAAACATGAGGTAGGTTTAACAATCTCTTTATATTTAATAGAGCATCTGTTGGCTCTGAGAAATAAGATATAGGTTGAATACCACCTTCATTAATTAAAGTAATTATATTATCTTTTGATGATATTTTTATTTTACCAATAATATCACTAAATTCAACATGGTTTGCTTCATGAGCATTAAACAAGATAACCTTTAACTCTTTAATTAATCCATCAACTATAAGTTTAATAGGATTTTCTACAGAAGGCTGTTTATTTTTAAGAGTGCCTAAATTCATTAGTAATCCCATGTGACTCTTAAGGTTACTTGGTGTATCTCCATTGCTATTTGGTTCATTCAAATATTTTTCTGTCTCTTTCATTGAGAATAATTTATTAATAAGCGTTTTATCTCCTGATTTAAGAGCTAAATGTAGTATGTTGTTTTTGTTTCTTATAGATTGTTCACTTTTTAAGATTTCATTCTTTAATATTTCTTCAGCTTCATGATCCATGCCAAGAAAGATACTTTTATTATAATTAATTAATGTTTCAGCAGAATCAAACTTCTCTTCTCTGATAGCTAACATAATAAATGAAAGTAAAGTATGGTAATTAATTCTTTCAGGAAAATTCCTAACAGTATAATCCATCATTAATTTGATTGTAGCAGTTCTACCAAATCTTATTGCATGTTCTAATGGAGATGTAAATTCATCTGATGTATCTTCCATTAGTAATCTACTAGGTTCAAGACCATGTTCCATAGAACTCTTAATATTATGATATGATAAAAAAGGTGAACCATCATGTGTTAAAAATATTAGCATTCCATTTTCATGAGAAATGTTTTTAGTTATTGCATTTAAAGCAAATCCAACAGAGGCATATTTATTAACTCTATAGTTCAATTCTTTCCAGAAATCTGAGTTATCTGAATTTTTAATATTTCTTTTGATTGAATATGTTAAATTCATACTAAAACTTTTCTCTATATCAAATGTACTTGACTTAACTATTCTCTTAGCTATTTTATCAAGTGAATAAGTAGAAGCTAGGAGTATAGGTGACTCTAATTGTTCATTAGATTTATTTACATCTATTTTGCCTTTAATTAATTCTTTGATACGAAATTCTTCATTATTCTTAATAGCAAAAGTTAATAAGGTTTCACCATCTTTATCAAGGATATTAGTATCAGCTCCTTTGTTAATTAACTCTTTAATTAAACTACCCTTCTCCTGAACACTGTATTGTAATGGTGTTTGATAATTATTATTCTTTACCTCTAAGTCTATAGTCTTGTACTTAAGTAAATATTTTATAACTCTAGCTGTGCCTCTTTTAATTGCAAGATGTAAAGGAGTATTTCCATTATCATCTTTTTGATTAATATCTAAACCTTGTTTTATAAGTTTCCCAACTTTTCCAGTCTCTCCTTTTAGGATATATACATGTAATAAACCTTTACCTGTTTTATCTTCTACTACATTTATATCTCCACCACCTCTTATAAAAGATAGACTTCCTTTTTTGTCAATTATATCTATTATTTTATTAATATCACTGATTCTTTTCATTATTCACCCCTTACCAAAGTTGATTTTTTAGAAATACCTTTAATTATAATCTCTGTCTTATAATCTAATTTTTGATTACTTGGAGTATCACTACTCGTTTTTGATATTATTGAAAGTGAATACTTTTTCTCAAGAAACATTTTAACTAAGGTTTGCTCAACTTCTCTTACAATAATAGCTTCTTCTTCTGTGATAGGAATAATTAATCCATTAAGAAGAATCTCCTCAGGAGTAACCAGTGCAATTGCTTCATTAATAATACTAATTGCTTTATTGATTTTTGTAATCATTTTATCAGTTTTTATTGCTAAGTATTTATCATGGTCATATTGTTCTAAATTTAATTCTAATATTTTACTTGATTCAGTCATTTTAGACTCCTTTTTAGGTTTATTTATTTCACTGTAGGTAACTTTATTTATATAATTATCATTAAGTTTATCTGATGCTATTATCGAGCCATTAACGAAATCACTAAGCTCTTTAATTCTTTTATTCATGCTGTTGTTAAATAACTCTAGACTTGAATCATCTTTTAAGAAATATGAGCTTGCAGAACAATCTCTTTCATGTATTTTAATTTCTCCTGTATCTTTATTAAATTTATAATCTATTATATTTCCAACAGCTTTAAGAAAGTCTAATGTTTTATGAAAAAAATCCTCAGCTTTACTAGTTATCTTAAAATCCTTTATAATATCTTCTGTCTTCATTTTACTAGAATCAAAAAGCTCATCAAATTGTTCATCAATTTCTGTTTTGTTACTTATTTTAAATCTAAATTTATCATCATCTACTTGAAACTTAATTATGATATTATCATGAGTATCATTATATATAGTAAAATCACTTACAATATTTTTATCTACCATTTTATCAAGATTTGCTTTCACAATATTCATTCTTCTTATCATTGATAACTCAACTTCATCATCACTAAAGTTATTGATATTGATTGTATACCCTAAACTACCATCAATTGTTGTTATCAATGGATTAACTATTGTAGGGTCAATATTAGAAACTCTTAAACAGCTTTCTTTATAGTTCATAACTATTTTAAATTTTGATAAAGTATAATATTCATCATACTCATATCTTTCTTCATTCAGTTCATTGAAGTATTCTTGTAATACAGTTACATTCTTCATTAGAACTTCTTCTGCATCTTTTAAGCCATAACCTATAGTAATTATATTACTGGAAGTTTTTAATTTTAATACTTCAATTATATCTGATACATTGATTTCATTATTTGTATCTATCCTATATTCAATACCTGGTGACCTCTCATTATTAGAGATAACTATAATACAATTTATTCTACTATCATTACCATAATCATAAATATAGTGTTTCTTGATAATATTGTCTTTTTTTAACTCATATAGTTCTTTTAATAGTTCTTTTAATGACTTTTCCATTTACATCTCCCTGATAATATCACTTAATTTTTGATGAAATTTTATTCTTTCTGCAAAATCCTTATCATTATACATGAACTTTCGTGTTCTACTAATAAGACTATCATAATAATTAACAAGATCCTGCTTCTTTACTTTTGCTGAGAATACATAACCATAAGAAAGAGTAATTAATATCTCTTCTTTAGGAGCATAAAAAGCTAATTTAATACTTCTGTTAGCCCTATCATTTTCATTAACTAAAGAAATAATATCATAATCCTCATATTCATTTTGAAATTTAATAAACTTTGTATCTTTATGATTCATTATTTTATTAATAAAATCTTCTAAATTACCTTGAGTCATAAAATCTACATCTTGGCGACCACAGTATGGTATATTATCACTTGTAGAAAAACCTCCATTATGTATTGAGTAAGAAGACTCTTTAGTATGTTCAATAAGATTATCAATTATTTTATTAGCGTCACTATAAGAATGTTTAAAACAATAGTGATTTTCATCATGAATCCCTATAGGATCTAATGGTCTACGAAATTCATAAGTGGTTGTTTGATTTTGATTTTTTTTCATGTGTACCTCCAATAAGTATATTGAATATATATTATTAAAGGGTAAAAGTCAAGGATTTGTTTATGATTTATATTTCTTAATTAGATTGTTTATTTGAAATGTTGTATAATTTTTTGATTTGTATAGTTTTTTATTATTTAGTAAAAATTCCTCAAAAGATAATAGATTATAGTCTCCTTCATATTTAATCTGTGACCATATAATAATCTGTAAAGTAAACATATGTTTTAACCCTAAGTCTTCTAACAAATGAGCTTGTTCACTGTGACAACAAGTAACAACTTCTTTACTTCTATTGTTTAAAAAAAAATTGTAATCCATGATAATTCCTTATAGTTGATTATGAATAGTTTCTAGTTGAGTTAATATATTTTTTAAGGTTTTGATTTCCTGATGAAGCTCTTCTTTCATTGCTTTTCTATCCTTTATAAAAGTAAAACCTTTAGATATTAAATTTTCATAGTGATCTGTCTTATTAGTATAATAGTTTGAGTCTTCTTCTGTAGCTAAATCTTTTCCATTATCAGAGTCTCTTGCAACACCAAGAGAAAGAAGGTGACTAAGTTTACTTTCTATAAGTTCTTTCATCAACTTTTAAAAATCAATTCTTCTTTGATTTTTATCTAAACCCATATTATCTCCCCGCTGACACATGTGTCAGTTTTTCAAAATCTACTCTTAAATTGTTTAAATTAAGAATATTTATTACTAATTTATTTTTATAAGTCCAAAGATTCATTAATTTTTGCTTTAAGTATTCTTTATCATTTTTCATTATCTCTTTCATTAACCTATTAGAATGTTCTTTAGAGTATTTGAGTAAATCAAGATTAATTTGTTTAACCTTATCATCAGTATCTAATTCCTCAAAATCGTATTCTCTGATTTTATGCTCTATTATTAAATTAGCTATATCAAATCTTCCATTTTTTATAGCTAGAGGAAGAGCAGACTTAAGATCTATTCCATATCTTATTAATAAACTTGCCACTTTATAACTTTCATTTAAATTGGCTTCATTCAAAGCAAGGTGTAAATAATTAGGTCTCTCTTTCATCTTTAAATCATAAAACTTTATTGATTCTTCAGTATATCTAAACAACTTAAATATTCCCTTATTCATTGAAAGCATTATGTGTAATGAACCACTATCTTTAACTTTTAACTCTAACTCATCAATTAAATTGGCTCTTCTGATAACATTAACTTCTGCTTTAATTTTACTCCAACTAAAAACGGGGTGGTTGCCATCTGCACAGACATAATTAAGAGTTTCTTTTATAGCCTTATCAATTTCATCAATAATAATTTCATAATAATCTTTATTACTAAACTGTACAGGATATTCTTTATTATCTTCAGAAAACATATTGTTTAATTTATTTAAGTAAGTATGTAGCAATAATCTAGTAGTTTCTAAACATCTTGCTTCTATACTTTCTAACAGTAATTTAGTGCCATATTTTAATACTGAATCAAAATCTATCCAATTAAACATCTTTTTCATTTTATCAATATCATCTCTATCTAGTACTCTTATTACTTCATTTATATTCATGATATCTCCTAAAGAGGGTTTCTTTCCATATAATCAAATAACTGTTTTAATTCATTTGATGTCATTAATCTATAATATCTTTCTTTATCCTCATTACCATTCCATTTATTAATGAATTCTTCTTGAGTTAAAGCTTTACCATTATAGTAAAAACCATTTAGTAAATAAAAGTGCTTTCTTTCTTCACCAACTTTAATAGTTTGACTAGAGATAAAAGAAATTCTCTTTTCCATCCAAAAGTGAATATGGTTTGCAATAAAGCCTTTTTCATATTTTTTACCCTTCTCTAACTCTATTACAAACTTACCTTTGATTAAACTCCAATCTTGGTCAAATGTTTCTTTACTAATTCTCATTTCCATAATTCCTCCTAATTAAAAAAATCATCTATATTGTTTTTATTATCATTTATTATTGATTCACATTGCTGTATTCTAAAATCCTTATCCTTCATTTTCTCTTTAAAATCATCATCTAATAATCTTTTATCCATCTCTGCATTTAAATACTTAACAATACTCATATAAAAATAAACAATTAAATTGAATACTTTGTTATCTAATGTAATATGAAAAGAGAATATATTCTGCATTCTATTTTCTGGGTACATTCCTATCTGTAAATCCTCATCAGAAATATACTTCATTAATTCTTTCATATCATAGTATGGAAAAGCATAATCATAATCAGAATATTCAGTAGCTCCACCCCACCTTCTTGATCCTATTAGCATTCCATGTTTCTCTATTATTTTGATAACTTCACTATCTGGGGCGTCTTCCTGCTCTAGATGAGTAATGTAATATCTAAAGATAGCTTCATTATTATTAATTAAAGCATAGATAGTAACAAGAGAAGGTTTATTTGGTTCTATAAATATTTCATCTACATTATTACCTAAACTCTTTTCATTTACTTTAACTCCAATAACAGGAAACCCTAATTGCAGTATTTCACTTAACTTTGTCTTATTGGTATACATTCTTACTTCATGATTATCTTTTAGGATAAAACTATTTATTTTTTCTATAATTTCTAATGTATTACATTTAAAAACAGTTTTATCCCAAGGCACACCAATAAAGGTAATAGTAAAGTTATCCCCATTGTATTCTATACCTGCATTAATACTCTTGTTCTTTCTTATTGAAATCGTATCTCCTGATATATGAGTAGAAATATTATCAGGAAGCTTTAATTTTAATTCATCATATAAAGTATTAATCTTTCTTGACTTAACTATTGACTTAACAAACATATTTAAACTATTCACTGTTACTCCTGTATGTATATATCTGATACCCTATGATGTAACAAAAACCATTAACAATATATTTTCTCCAGGCTTACTAGTTATAAAGTCAACAAACTTCATAGAGTGCATCTTCCAGAAGTAAACCATACTTAATAGATTTATAATGAAAAGTACTATTGTTATATATATTGGCAATTTACTCATTCTTATCCTCTGTACTAGATAAATAAACATTCTTCCATAACCTAGCCATGATTCCACCCTTAGGCATAGTAGATATTTTATGTATCATAACAAAACTATATGTTATTATTAATACAGGCATCCATAAATATAAATAACTAGATGTACTAAATAATGCCACTGCACTAATTAAAGCTAAGATTATAGATAACATATATGCAAATATCATCTTCTTTGCAAAATCCTTAATCCTTATTATTTTATTATCCATTTAAATGAACCCCCAATAACTTACCTAAAAATAAACTCCATTCATCAGAACACCCAATATCCAATTTCGCGGGGTCTTCTATACTATTATTAACCAATGAAAAACTAACTTTATTTAAATTAGCAACCAATACTAAATCAACATAGGTTATTAACTTTTCTCTAGTAGAAATACTATCCAAGTCTTCTCTATATACTAATGTATCTAATATTAATGTAGCTATATCATATCTACCTTTTACTAATGCTTCATATAAAGATGGACGTATATTAATATTATCAATGATATCAAATTTAGTTACTATAGGTAAACCATTAGATATTAATAACTTAACAGCTTCTATATCACCATCTAAAAATAAAGGTACTTCAATTAAACTATTATCACCAGAGTATAACTCCTTTAATACTCCTCTACCTAAATAATCTCTTAATTTAATTAATTCATTACCTATTACCAATACTTCTAATTTACTATGCTTTGTTAACTTCTCTAAATTATGTATAATACACTTCTTTCTTACTAATACTATAAAATCCCTGTAATCACTCCAAGCCTTTAATAACCTAGCATTCTCTTTTAAGTAAGATTTACTAGGAGTAGATACCATATTGTTCTCAGAACTTTTATTAGCTTCTAATACTCTTATTACTATATCTACACTTTCAATTAATTCGTTATAAAACTTATCTTCACCAACTCTCAAATCAGGATAATGATAAATACGGTCATTATCTATAAGATGAATAATCCCTTTATCCTTATCCACTACTTCTATATTAAACAATACTTTAGCTACCCCAAATACAAAAGGAGTCTTATAATCAGATAATAAATCTAAAGCTACATCTGCAATGTCATCACTTCTCTCAATATCACTACTTAAAAACATCTTCATTACTTCTCTTGATAACATATTACTCTCCATATTTATATAATATCTCTGATACTTCATTAATAGATAAGTAATAACTACCATTATCTACTTTGTATTTATCAACATACTTACTATCAATAACATCCCCTCCATTATAATAAAAAGAAACATTATCAAGCTTAAGTACATTATCCTTTCTTTCCTTTTCATTTACTGAATCTAAATCTACTACTTTGCAAATATAATTAAACAGTAACTCATAACTACTAAAACTGAAAACACTTTCATAATTTCCTCCAATAAATAAAAAAAACATACTTGAGTTTCAATATATATTATTAAAATGCAAAAGTCAAGAAGTAAAAATCAAACTAAATTAACATAATTTCAAGTATTAAAAACCTTTAAAATTAACCCAGAATTAACACTAGTAAAATTAACGCAATAAACATTGTAATTGTTATTAAAGTCTCATAACGTTTGACACAGGACTTAACACATAACAAAAACTTAACAGGTTAATTACAAAATAACTAAATCTACTGCTTTTAATTGAAAAACACTTAACCTGAGATAACTAAGCTTGCTTTTTGTAAAATAATATATATTAATAGTTATAAGCCACTAAATAATAAAAAATTATCAAAAATAAAAAATTATCAGATTTATTCAAAATAACAATATAAATACATGAAAAAATACAAATAAGAATATCTATATTAAAAAGAATAACTTTATAAGTTACTACAATTACTTATCTTTTAGAAAATACAATAAATAACTAAACAAAAAATAAAAAGACAAATAGAAGAAAAAGGGGAATCCCTGATTATGAGTAACACATGAAATCTTTTAAAGTCCTATTATAATTTTTTAATTGTGAAGTGACTTTTAGGGTGTGCACCTGAGCTATAAAATCAGAGTCAATTATATTAGTAAAATTAGGTAAAAATCATGTACATTTAGATTGAAAATATGGTGGTGTTTTATAGGTGTAGCTGCATGACTACTTATATTAGTGTTTCACTATAGGGCAAATGTTAACAAAATACAGTAAAGTCAATTAGTTATAAATTTAGATGTTTTTCTATTATCTTGTATATAAATGCCCGTATCTCTAAGTATATGGTCTTTTTTTATGATTAAGTAAGGTATTTAAGGTTTATTAAAAATAGTGAAAAACTAAGTAGTTGATTTAATTGATAAAAATGGACTTTACCCTATAGTGAAACACCTTGTTATTGGTTAATTTAAAAACTTTATGAATATATCAGTATTAATCCTTGACTTTTATACTTTAATAATATATTCTTTTATCTTTTATTGGAGTAATTATGATTAAGGTATGGTTTTTGTATATGATTGCAACACCAGAGAACAATTCTAACTTAGAAAAAGAGATTGAGCATAGGATGTTGATTGAAACTAATGATATTGGAAGTGATGAATTTAAAGAGGCTAAGGATAAGTTATCTAGTGATGTAAAATTAAAAGAAGATAGTTTTAATGATTTCAAGTGGGAGTTCTATATATCTATTAGTAGTAGAAATACTAGAAAAGCAAGAATGTGGTTGGCTAGAGAGATTTTAGAAAAGGAAATTATTTATGGTGAATATGTTAATATGGATATAACTAAAACATATCATGATATTTTAGAGAATGATAAATGTGCTAATGATGCTCTTCGTCTTTTTAATATAAATGATGAACAAGAAGCTAAAAATATATTAAAGTCAATTCATGAGTATAAGGTAGAATTACATGAGTACAATCAAACATCTAAAGGTTATCAATTTATTGTTGGAGCTCCTAATTCAAATTCATTAAAGAAGAAGGTTAAGTTTGAGTACAATTCTATTAGATATGTAGAGGATTTTAGAGATGATAATAATCAGGAACTAATAAAAGAGATTGATTCTGATAATATAGATGGGGTACAAAAATGTATCTTATCAGGAATTAACCTAAGTAGTTCATCAAATGATTTAAGTATTCCACCTTTGCTTCATGCTATTTCTATTGGTCATACAGAGATAGTTGAATTACTGATATCTCAATTAGAAGGTGAAGATATTCTTTGTTTTAATGATGAGGATTTCTCTACATCTATGACTGTTGCTGTTAACTTAGGTTATAAAGATATAGTTAAGCTTCTTTTAAATTATGTTAATATTAACTATATTGCTGATGGTTTATTAAGGAGAGAGCCCTTGATTAATCATTATATTTCTATGTTAGATGGAGATATGGTAAAGTATTTATTAAATAAAGGTGCAGATATAAATAATTATTATAAAGATAGTTCAAGTAGTTTACTTACTGCTTTAAGAGTTGGCTGTAGTAAAATGGTTAATTTAATTATATCAGAAGGTGGGTTATTGTTTGAAGGCGAAAGTGATGATGCTTATGAACTTTTTAATCTAATTCTTGATAATTCAGAGAATCATGATGTTTGGCTTGAAATAAAAGAAACTATCAAAACAAAAGCAATCATATCTAAATCACAAAAATAATGGAGATATTATGAGTATATATACAGAATTTTCAGTTGTAGATGAGTACAAGTTATTTAATTCACTAGTTGATGTTAGCAATAATCATTTTAGGTTTAGTGGACATGCACATAGAAGTATTATTGAACCAATTAGAGAAGCACTATCCATCTTATATAAAAGTCCTAGCTTTATGATCAATAAAGAAAAATCCTTTAAGTTCATTACAAGTTGCTTTGCTCAATTAACAATTGCTTCTATTGAAAGTGATGAAATGATAAAATTACTACAAGAACTTTTTGATACAGGTATAATGGATACAATACCTAAAGATAGTGATTTAATAAAGAGATTATTTTATATAATATTTAATAGAGGGTTAACTCAAGTAATCCACAATAATGACTCCTCTAAAGGAAATCTTGAAACTATTAAGTTCCTGATAGCAAAGAAAAAAACTGGTATTAACTTTACTTTTAATATAGCAAATCGTAGAGTTGCACAAGAATATTTTTATAAAAAGGAAGCTAAAAGTGATAACCTAAATATACTCTTCTTGTTATTAGATGGATACTTGAGTGCCTGTGAACCTGTTTGTTCATATGATAAAAATATAGATAATAGAAAGAGAAACAATATAATAAAATATATGAAGTTTTTTATTGAAAAAGGGGTTAACCCAACAGGGTTACTTAATAGACTAAACCATATCAAGGCAGACTTCAGAAAAAAACATAAATCATTAATTAATGATTTAGAAATACTGTTAATTAATAATAAATGATATAAAAAAGTAGTTAATTTTAATAGAGGATAAATGTTAGATATAATTTTAGCAATATTAATGATAGTAGTAAGCTCTTTAACAGTAGTTTATTTATATTATATGAATTTTAATGAATCCAGTGAAGATGTAGAAGAATTAATTAGGGATAGGAAAAGTAATAAGATTTATATTAGAACTTTCCTTGATTATTCAATTATCTTAGTTAGTATGTTTTTATTTTACTGTATAGATAGGTATCTCTTAGGATTAAGTGATTTTAATAGTAATCTAGCAGCTTTTGCTGTTTTGTATCAGGCATTCTTTCTGTTAGGTTTAAAGCTTAGAAGAAACTGACCCATGTGTCAGCGGTTTATTTTCTTCTTCTTACAAGCTCTTCTTGAAAACTTAATCTTTTATAACCATACTTTTTATATATAGTTCTTATTAACTTCTCTTCATTGTCTTTAAATATATATTGTCTTTCTGATATCTCTATATCTCTTCCATCAAATGTTTTTTTATCAAGGTCAAGTAAACCAAGTATTCTAAATTTTCTACATAGGAATAGTAAATCATTATCTATATCATTTAAGTATGGTTTTAATTCAGTTTTAGGTTTGTTTTTTGATTTAGCCGCTTCAAGTGCATCTTTATTGCAGCCACATGATAAAGTTTTAGAGTTACCACCATAGAAAAGCTTCCTTCTTATTTCTATTCTCTTTCCACAATCACAATCACAAATAAAAACATCTTTATTTCTTTTTACAAAAGTCAGTAATCCTTTTTTGCTTCCTTCTTCATATGTAGTTCTTGCAGGTAAAACCTTATTAACGTACTTTTTAGGGTCACCTTTATACTGAATTATTATAGTTTTCATGTTTTTAATTCTAGTTTTTAAGAAGCCTTTTCTAATTTGATGCCTAATTATATTATTAGATTTACCTGTAGCTGCAACAAATTCCTTCACTGTATATTCTTTCATAATTACCTCTTATTAAGATTTAATTCTATAACTAACATATTTAAACCTTTATGGTCTTTTTTCTTTGCTATGCTTACAATTTTATCAGAGAGTATATTTTTAGTAAAGAGTTTATCCTGGATAAGCTCTATCGATTCCTCTAAGGCATATACATATAAATCTTTATCTATAAGTACTGCAGTAACTTCATCAGAAACATAACCCTGAATAAAGCTTGTTATTGATTTTATAGCAGGGCTATTATCTTTTGTCTTAATCATTATTCCCTTACTTAATTCTTTTTTCAATTTCATAAAGATGTTCATTGTTAGCATTGCATTATTGTAATCTCCACTATCCTTTTTAAATGTTAGTAAAAAATCAAATATATGGAGTAAATCAGTATTATCTTCAATAGACTTAATTAATATATTAGCAGCTATTATAGATATTTCTTGTCTATTCCACTTATAAAATGCAGCTTTAAATTGTTCTAATGTATTATTCTTTTTAAATTTAACTTTATCATTGATTTCTTTTTTAAGTTTGAAACCACTTAAATCTGTTACCTTACCATCCATGATTACCTCTATTGTTTTGAGAACTCTCTTAATTCTTTTTGAACTTGTTTTGTTTTTTCTTGAGATATCCTCAATCTTCTTCTTAATATTCTTAATCCTGCTTCTTTTGCTTTTGCATAAGTTTTATAAAAATTAGGTTCAGCATTTTCATCATTATCAGGGCTAATCCTAAGATAGGTTTTATTATCAGGTAATGTTATTGTAGTTAATGTTTGTTTAATTACTTCTACTTCACTTATGTTCATTTTTTTTGTTAATTTGTAGTACTTCATTAATATCTCCTTTAAACTATTAACTACTATATACTGTTTGAATTAAAAAGACAATTATTTTCTTGACATTAATATAATTTTTCTTTATAGTAAGTTTGTATGATTGATTATATGTCTGTGGCGGAAGGTATAATCAATGTACTCCTGTAAGACAATAAACATTGGGGTGTAATCCAGCATCCCATTTTTTTTAGCAAATAATTAAAAAAACATTAATTCTTGACTTTCTCACTTAAGTGATATATTATTATATTGTCATTTTATAGGAGGATATATGGATAATATTTCAATTATTAATAATGAATATGAAACTGTTATTGGAGAGGAGGGGTTTAATGCCTAATGAATTAATTATAAGAAATAAAGCACAAAGATTATTAATGTTTAAAGCTTTAATAACAGAGAGAAGAGATGGGTTTATTGTTGATGGTGAATCACTACAAGATGCTTTAGAAAATTCTTTACAGTATAGTAAATGGATAAAAAGAAAGATTGAACAAAATAATCTAATTGAAGGTGAAGATTATCTTGTTTATAATAGTAATACTCAGAAAGTTAAGGAAAATCAGATACTAGACAAAACTGTCTTGCAAGTTTCTTATGGTGGCAGTAATAAACTTGCTTATTCCTTAACAGTAAAAGCTACTCAGAGAATTGCAGGTAAAGATAGAAGTGAGGTTGGTTACGAATTATTAGATTATTTATTTGATTTATCTGAAAAGCAATTAATTAAAACTCCTACTAATTTTATTGAAGCATTAAAAGCATTAGTGGCAAGTGAAGAGGATAAACTTAAGCTTAAAGAAGATAAAGAAAAATTAAAAATGATGAATGAAGAGAAGCAACTCTTAATAGAAGAACAGAAACCTAAAGTTGATTTCTTTGATACTGTTGCTAAAAGTGTTAATGGAATAGTTTTGAATGAAGCAGCTAAGGTTCTTAATTTAGTTAATAAGAATGGAAAAACACTTGGTCCTAATCATTTATTTAAATTTTTAAGAGAACAGGGTTACCTCAGAGATAATAATACTCCATATAAAAAGTATATTGATCGTGACTACTTTAGACTTATTCAAAAAGAGTATACTAAAGGTACTGGTGAAGATGCTGTTACTAAAACCTATACCCAAACATTAATATATCCAAAAGGTATAGAAAAGGTTCGTAAACTTCTTGTTGAGCTTAATTGTCAACCTAAAGAGGAATACCTAAAGACTAAAGCAGTTAATAAAGAAGAAGAAAGATTAGCAACTAGAAAAATAACATTTACTCAACTCATAAAAGAATTAAACATGAATACTCCATCAGGAAGAACTCTAAAGAAAAGAGATCTTATTAACTTACTCAAGAGAGAAGGAATAGCTAAAGATACTAAATATTTTACTCCTGAAGATGAATATTTTTCTTCATTCTTGATTAAAGCAACAAAGTATAGTAAGGATGGAAACTTTCATAATTATGATAAAACCTTTATTCTTGCAAGTGGAGTTAAATTAATAACAGAATTACTGATAGAAAAAGGATACACTAAAAAGGAGAAATAAATGCCTATATTTGCAATGTTATATTTAAGTATAAAGGGTAGTAGTTATTTTAGTTGAACTGTTGCTCCCATAACGTGGTATATCAAAGGTAAGAGATATACCAAGATGAAGTTTTTTAATAAGGATTAAATATGAAAGTTGAAGGAATTTGCAAGGAATGTGGTTATTCCACTAAGCATTATAAAACAATATGGCATGGAGATACTAAATTTGCATTAATGGAATGTAATACATGTGGCTGCTTAACAGAAGAACTTGAAGAGGGTTAAATGAAAACTTGGAAAATTGGAGAAGAAAGAGTTTTTTTTGGTGTTAATAAGATAAAGTGTATTCCTAGAGAAGATAAAAGATGTATCGATTGTTGTTATGATGGAGCTACTTTTTGTCCTGATTGTAATGCTAAAGATAGAGGTGATAACACTAATGTAATTTTTATTAAGACTAAAATCGAAGAGGAACAAGCTAAACTTAATCAAACTGTAATTTACATCAAGAAGCAAGTAAATAGAGAAGACAGAATTAAGGATTTAACTCATGGTGAAGAAATTTGGTTTAAAATAGATAAAGATATGTATCTTAATAGGATTAAGCCAAAACTAACAGAGATAACTGAAATATTTAAAAAGGATAATTTTATCATAAGCATAGATGAATATGGTGAAAGATATGGTTTAACTGTAAAATTAATAAAAGGAGATAAGGATGACTAGATATTATGATTTTAAATTAATGGAAGATACACAAGAAGCTAGGAATAGAGTATATGATAAAGATATGAAATTGATAGCTTTTTGCTGTGTACCAATTACCTTTATTGAACAGAATACTCCTTTAGTGATACCTCTTAACTCAGAAGAAACATATAATGGTGAAAATTTTAAGGATTACCTGTATTTTGCTGTTCTTAAATCAGATAATAATCACTGTAAAATACTTAGTCCAAATTCAGATATTGCTTTTTTTGATGTTGATTATAATGAAAACAGTAAAGAATTAGAGTTTACTTTTAATGATAAGGATTATATTATTGATATTGGTGAAATAGAAAAGCTAATAGGAATTACTTCTAGTGAAGTAAAGAAACAGGTAAGTCTTAATGTTGATGAGCCTAAATATAGATTTTATATACAGTCATTCAAAGATGAACCTAAAGATATCTATGATTTTAAAATAGGTGAAGTAGGTGATTTTTCTATTTATGATAATGGTAACTCAATGAAAAGCGATTACTGTTTATTTCAAGGTCAAATCTTTGATACAAAACAAATGGGGATTAGACCTGATACTAATCTGCTGATAACTGACAGTTCTCACTTTAATAATAAAAAAATATCTATTAGTCTTATTGATTTAGTGAATGCAGCTGAAAAGGAAAGAATTAAATACAGAAAAGCAATTAAAAACTTACCTATGAAGCTTTTAATAAATGACGGTAAACCTATTCATGCAGCTAAATTTAAAACAATAATAAGAGAAGCTGAAAACATGTTACTTCATTCAATGAGTGATGAAGAGTTAAAATACCAAATTAAAGACCTTATGGATAAACTTTTTGATGATGATAAAGTTATAGAGAAAAATGATGTAAATATCTTAATAAGCTTAATAGCTGAATACTTCGATCTTGACAAAGATACTGAATTAAAGGATTTCTCTGATAGATTAAAAATTATGAATACTTTAGAATGGAGGGATTAATATGAAAGTAAATGTATTGGAATCAGTTAAAGCACATGTAGAAGAAGAAGGATTAGGTTATACAGAAGACCAAATAGATACAATAGTTTCTTCAATATATGATGAACTGGAAGATGAATTAACTCAAAGATTAAATAGAATTAAAACATACTTAGACGAATCATAAATATCCCAAACAATTGAATTTAAGGCAAAAAAAAGGATTAAACAGGATCACCACAAACTGCTTAATCCTTTAGTAAGTTTGCATAGAGGAATTACACAAACTTGTTAAGAACATTTATATCACCTTAACTTTACAATATTACTTTGAATAAGTCAATGTTTTAATTGAATTTAAGGTAAAAAAAAAAGGATTAAATAGAAGCCCCAAGTTCTACTTAATCCTTTAGGAGGTTTGCATATAAACCTTTTTAACTCTTTAGAGCTCCTTATTGTAGGAGAGGTTTTTACATAACTTATGAAAAAATATATTCTCAATGCTTTAATATATAATATTAGTTTGAATAAGTCAACTTTTTAATTAAGTATAAAAAAGGACTAAGCAGTCATACTACTGGAATAGTATTGGCGAGACTACTTAGTCCAAAGGAGGTGCATGAAATATTTTCATTTCAATCATTATGAGTGTACATTATTACAATAGGTAAGTCAATAGAAGTAAAAAATAGTTGACAAATCATAAACAGTAATTAATTTAATAGTATGTTTTTATGAGGTAGTTATGCAAGATAAGATTGATAAGTTTTTCGTTCCATTTCTTTTTACAATGAGTATATTTTTTTTTATTGGTCCTGATATTATGTGGTTAATAAAAAGCTCTGAATCATATCTTGATTTCATGGCAAAGCCAGAAGTCAGGTCTATAACTCAAACAGCTTTTACTAGTTTTATTCTAGCTAGCTTAATAACTGTTAATAGAAAAATAAGAGAATTAAAAGATACAATAGAGTCCAAACAATAAACAATTCTTGACTTATACCCTTTATTAATATATTATAATTTCATTAATGGAGGGAAAGTTGAATACTATAGATAAAAAACAATTAATTAAATTACACCAAGGAGTTATTGTAGTCTTAATCCTGATATTCATATATAGTTTAACTGATAAAGATATGGTTCACTTAAGGGTTTTAACAATAATATCTTTATTTACTAATTATATATTCATGAGAATAACAGAATTGACAATGGATAGTCTTGATAAGGAGAAGGAATAATGAATGAAATACAAAAGCAGCAACAATCAATATTAAGATCAGCTTGTTTAGGAGGTTTGGAAGTTTTTGATAGACTTAAACTTTTAAATGTAAATTTTAATGAAGTATCACTATTTAAGGTGAAACTGCCTTTTTACTTCGGAGATAAACATATAGTTCAATCAGTTGTTGATTATGTTGATTATGTTGCTTCTGAATTTGAATTAGACATAGCATTACTTGTAGAGGATCAATATTATAAGTGGAGATTTGATAAAAAGAAAAGAACATCTACATTAACTTACCCTGATGACAGAACTGTTATTAATACTTACAATAAACAAGACTTTACTATAAAAATAAAGAAAAAAGATGGAAGTGTTGAAAAATTCAAATACAGAAATAAATATGATAAAGAGAAAAATGTAATAAGAAATCACTGTTTAACTGATAAGGAAGTAAATCTTTATGAATATAATGAAAAAGGATTACTAATAAAAGAAACAAATATGATTAATGTAGATGAAGTGGTATGTACAGAAGAATATATATATAATGAGGATAATCTAATAATAGAAAAAAATGTAACTGATGATGAAGGAGATACTTTTCATTTAAAATTCAGTTATGATATGTTTGGTGAATTATCAGATATATCATTTAATAGTGATTATTATGATTATGATTCAGACCGATTCACTATGGAACTAGAGACGGTATATAAGACTTCTGGTGACTCAGACTAACAAGCTTAATCAATTTATCATAAAAACTACTAAACTCTTATTACATCTTTAAAAACCTCTTAGCATTCAATTTTAAGCTTTATCATTTTGGTGTAAAAAGTATGGATAAAGTACAAAAATCATCTTTTGACCATAATCATAAAGATATAAACCCTTTACTATAAGAATAATCAAAGTCTTATTGCAGCTCCCTATAAGTGGGTAACATCTATAAAAGCCTAGTTTTATAACTTCTTTATAATAAGACTTTTATAGATGCAGCTAAACTGTTAAAATTGATAACTTTGTTTACATGGTGCTTCCTATGGATATTTTCATCAGACATTTCCGAGATATCGTAAAAAAGATAGGGTTTCCGACCCCCAACTGTCTAATTTCAGGGATTCTGCCTTGTTGTGAAGTTAATCAGGGATTAATGAGCCATTTCCAGAAATAGTATTTATTGTTTATTTTATATAGTGTAAAAAATTAGGGGCAGGGGCTAAAAAGGGCATTGTGCAGTAAGAAGTTTAATTTTTACTACAGTTACAGGATCTCCCACAGCAACTACACTTATTACTTTTCATGTTATATCCTCTAATTCTGCCTTTAGTTTTTTTGTTATATTTAGAAAGATATTTAATCTCTAGTTTCATTGCTCTTTCTCTTTTAAAGCTTTCATCATTATTCATTGTATCTCCTTGAGGTATAAAGTAAATTAAAAATGGTATACTAATAATAGCAAGTAACACTAATACTCCTTCATTGTCATTATATGTTTCTCCTCTTATAGGCTTAGGTTTATTATTCATGTTTTTCTTTTAAGAAAAGTTTTATTTTATTTTTTTGTTCAATTATGATTTTTTCTCTTTCAATTATATATTTAATTTTCTTTTTTTTAAAAAATATTGAGTTTTTTTGTTGAATAATTCTTTTTTCTAAATCTTCTTTTTGTTTTACTAGGTATTCCATTATATCATCATCATCATTTGTGAGTTTATTAACATAATTTAAAGCTTTTTCTTTTTTACTTATCTCTTTATTTTCAAGTTCTATAGATAAGTTTATTTTTTTTACTTTACTTTCTGATTCATAGAGTTCTTCAGGTGTTGATAATATTACATTATAAAGAGTTTCTTCACTTAAAGTCATAGTATCTTCTTCAATAGCTGTATCATCCATATAAAGTTTATAGTATTGTATATTTCTATATTCATTTAGTGATACATCATATATACTAGCTTCATATAGATTAGACCCTATTTCAATAAACATTTTATCATTTTTTTTTAATATTCTAGTCATCTTTACCTCGTGGTTAAACAGAAATCTTCAATATCTTTATTGAACTTAATTTTTATTTTTTTTATTTTTTCCATGTCATCAATTTTTGAAGTTTTTTCATGGAAAAGAGTTATTTGGTTGCTTAATAGTGACCTATTTTTATTATAACAGGAGTAGGATATATTTAATTCATCAGGGACTGAACTCTGATTGTCTATTTCTATTAGTGCTTCACATCCTTTTACTGAGTAGAATAATGAGATTAAAGTAATTATAGTGATGGTAACATGCTTTTTATATTTAAAAATAAGCTTCTTGATATCGTTAAAAAAAATTTTTGTTTTTGTCAAAACATAGTCAGTGCCATCAGTTTTCTTTTTATTCTCAGTAATGGTAAATTCAATATTATTCTCAGTAATGGTTTGAATAATTGAATTAAGTTCTTCATCAGTATTATATTTAATTTCTAGGTGTAATTTGTTACTCATGATTTCTCCTAATACCCTAAAGCATCTAAATCTCTGTTCTCAAGGTAGAAAGTAAATAAATCCAGTTCTTCAGTTTTTTCTTGATGTAGTACAATATCATATTCATCATTATTTTTTCTTAAGAAGACTTTTCTGATATCATATATATTACTTTCAGTATTCAGGTTGATAAAGCAGTGATAGAAATTAGCTCCATTAGATGTCACTCTTTGGTTTTCATATAAAGTATATTTACCTAATGTAGTTGCTTTTTTAAGTATTTTTTTTAGGTCTTTATCAATATTGTCTTTTGATGGATCTATAAGTAAATACCTGACCTTTGATTTTTCATCCATGATTCCTCCAGTAAATAATCATTACTTAATATATATCATTAAGAAGTAAAAGTCAAATATTATTTATCAGACATTTCCGAGTTTTTGTAAAAAAGATAGGTTTTCCGAATGGTAATAGTTAAATATCAGTAATTTAAAGTGATTTGTGAAGTAGAGTTACTTAAAAGTTTAATCCCTAGAAGTATTTCTATTACTTGTATATCCATGATTTTATCTAATCTAAAAAATTCTATTTGGTTTTCATATGACTTATTCCATCCATTATCAATAAAATTACGATTTGCTAGAACATAAATATTTTCACTTATAAAAAAAATTCTTCTTGATTCTTTTAATTCATCAATATCTTCTTCCTGGATTTCATCAAATATTTTTGCTTTAGTTATTTTTGCATCTTTACCTATGATTGTAAATTCTTTGAATTCTCCTAACTTAAAACTTAGGCTATTTGCTCCATTTCCATATTTATCAATAATAAATTCATGACTTAGTATTTTACCATGAATTAAATCAAATTCCATAAAATCTTTTATAGTAATATCATTAGCTCCATGTAATAAAGAATGAGCTGAGCCATTTTTCC
>Ga0193963_1000476_pt1 | contig 21167 bp, 20 predicted proteins | sample FB_6_MG_FD_140359 | JGI IMG/M metagenome (GOLD analysis project Ga0193963, IMG submission 140359) | Microbial mat bacterial communities from the Broadkill River, Lewes, Delaware, United States - FB_6_MG | ecosystem: Environmental > Aquatic > Freshwater > River > Microbial mats | place: USA...
AATTCAATAAAGTTAGCAAAATCGCAGGGTTTTGAATTATATGATACCGTAGAATGGTTTGGAATAGTTGGAAGTAATATAAAATAGCTTATTATTTAAAAGCACTATAAAGTATCATATGATACTTCATGGTGCCTTTAATCATATCTTCTCCTAAAATTTCTTATCCTTTTGTTTTAAGTTGCGGATTTTATTTCTAACTAAAGGACTACCATAACTTTCAAAGATACGTATCATATATTTAAAGAATCTATTTTCTAATTTATCTGTTTTGGTAAAAGGATCATATATTACTTGACTCAAAAGTCCTTGATAAATATACATCATCATTTCATTTAATTCAGAAATATCTTCAGCTAAAATTTCTTTTTTTTCTACAGCTTCTGCTAAAACATAATCAGAACGTTCATGAATACCTGAAGGGCTCGCAATTCCAAAAACAGAAGATAGTGGATTATCTGAAAAAATCTTTTTATATTCAATTAAATATCTATTTAAATCTTTTTCTCTCTTGTTAAAAAAAAGAGTATGGTATATTTTCGGGTTTTTTAAAGAATAATGCATAAAACATTCCCAAATTTTCATAGCTTTTAAGAGAGGAGAATTTACTTCATTGATGTATAATTCAATTGCACCTGTATATTCTTTAAGTTGATTTAAAGATGCTAAAAAAATAAGGTGGTCTAAATTATCAAAATAACTATACAAAGTAGCACTATTATATTCAGTAATTTGAGCTACTTTGCGAATCGTAATATTTTCAATACCCTTTTCATTAATAATATCTGAAGCGGTTTCAATAAATAACTTTTTAACTGCTAGACGTTTACTTTCTTTAGAATTCATTATACATCACACTTCTTTCAGTTTATATATGTATATTATAGTATCAAAAAAAAATGTATGCAAGCAATTAAAAATGTGAAAGAATAATCAATGGCCTTAGAAATGTTAAAAAAAATTAATATATATAAAAAAATACGAGGTCTTTTAGATAAAAGTAAAAAAAATCATTTAAAATTGAACAATAAGTATAAATGACAATAGAGATAGTATATAATATAACAATAGGGAAAGCTATACAAAATAGACACAAAAGGGGAGAGTTGTATGTCATTAAAACAAAAATCAATTTTAAGCACAGTAGTTGCGTTAATTTTAATTGGGGTTTTATTAACTGGAATTTCAATTAAGATATCGGGGGATGAATTAAGAAGTACAATTGAAACAGAAACAAAAATGCTAGCAAATGAAATGTTAAACGAAGTTGATACTGCAGAAAATTCTTTAAATGCAGTTGATGAATTAATGGCTCAAAAAATTATTAGTGTTTCAAGAAGCTTAGGCGAATATGATGTTCTAACAAATAGAGTGTTAGAAAAGGCAATGGAACCATTAGATGTACGAGAAATTAGTATAACAGATGGAAAAGAAAATATTTTATCTAGTTTTGTTGAGTTTGTTGGATGGGAATTTCCAGAAAATCATAAAATGCAAGTAGTATTTAAGGGAGAAGCAGATTATTATCATGAAGCAGTTAGAAAAGATATGGTAGCAAATACATACTCGAAATTTGGTGGAGTATCGGTAAAGGGAAATTATTATAGACAATTAGATTCAAAAGGAAATACAATTGCTATAACCAAGAAATCAATTGAACGAGAAAAATGGGAAACTGGGGCAATAAAACAAGAATCGTTTAAAAAGTTTTATGTCCTAATAGGTATTTCTGCTGATGTAATAGGTGATTTAACAAAAGATATCGGTTATCAGGCAGTCGTTGAAAATTTATCAGAACATGAGGAAATTGAATATGTTTATTATGTAGATAATGAAGGATATATTTTGGGTCATACTGATAAAGAGAAAGCCTATGATCAAACAAAAGAAGAAAATTTAAAACTTGAAATAGAAAATATTAAAGATGTAAAATATAATGAAGTAAAGGAATTAGGAGAATCATTATTAATTACAACTGTGCCACATCTTAAAGATGGTGAAATAATTGGAAATGCTGTTATTGCCTACAACATGGAAGGATTTTATTCATCTAGGCATCAGATAATTATTAATATGATTATTTGCACAGGAGTTGCAATATTATTATTTACTGTACTTCTATTTATTTATTTTTCAATTGCATTAAAACCTGTAAATGAATTAATTGATGGAATAAATAGGGTTTCAGAAGGAGATCTTACAATAAAATTCAATGTAAAAGATAGAAAAAAAGATAATGAATTTTCATTATTATTTAAAAGATTTAATATGATGGTATTAAATTTAAATAAAGTTGTTAGCAATGTTAGAGAAGTGTCTGATGAAATAATTGAATCAAATAGTACAGTTGTTAATACTTCTGGAAAAACACTGAATGTTTCTGAGCAAATTTCACAAGCGATTCAAGATGTTGCTAAAGGAGCAGATGAACAGGCAAGTGGAACTCAAAATGCTTCTACTCATGTTCAGCATGTGGTTAATAATATTAAAGAATTTACAGATACAATTGGATTGTTTTCTGATGAAGTAAAAGGTTCTGAAAAAGATGCATTACTAGGAAAAGAAAAAATGAATGAAATGAAGTTGCAAATAACAAGTATTTCAGAAAATGTTTCAGAAACTGAAGTAGTTGTTAAAGAACTTACAGATACATCAGAAAAAATAGGAAATATTATAGATATTATTGATAATATTGCAAATCAAACTAATTTACTTGCTTTAAATGCTAGTATTGAAGCTGCGAGAGCAGGAGAAGCTGGAAAAGGATTTGCAGTTGTTGCAGATGAAATTAGAAATTTAGCGGAGGAATCAAGTAAATCAGCATCTGGTATTAGAGAATTAATAATTGAAACACAAAATGGCGCTAATAAAGCATTAGAAACAATTGAAATAAGTGGAAAAGAAACAGAAAAAGGAGAAAATGTTTTAACGGAAGCCGTTAATGCATTTCAAAAAATATTGGATACGACAGAGAAAACTGTTAAACATTTAGAAAAAATCGCATATCAATCTAGAGATTTAGAAAAAGATTCTGAAAAAATAATAGTTGAAATTGAAAAAATAGAAGATATTGCACAGCAATCAGCAGCTAATTCAGAAGAAGTTGCTGCATCAACGGAAGAACAAATATCTCAGTTGCAGCAAATAAATTCAATGATTGAGGTTCTTAATGAGCATTCTGGAAATCTAGAAGAATTAGTTAAGACATTTAAAATAATATAATATATTTACTAAATTATAAATAATAAGGACAACTATTGAAAATATTTTATTTCAATAGTTGTTTTTTTTATAAATGGCAATTGATTTTCATAAATATTAGCTATATGGTACAATTATGATATAATGTTTGTTAATATAAAATTTATGGTATAAAGATAATGGAGGTGTTTTTATGGAAAAAAAATATAGACTAATTACTCGTAGTGATTTTGATGGGTTGGTTTGTGCAGCAATATTAGAAGAGTTAGAACTAATAGATGATATATTATTTGTTCATCCTAAAGATATGCAAGATGGACTTATTGAGGTTACAGAAAAGGATATTACAACTAATTTACCATATGTAGAAGGTGTGTATTTAGCTTTTGATCATCACTTAAGTGAAACAATTAGGGTTGGTAAGTTTGACAATCATATCATTGACCCAAAGGCTCCATCGGCTGCTAGAGTTGTCTATGATTATTATGGTGGAGCAAGTAAATTGAAAACAATAAGCAATGAAATTATGGAGGCTGTTGATAAAGCAGATTCAGCACAATATTCAGAGCAAGAAATATTGAACCCTACTGGATGGACTTTACTAAATTTCCTTATGGATGCAAGAACTGGATTAGGCAGATATAGACAGTTTAGAATATCTAATTATCAATTAATGATGGATTTAATATCTTATTGTAGAGCACATTCTATAGATGAAATATTAGAACTTGAAGATGTTAAAGAAAGAGTTGCTTTATATAATAAATATGAAGAAAAGTTTAAAAATCAAATTCGAAAAAATGCAAATGTATATGGGGATATTGTTGTTATTGATTTAAGAAATGAAGAACAAATTTTTCCTGGAAATCGTTTTATGAAATATGCTATGTATCCAGAATGCAAAATTTCTATTCAAGTGATTTGGGGACTTAGAAAGCAAAATACGGTTTTAACTGTAGGAAAATCTATAGTAAATAGAGAATCAGATACTAATATAGGTGAAATAATGCTTAAATACGGTGGTGGGGGACATAAAAATGCTGGAACTTGTCAATTGCCAAACGATAAAGCAGATGAATTATTAAAAGAAATATTAACTCAATTATAAAAAAAGCACCCACTAGCATGGGTGCTTTAAAAATTTCTAAGAAGCACTTTTTGATAAACGATTAATTTTTGTAGCTTTACCTAATTTTTCAGCTTTATCTATGCAAAGTTGAGTGGATTCAATAATAGAGCCTTTAAAACCACGTTTTTCAAGTAAATATACAGCTTCAATAGTTGTTCCGCCTGGTGAACAGACTTCATCAATTAATTGTGAAGGGTGTTTTCCTGATTCTAATACCATTTTAGCAGCACCTAAAACTGCTTGAGAAGCCATTTCATATGCTAATTTACGAGGCAAACCTCTTAATACTGAACCGTCAGCAATTGCTTCAATAAACATATATGCAATCGCTGGTGAAGAACTAGCAGTTGCAGTAGTAACATCAAAAAGATGTTCTGGAATATTCTCAACGCGACCTAATGATTGAAATAGAGCATATATTTTATGATATTCATCATCAGATACAAATTGATTATGAGTTAAACTTGTCATACCTTCAGAAACTAATGCTGGCATATTTGGCATTGCACGAATTATTTTAATATCTTTTCCTACTATAGCTTCAATTGTTTGCATTGTAACGCCAGCAGCAATACTAACTAATATGCTATCTTCTGAAAGTTCTGATTTGATTTCATCAAGAACTAATGGAAGAATATTTGGTTTAACAGCAAGTATAATATATTGAGAAGTTCTTGAAGCTTTAACGTTATCAGTTTTTATATTTATATTGTACTCATGTTGTAATTGGATTAATCTTTCTTTAATTGGGTCGCACATAGTTATTTCTTTTGTGTCCCATAAATTTTTATTAATGATTCCTTTTAGCATAGATAAAGCCATATTTCCACTGCCGATAAAAGTTATTCCTGATTTCATAAAAAAACCTCCTGTATGTTAAATAAAATACAATCTCTTTGTTGACAACAGTATATCACGAAATAGAAAAAAGAAAAGCCTTAATTTTATACGTTGTAGAAGATAAATGAAAAAAAAAGTACAATACGCATGTTAAAAAATAGTCAAATTCATATTATTTAATTATGCAAGAAGAAAAAAAACGGTATTCATTAATAGATGTTGAAAAATAGATATTTATAAAATATAATATGAAAGATGGAAGAAAAAAAATGAAACAAAGAAATCAATTTTCAGAAAATAAAAACTTTTTACTTTGACTAAAATATTTAGGGGGAAATTTAGTATGAATAAAATAATTGATGTACATAGTCATTTTTTAAGTTCTACAACAGTAATTGAAGAATTAGTTAGCATTGTTGCTAGTATTATCTCTAATAAATATCCATTAAAAGGTTCAAATAATAGAAATTTTACTATGCTGGACAATGATTTATGTATTGAATCTATAATTATTGCTTTTTTTGAATTAGTTAGAATTGGGATAGGTTCTGAAAATATGCAAAGAAGGCATCTAAGGCGAAAACTTAAAGCATATTTTGATACTGATGAAGTAATAATTTGTCCTTTGATGGTAGATTTCTTTTATATATTTGCGATGCCCCTTACTTCTAATGAATATGACGATTTTATGAAAATTTCATGTTCAAAAAAAGATTATAATATGGCTTTAATAAAGATTAAAGAATGTATAGATGTTGAAATATTTAATGAAAGTGAGATATTAGAAAATAGTTTAGGGTTTAATAGACAAATAGAAGTGTTAAAGAAAATGGCTAATAGATATAATTATATTAAGCCGTTTTTAGGAATTGATCCAAGGCGTAAAAATTTTATGGAAATTATTAAAAAAAATATTTGGCCAAATGGAAAATTTATTGGTATTAAGATTTATCCTAGATTTGGATTTAATCCGATATGCGATCCAATGCTTGAATTATATGATTATTGTATAAAATTTGATATTCCAATAACGATGCATTGCGCGGAAGATGGATTTCCGCCAAGTAAATGGGGATATAAAGAGTTTTGTAATCCCAAATTATTTAGTGATCTAATTTTAGATAAAAATTACCGAAAATTAAAATTAAATTTTGCACATTTTGGAGCTTTTAGTGATGAGTGGAGAGTAGAAATTTTAAAAATGATGGAATTGGATGAAAATAGAATTTACGCAGATGTATCTTGCTATAATAGTGAAGATGACTTAGCAGAGGTTAGAGATATTATGAGAGAAAATGATATTTTAAAAAATAGATTGATGTTCGGTACTGACTATATTTTTAATATTTTAGCTTCCCCATTTAGGATGACATTATCAAAGTATTTAAATAGTTATAATTGTTTTTCAAATGATGAAATTGATAAAATTGCATCTTTAAATAGTTCAGAATTTTTAAAAAGAAAGTAATGATTATGTTAATATTTTTATAATTTTGGGTAAAAAAATTAAAAGGATGTGATTTTATGTGGCAGAGATCGTTAGTATTTATAAAACCAGATGGTGTTAAAAGAAAGTTAATTGGAAATATTATTTCAATTTATGAGAAAAAAAACATATTAATAACAAATATTAAAATGGAAAATGCAGATAGAAGTAAATTAGAAAAACATTATGAAGAACATAAGGGAAAGGTTTTTTATGAAGATTTAATTGCGTATATACAAGAAGGTCCAATCTTATTGATGATTTTAGAAGGTGAAGATGTTATAGATATTATAAGGAAAATAAATGGGGATAAAAATTTTAGAGTTGCAGAATTAGGTTCAATAAGAGGACAATATTCATTAGATGATACCTATAATTTAGTTCATGCTTCAGATAGTATGGAAAGTGCTGAAAGAGAAATTAAAATTTGGTTTTAAAAGTAAAAACAAATCCTTTTTGATAAAAATTTAGAAAGGATTTGTTTTTTTATTTATTGACAATGACAGTTTGAATTTTGCTTATAACAATTATTTTTTAAATCTGTTTCAATTTTTTTAGAAGCATTACAAATAGAAAGGCCGCCAAGAGCTGTGCATCTTAGTTCATGAGGAAGTGATTTTCCTACCATATACATAGTAGATATAACTTGATCTAAGGGTACAATGCAATCATAATTTGCTAAGGCCATATTTGCACAAGATAATGCATTTGTGGCAGCCATAACATTTTTACCGAGACAAGGAACTTCAACTCTATTTGCAACAGGATCACAAACCATTCCTAGAATATTTTGTAAAGCAAGAGATGCGGCGCAAAGTCCTTGTTTAAAATCATTAGATATAAATGTTGTAAGTGCAGCTGCAGCCATTCCAGAGCCGGCACCACATTCTGCTTGACAACCACCTACTTCTGCAGCGAAAGTTGCATGTGCACTTATAAAAATACCAATTAATCCAGCGGCTAAGAAAGCATCGACTATTTTATCATTAGAATAGTTAAGAGCTTCTGCAGTACCAATTATTGCCCCAGGAACGGCACCACATGAACCAGCAGTAGGCGCTGCAATAATTACTCCCATAGAGCTTTTAACTTCCATTAAAGCCGTAACATAAGCTATTATTGTATTTGTTAGTGGAGCTTTTAAAAGAGTTTCTGTATTCATGTTTGAAATTAATTGAGGGCTTTGAGAACCAAGAATTCTATCTTTATAATTAGTTCCCTTTAAACCATCATCAATACTTTTTTTCCAAATAGAAACATAATGTTTCATTTTGTCAATTACTTCATTTTCAGATATACCCCCGCGTATACTTTCATATTTAACTGCGAGTTCAGGTAGCGATAGATGTTTATCTTTATTATAATCAATCATTTCTTTTACAGTTATAAATGGAATATTTAAATTTTCAGGTTTTCTTATTGGAATTACCGGTTCAAAGTATGAGAACCAAATATTATTTTCAGTTAATTTTACTAATAAAGTATTGTCTATTGAATCAAATGAATTAATTATACAGTAATTATTAGAATGTTTTACTAAATTAGGATTGTTAAATATTTCAGGTATGTTTTCAAGATTTTCAATAGAAGATTTTATTAAGCAAAAATATCTATCTCCAATATAACTAATTGATACATCATCAATTTTAGTTATTTCAAACATTCCACCACCTGTTGAAATTGCAATCATTGAATGTTTTTCGATTTCATTAGATACTTCAATGCGATAAGTATTAGGATGTGCATCATTTAAACAATCAGTAAAATATTGAACATTAATATTTGCCTTATCAATAGCTTCTTTGTAGCTTAAAAGAGTTTCATCGTCAGGTTCACAATTTAATAGTCCTGCACATAATCCCATATCTGAACCCTGACTTTCATGTGTTGTAGCTAAAGAACCCATTGTATCAAATAAAAAAGTAACTTTTTTAATATTTCCCTTCATCATCTGATAAATTGATTTTCCAATTCTAACAGATGCGGCACAATGAGAACTTGATGGACCTCTCATAACTGGTCCTAGTACGTCGTTAAAAATACTTGGATAATTCATATACTAACCTCCTTAGATATATCTATATTATGACATAAGTAAATTATTTTCAATATATTTAAAATAAATAATCAAAAGAGCGTTTAATTATACAAATAAAGAAAGCAGTTATATTATTACTAATATAACTGCTTTCTTTATTTTGATTTATATTTACAATCTATATTTTTTTAATCCATCTTTATGTTCATTGCTCATAGCTTCAAATTCTTTAATTGTATCCATTAAAGCTTTTAATTCTTCAGTATAAATTTGAACATTTGCATTTACTTCTTCAGAAGATGCAGAATTTTCTTCTGCAATAGCAGCAAGAGATTCAATATTAGTTGAAACACTTGTAACCGCTTTAGTTTCTTCATTAAGCTGTTCAATCATTGTTATTAAATTATTGGCAACAGATGTAATTGATTTTACTGCAGATTTATTATTATCTGCGACATCAGACAATTTATCATTTTCATCATTTAATATTTCAAATTGACTCTCAATTTGAGTAACTACTTTTTCAATTTCAGAAATAAAAGATAATAAATTTTCATTTATATCGGTAACAGCAGAGTGAGTTTCGTCAGATAAATTTCTAATCTCATCAGCAACAACTGCAAATCCCTTTCCTGCTTCTCCAGCACGAGAAGCTTCAATAGAAGCGTTAAGTGCTAATAAGTTAGTTTGTGTAGAAATAGCTTCAACTGTTTCTACAATTTTTGTTACATCTTGTGCCTTATTTTGAAGTTCGTTTGCATCGTTTTTAACATTTATAAATTGATTTAAAATATTTTGAAGATTTGAAGAAGTTTTATTTAAATCAAGATAACTTTGCTCAATTTGAGTAACTGTATTTTCTAATTCACTTTTACTTTTATATTCTTTGTCAACAATTTCATTAAGAGAATCAATATTGCTATGTAAAGCATATGCAGCAGATTCAGTTTCATTTGCTTGATTTACAGCTCCTTCAGATACTTGTTCAATTACTTCTGAGATTTCATCAGTTGTATTTTTCATTTTTAAAGAAGCCTTATTAAAATCAGAACCAAAAACATGAAGTTCATCAGTCATCCCTTTAAAACCAACAAAATCTTTACGAATTTGTTTTTTGTATTTTGTTATTTTATTTGTTAATAAATCATATTGATCATTAGTTATTAAGAAAACATCTTCAGAGTAATTGTTTTCCAGTAAATCGTCTAATTGTTTATTTATGGTCTTTAATGGTGAATTTAATAAAGAACTAAATATAAATGGAATAAAGAAAGATAATAATAAAATTATTAACTGATAGATAGAAATATTTTTAATCATAATATAGTTAACTATAACTAAAGGTATTCCGGAAAACAATAAACTTGCCAATCCAATTTTAAGGTTAATATTTTTAATAAAACCTAGACTAAATAATTTGTTAACAGGAGCTTTATAGTAATTTTGAATTGTATTTTCAAAAACTAAAGATATTTTAACAGAATCATTTTGTTTTTCTAGAACATTGATTTTAACTTTTTCACCATAATAATTAGCAGCACCTTCTATTAATCCAAAAAAATAGTCAAACATTTTTCTCTTAGAAGTATAAGTCATTATAGCAGTATTAGTATTAATAGCTTTAATATTTAATAAAGGTGGTTTAGCGCCCTTTATTTTTTGTGTTACAACAACATGGACATCATACATAGAACGTAAAAAAGAATAAAGATTTTTATGTTCAAAGAATGCAGGATAATTTTCAAAGAAAGTGCTAACATTATCAATTCCAATTTTATTCCAAAGTTTTTCTGTTGATATTTTATTATTTTTTGCAACTAATTCAATAGCAGAAAAGATTAAATTATCATCAATATCTTCAGTTGGTAGAAATATTTTATTGCTTGAAAAACCCATTTTTTCCAAGGCACTTTTTTTTGATTCAACACCATATAATTTAGAAATTGTTTTAAGCCATGCAGATATTACTGTTCCTTTCATACTGTACCTCCTTAAATTGTTATAAATATTGTATATCTTTTTAACTAAATTGTAAATGATTCAATATTATAATGAATGTAGATTAATTGTTTGAGCAAATTGTTCTAAAAATTCATTACTTAATTCAATATTATCTGTATTTGGAAAAGTAAATGTTTTGTCAATTGTTGTGTTAATTGATTTGTAGAAGATATCTATTATATCTAATGTGCTTTTAAATTGAAAATCATGATGAGAAGCTCCACCATATAAAATTACAATACTTTTTGGATTGTGATTTAAGCAAAATGGTTTAGTATTATGTGTGTATTTTAATTCCCAAAATATTTGACATCGATCAATTAATTTTTTGAATTGTGATGGAGGACCAGAAAAATATACTGGAGTAATGCAAAAAAACAAATCGCAAGAATTTATTGCATCAAAAAAAAGGGCAAAGTCATCTTGAAACTTGCATTTTTTATGGAAATGACAGAACCCACAGCCATCACAAGGATGGATGTTTAAATTTTTTATATCTAACAAAATAGAGTCAATATTATTCTTTTTAAAATAAGAGTGAATATAATTTGCGCTTTCAAATGAGAATCCATTGTTTCTAGGACTTGCAGATAGTATTGTTATTTTCATATTAACCTCTCATAATTTTATTTACAGCTTCTCTCTGTTTAGAATTTCCAATGATAACTAATGTTTGACCTTTTTTTATAATATGGTTTGGAGTAGGATTATAAATCCAATTATCGGCATCTAGTTTTACTGCAATTGGAAATAAGCCAGCATCATCCCAAAAAGATATTTCTCCTAAAGATTTGCCTATTTTATTTGAATTATCATCAATAGAAATATCTTCTACTCTAAGATTTTTATCTTTATCTCTAAGCATAATATCTAAAAAGGTTACTGCTGCAGGTCTAATCATTTCAGAAGCCATTCTCATTCCACCTATAAAATTAGGAGAAATAATTGCATTTGCTCCCGCACGGCGCAATTTATTTTGCATATTTGTTTGAATACATCTTGAAACAATTCTAATAGTTTCATTAATCGTTCTAGCGGTAAATGTAATTAATAAATTGTCTTTATCTTCAGGAAGACATACGAAAACCCCAGCAGAATTTGATATATTTGCAAGATTTAATGTATCATCTTCTGTGGCATCGCCTTCAATAATTATGCATAATGGGCAATCAAATTTAGTTTTTAGAAATTCAACTCGTTTTGGATTGCTTTCAATTATAACAATATTTCTCTTTGTTTCATATAATTCATTTGCAATATGAAAACCTGTATTTCCACAGCCACATAGAATATAATGAGAACTTAAATTTTTTAAAAAATTCTCCATCTTTTTCCTCCTATAAGTTTTAAAAATTCTTCCTTCAACAATTACTGCAGTGAAGCTTGAAATAAAGTACATATATCCGATTACTCCAATAATAATAAGCATAATTGTAAAAAAACGACCAAATGGATCCCCAGATAAATCTACAACTTCTTCATAACCTACTGAGGCAATTGTTATAATTGTCATATAAAGACAATCTAATATACTAGCTTCATTATTACTTATAAATCTATAACCTAAAGTTCCAATAGTTAATATTATTAATAATGCCGAAATTGCCAAAATAATCTTTTTCTTAAAAGAAGGCATAAGTACTCCTTTCCTAGATATAAATTTCTATATATTTATTTTAACATAAGAAAATGAATATAGTGAAACACTTGTAGAAAATTGTTAAAAATATGAGTAAGTATTATAATAAGAGGTAATAAAGATTGTAATGGAAAAAATATTTTCACAATATATTATGAAGGGAAGTGTATTTATGAAAAGAGCACACGAAGTGGAATTTAATATTTATGGAGATGATATGCAATTTGTTGAAATAGTATTAGATTCAAGAGAAGCCATTATTGCTGAAGCTGGAGCTATGATGTACATGGATGAGGGAATAATAATGGATAGCATTTTTGGAGATGGTTCAGAAAGAAAATCAGGAGGAATTACAGATAAATTATTTGGAGCTGGAAAAAGATTGTTGACAGGTGAGAGTCTATTTATGACTAGGTTTGAAAATACAGATGGATTTTCAAAAAAAGTTGCTTTTTCAGCTCCGTATCCAGGGAAAATAATTCCAATGGATTTAATGGATGAAGGAGGAACTATTATTTGTCAAAAAGATGCTTTTTTATGTGCTGCACATGGAATTTCGGTAGATATAGCTTTCCAAAAAAAGATTGGAGTAGGGATTTTTGGAGGCGAAGGATTTATTATGCAAAAATTATCGGGTGATGGACTTTCTTTTTTACATGCAGGAGGAGCTATAATAGAAAAATATTTACAACCAGGGGAATGTATAAAAATCGATACAGGATGTTTAGTTGCAATGAATAATTCAGTTGATTATAATATAGAAGTTTCGGGGAATGTAAAAACTGCATTATTTGGAGGAGAAGGTTTGTTTTTGGCAACTTTAAGAGGCCCGGGGAAAGTTTGGCTTCAATCACTGCCATTTTCAAGATTAGCAAATAGAATGTATAGTGCAGCAACTAAGGCTGGTGGAAAATCAAAAGGAGAGGGAAGTCTATTAAATATTGGATTAGATACTTTCTTTGGTAATGATTAATGATAAAAATAGATATAATTGGACGTAAAAAAATAGAAATAGATGCAATTATATGTGATTTTAATGGAACTATTGCTAATAATGGAGAAGTAGATCAAGGAATTAAAAATATTTTAAATAAATTATCTAGAGATGTAGAGATTTATGTTTTAACTGCAGATACTTATGGAAATGTTAGAAAAAAGTTGGCAGATTATCCTGTTATCATCAAAGTATTTAATGGTAAAAGTGCACTTGAATCTAAAAAAGAAATTGTTGAAGAAATTGGACCTAGTAGATGTATTTGCATAGGTAATGGATTTAATGACTTTGGAATGCTTGACATAGCAGAAGTATCAATTGTTATTATGGGAAAAGAAGGTTTTTATTTACCACTTTTATCAGTTGCAGATATAGGGTTTAAATCTTCAATAGATGCATTAGAAGCCATATACAATGTAAAACCAATTGTTGCAACTTTAAGAGGGTAGGTATTTTATGATTAGAAAAGTAGAGAAAAGTGAAATAAAAGAATTTGTTAAAATCCAGGTAGAGGCATATCCAGGTTTTTTTAATGGTAGTTTAGAAGAAATCGTTGGAATGGTTAAGGTTTTAGAAGAATATACTGAAAATCCTGTATGTTTTGGATATTTTGAGAATGACAAAATTGTTGCGGGTATGATTTTGTATATTTTTGAAATGAATTATAATAATGAGAAGAAAGTTTTAGTTGGAGGTTTGGGTTCATTAGCTGTAGCATTAACACATAAAAAAGAAAAGATAGCTTATAAAATGATAAGATTTTATCAGACATATTCAGAAAAAAAAGGTTGTAAGTTATTGGCGTTATATCCATTTAACGATAGATTTTATTCAAAATTTGGCTTTGCTAAGGGAGTTATTCAATATAAATATAATTTTAAACCTAGTCAGTTAATAACCAAAACTACAAATCAAAAACTTAGACATTCAGAAAGAAGTGACTTAAATAAAATATGTGATTGTGTTAATAGAATAGCGGAAAATAAGCATGGAATGTATTATATTCATAGTAAAGATATAAAAAAGTATCAAAAAATGAAAACTCAAAAATGTTTTGTTTATGAGGAAGATAATTTGATTAAAGGATTTATAATAATTGATTCAAAATCTAATTCAAAGGATAATCCATTGGATAATACACTTATTGTAAAAGAAATGTATTATGAAGACAGCAAAGTTTTAAATATAATATTGAAATTCCTTAAAAATCAAGAAGATCAGTATTCTTATATAGATTATTATGCAAAAAATGCCAATTTACACATTCATTTAAATGAAATTAGAACCTCTAATTCTACATTAATGCCTAAGGTATCGCATTTATTTGCGTATGCAGGATTAGGACTTATGTATAAAATTATTGATCCATATTATTTTATTTCAAAAAATTTAATAAATGAAATTAATATAGAATCTTTTGAGATAGAGGATAAATTAACTAAAAGAAAATTTATATACAATGAAAATAGAGGGGATGGAGTTAAATTTGATCAATCTATTTTTTCAGGTTGGATTATGGGGTTAACCTCACTAGAAGAATATTATGATAATGGGTTAGTGGATATATTTAGTGAAGATTCAATAAGACAATTGGATAATAAGTTTTATCCTAGGAAAGGACCAGATTGTAGAACTGAATATTAAAGAGAAAAGCAATTAATAAATGATAAATATCTATTAATTGCTTTTTATATTAATATTATTTTTTTAATAAAAGACTAATTAAATCTTCTAGATTATATTTTTCTTGAATTCCGTCCTTCATATCTTTTAATGTATAGTTACTTGAATTAATTTCATCTTCTCCTAATATTAAAACAAATGGAATACCAATTTTATTTGCATAATTCATTTTTTTCTTAAATTTTGAATTATCCATATAGACTTCACAAGATATTTTATTTTGTCTTAACGATGATGCAATTTTTGCAGCTTCTAAATTTTCATTTTGAGACATCGGAATAATCAACAATTTACTGTGTTTTTTCTTATTACAATTTGTGAAATTAGCTGCGTTTAATTGATAAAAAAGCCTTGTAAGTCCAATAGAAATACCAACGCCAGGTAAAGATTCTTTTGTATAATACTCTGCAAGATTGTCATATCTTCCACCTGAGCAAACACTACCAATGTTTTTAAAATCATCTAAATATGTTTCATATACAGTTCCGGTATAATAGTCTAAACCTCTTGCGATTTTCAAATCAAAAACATAATGACTTAATGGAACTCCAAAAGCTTGAACCATGTTGTTTAATTCTTCTAATTCATTTAGACCAGACATAAAAATATCATTATTTATATAAGGAAGTGATTTTAATTTTTCAATTACTTCTACTTGAGTTCCTTGAATTTGAATAAAGTCAGTAATAGAATCAATTTGAAAGCTTGATAATCCAATTTCCAATAATAATTTTATAATATTCTCTAAACCAATTTTATCAATCTTGTCTAAAATTTGAAGTGTTTTTGCTGTATCATTAATTTCTAGATAATCGAATAAGCCGTTTAATATCTTTCTATTATTAATATGAATTTTAAATGCTTCAAATCCTAATGCTGTAAAAATTCTATAGATAATTGAAGGAATTTCAGCATCATATAATGGACTAAGTGAATTATGACCAATGATATCAATATCACTTTGATAAAATTCACGATATCGTCCCTTTTGATTTCTTTCTCCTCTAAAAACTTTTTCAATTTGATATCTTCTAAAAGGAAATTGAAGATCAGAAAAATGTTGAGACACATATCTAGCAAGAGGAACAGTTAAATCAAATCTAAGAGACATATCTTTTGATTTACTATCGATTCCATAAATTTGTTTTTCGGTTTCACCACCACCCTTTGCAAGAAGTATTTCATTTTTTTCAATTAAAGGGGTTTCAATTGGTGAAAAACCAGAATTTTGATATATTTCTTCAATGATAGAACGCATGCGATTAAATTCCATTTGTTCCTCAGGAAGTAACTCCATAAAACCAGGTAAAATGGAGGGCGTGACAATTTTTGATTTATTTGACATAGAACCAGCCTCCTTTGTTTATTTTCTTAATTATAACTGCAAAACCTTATTATTTCAATGTTTAGATAAAATTAATTTCTAATAAAATGGGATTTGTTGAGAAGTGCTCTTAAAATATGATAAAATGTTATAATAAGAATATATGTTTGTATTAGTATAAAATAAGGAGGTGCCAGATGCACAAAGTATATGTACATGTTTGTGATAAATGCGGATTCACAGTTGAAACATCAGGATTGTGGGAATTTTATAGAGATTCAAATGGTAAATTTAAATCATATGGTCATCCTATACCAAATTCAATAGAAGCTGAAGAAAGTGGTATTTATGGATTATATGGAATTTATTATTGTGTAGATTGTGGGAAAAGTTCTCAAAATATTGTTTTTGAATCCAAATTTCCCGTTTTTGAAAAAACTGCGCTTTGGAATGTGCGCCTTGAACCAATTTCACCATATGGAGATGGATTTAGACCAGTTTGTGAACATTGTGGAAGTAAAAGAATTTTTTTACATCCTGCGAAAGTCCCTTGTCCAAAATGTAAAGAAGGATATTTGAAGGGACGTGAAAAATAATGAATTTGTATGATATAAGTCCCAATACACCTTATTATAGATTTTCTACTAGAAAATATAGTGAAAAGAATATTGATATAGATAGTTTAAAGGAGTATTCAAAAAATATAATTCCTTTATTTGATAGAAATGCTTTTAAAATTGTTTTAATTCCTAGAGAAGAATCTTTTTTAAAAGAATTAAAAGGGATTGTTGGTAATTATGGAAAAATAGATGCGCCGTATTATGGAATAGTATATTCAACTCAAAAAAACAAACAGAATTTTCTACAAGCTGGATTTTTAATGGAACAGCTTGTATTAAAAGCTACAGAAATTAATATTCAAAGCTGTTATATTGGATCTAAAATGAGTGATAAATTATTAAGTGAATATGTTGATAATTCAAAATTATGGCAACCTATGATTATCGTTGCATTTGGAAAAGCAAAACAGATGCCCAAAGAAATAGTTAGAAAAGGTAAGACAAGAAATGATATTTGTTCTTACATATATAAAGAAAATAAAAAAAGATTAGATTTGGGATTTGATTGTATTATGCAAGCTCCATCTGCAATGAATTTAAGGCCATATTTATTTATTGTAAGAGGAAAGTATATTGATTGTTATGTAAAAAAACAGATTTTAGGATCTATCTCAAAGCAATATAATAATTTAAAATATATTGACTTAGGAATTGCATTATTACATTTTTATTTGGGGATTGGTACTCAGTTAGAAATTGAAACCTGTAATGTAGAAAAAATAAAAGGTAATGAGTATATGTTTAGCTTATTAATAGATAAAATGTGAAAAAAACATGTAATGAATTTGTAATAAAAAAAACGTTGTATTAAAAAGTTTTTCATGATAACATAAGTATGAAATAAAAAACAAACGAAAGGAGATTGTAAGATGATTAATAATTTAAGAAGTAGCGTCGTAAGAAAAGAGAATAATAGTAAAGTAAATTACAATCTGCGAGTAGTTCGGGAAAATTTTGAAGTTGTTTAAAATACAATTTTAATTGGCATGAATTCTTGACCGCAGTAGCGGTCTTTTTTACGGCCAAAAGCAGAAAAAAAAGTAACAAAAGGAAAAAAAAGTAAAACGATAGGAGGTGTTTTTTTGAACAAAGAATGTAAGTCAAAAATAAAGCAAAATTCTGATTCTAAAAAAACTTGGATACAAATTTATATTAAATTATAGTCAAAAATAACAAAGGGAGTGAATGTCATGATATACGAAACAAAAGGATTTTTTATATATGAAAAGGCAGTATCAAAAAAGAAAGTAAATTACATGAAAATAAAGGGTTAAGAGTAAGAAGGTGAAGTAATGATATACGAAGTAAAAGATTTATGTATTTATAAGAAATCAAAAAGAACTAAAAAAGTAAATTATATGAATATAAAAGGTTAAATTACTATAAATAAATAAAGGAGGGAAAGAAATGACTAAATTTTTTAAAGAAATAGTTCATAAAGAAAAAGTTAGAATTCCATTAAAGCATATTCAAAAATAGAGATATTGAGAGGAGGAAAGATGATGAAAATGATGACAATTATTAAAAATAATGATAGAAAGTATTTGAATAATTCCTAATAATATTAAATTTTAAACTCTTTGCAAAGATAAAATTTTGCAAAGAGTTTTTTTGTAGTGTTTTAGAAAAATGATATATTTGATATACTAATAGGGAGAATAAAAAAGGAAAGATGATATGGATAAAAATATAATAGTAGAATTAGATAAAATGTTTCCAAATATTATTAGTAATGAAAAGAATATTGAGTTTAAAAATAAGATACAAAATATTTGTTCTTTATGTCAGGGGACAAAAAAAGCATTTATTGGTAAAATAATAGATGAGAATAGTCAAAATTTAATAGCATTTTCAAGTGAAAGTTTTGAAAATAATATTTTGTGGGATTATATTCAAAAAGAAAGTGAAGTATTAAAAAAAGAAGAAGATAAACCAGTTTATCTGTGGATTTATTTAAAGAATAATAAATGGGAAAAAAAAGCGATAAAAAATAATTGGGAATTTATTAGAAGGGTAGTTTATTTAGATGATATAGAAAAAAATATATTTGAAAAATTAAGTATCATAGATAGTAAAAAAATGTGTTTTGATAAATTAGTAGTTAGAGAAAATAGCAATATTAAATTTAAAAGTGAAAAAATATCTAAATTGCTTAAAAACACTTATAAAGAAAGAAAAAATATCAAATGTCATTGTGAAGTCATAGGAAATAATAAAATAAGAAGTTTGTCTAATATTTATGATAAAGGGTATATTCTTTTTGAAATGAGAAATAGATAATAAGAAATAGTTAATTTACAAACAAACTAGTTTAAGATTTAAATGCTTAAACTAGTTTGTTTTTTTTGAGTAAATTTTAATAATAGTGGTATAAAATAAATAATTAGAATTTTTTGGGAATAAAAAATTTGAATGGAGGGAATCAAATGAAATTAGAAGGGGTATTTCAAAAACAAAAAATAATGAGGAAATTATTTATATCATTAATTCCAATTTTGCTAATGAGTACATATTTTTTTGGATTGCGAGTTATAGTTTTATGTTTAATTAACATATTAGTTGCAGTTTTAATTGAAAAATTATTTTTAGTTAAGACAAAAAGAAAAATTTCAGAAGCAGTTTTTATAACTGCAATATTATTTACATGTACGTTACCTCCTAATATACCGATATGGATATCTATTATAGGCATATCTTTTGGAATGATATTTGGGAAAATGGTATTTGGAGGATTTGGTAAAAATATTTTTAATCCCGCATTAGTTGGAAGAGCCTTTATATATGTTTCTTTTGCAGGGGATATGACTCAAAAATGGCAAAATATTTCAGATGGATTTATAGGGGGTTTTTCAAAATATTTATCAAAACCTATAGATGTATTAACAATGGCTACACCTTTGACTGAGTTTAGAAATAATGGAATTGAGAATGAGTTATGGAATGTATTTATAGGGAAAATCCCAGGTTCAATAGGAGAAACATCAGCTTTATTAATTATTATCGTTGGTATTTATTTAATTATTTCAAAAACAGCGTCAAAAGAAATTATTTTATCATATCTTTTATGCTTTTTACTATTTGATTGGATTATGTATTTATTTAATATAGAAGGTGTTCCATCACCTGTATATGGATTATTAACAGGTGGAGTTTTATTTGGAATAGTTTTTATGGCAACAGACCCAATATCAGCACCTAAGGAAAAAGTAGCTAAAGTTATTTATGGAATAACAATAGGGATTTTAACGGTAATAATAAGAACATATGCCTTATTTGCAGGAGGAGTAATGTTTGCAATATTGATAGGAAATATATTTTCTCCAATATTTGATTTATTTGCTAAGTGGATCAAGACTCAAAGAATTAAGGTGGTGAGTAGATGAGAAAATCTATTTATCCAGTTATTTTTATTATGGGAATAACATTTATATCAATTCTTATGCTTGCGATACTAAATGAAATAACTAAAAATAGAATTGATGAATATAGAGAAATTGAAGAAAAAAAACAAATTTTATATATTTTTAATTTAAGTAATGAAAATGATTCTAATCAGAAAATTGAAGATAAATTTTCAAAATATATAAAGATTGAAACAAAGGATAATATAAGTAAATATACGGCGTTAAATAATGACGAGATAATTGGTTATGGATTTAAAATTGAAGGAAAAGGTTTATGGGGATTAATAGAAGGATATATTGCATTATCAAAAGACTATAATAAAATTATAGGATTAACTTTTATTAAACACAGTGAAACTCCAGGATTAGGAGGAAGAATCGATGAGACGTGGTTTAAAGATCAATTTAGAGAATTGGAAATAGGTGATAATATATCTTTAATTTTTAGACCTAGAGAAGGTGGTAATATTGACAGTATTTCTGGAGCAACTCAAACGTCAGATAAAGTAAGATTGCTAATAGTAAATGAAATTGAAAAAATTAGAGATAAATGGAGGGATTAAGATGCCAAAAACGAAATTGAAAAAGACTATTTTTTTAGGGATATGGGCAGAAAATCCAATTTATAGACAAATATTAGGAATTTGTTCTGCGTTAGCTGTAACTAATCTAATGAAAAATGCTCTAATAATGGGAATTGGTTTAATTTTTGTGACTGCTTTTTCAGAATTGACTGTTTCATTTATTAGAAAATTTACTCCAAAACATATACGGATGGTCATACAAGTATTAATAATATCTGTATTTG
>Ga0193963_1000480_pt1 | contig 21098 bp, 12 predicted proteins | sample FB_6_MG_FD_140359 | JGI IMG/M metagenome (GOLD analysis project Ga0193963, IMG submission 140359) | Microbial mat bacterial communities from the Broadkill River, Lewes, Delaware, United States - FB_6_MG | ecosystem: Environmental > Aquatic > Freshwater > River > Microbial mats | place: USA...
GATAACCAACCTTCTTTCATATTTAATTCTCTTCTAAAGTTGGAAACCTTACAAGTATTTAAATCGAAATTAGTTTTATTGATTTGTATTTTAATACCAATCCAGTTTGGTGCATTTAATACTTTTGCAAAATACTCTGGATATCCATTTTTCCACCATCCAACTCTTGTTTTATCAGGATAATAAATACCACCTATATAACTTCCTTGAAAAGTTTTACCTCCGTAATCTTCCTCAAAATTTGCTCTTTGCCCTAATGAGCCGTTTCCAATACTAAACAGACTTTCTGAAGCTTCAACATTTTCAGCATCAAACCCTTCTTCAATTAGTGACCATTCGTTTGGAATAATATAATTCTTGTTCATTTGTTTAATTCATTAGATTTTTTAAAAAATCTGAAGAAATTCCTGTCATATCATTAAAGCAATAATTTGCCTCATTTAACACTTCTTCATCTCCAATACCTATACTTAACATATTTGCCGCATTTGCCGCTTCAACACCTGCTATAGCATCTTCAACAACAACACAATGTTCTGGCTTCATGTTTAACTTTTTAGCTCCTATTAAAAATACTTCAGGATCTGGTTTTGCCTTAGAGACATCGTTTCCATCAACTAAAGCAGCAAATCTTTTAATAAGTCCAACTTTTTCTAAAATTAACGGTGCATTTTTACTTGCTGAACCCAATGCATACTTAATATTATTTCCATCCAAATAATCAAGTAATCTATTTACTCCTGGTAATATTTCATCAGCTGTCATTTTATTAACGTAACCTAAATATTCTTCATTTTTGGTTAATAAAAGTTCTTGAATTTTTTCTTCAGGTAATTTAACTCCTCCTATATTAAGAAGTATTTCTAAAGATTTCACTCTACTCACACCTTTAAGTAATTCGTTGTGCTTTTCTGTAAATTCAAATCCTAAAGAATTTGCTACATTTCTCCAAGCTAAAAAGTGATACTTTGCCGTATCTACAATTACACCATCTAAATCAAATATAAATGCTATATCTTTTTTCATTTTATTCATTTGTTATTACTTCGTCATCTACATCTTTTACTTTAGAAACTAACATTGCAGCAATTATTAGTGATACTCCACTAATTACTATTGCAAATATTGGGTTACCTCCATAAACATATTTTACAATTGGCCCACCTATAATGGCGTTAATTATTTGCGGTAGCACTATAAAGAAATTAAAAATCCCCATATACACTCCCATTTTTCTAACTGGAATAGATCCTGCTAGTATTGCATAAGGCATAGCCAAAATACTTGCCCAAGCAACACCAATACCTAACATTGAAAGAATCAACCAATTTTCATTTGGCATAAAATAAATTGAAATTAGACCTATACCTCCTGCAATTAATGAGTAAGCATGTGTCTTTTTTCTTCCTATTTTTTTTGCTATTGCAGGTAAAAAGAAGGCGTAAACAGCAGAAACAGCATTATAAACTCCAAATAAAATTCCAACCCAGTCTCCAGCATTTTGATATGCTGTTCCGTGATCATCTAATGATAAGCCATAAATATGATGTGCAATTGCCGGAGTTGAAAAAACCCACATACCAAATAAACCAAACCAAGAGAAAAACTGAACTGAGCTCAATTGTTTCATGGTTAAAGGCATTTTCTTAAAATCGGTAAAAATATCTAATAAGCTTGATTCTTCAACAGGTTCTTCTTCGCCCTCACTAAACTGTGCCATTTCTTCAGGAGAATATTCTTTAGTTGTAAAAACTGTAATTAAAATACTAATAACTAATACAGCGGCTCCTATTATAAATGATAACAATAAGTTTGTAGGAACTTCGCCTGGCTGTGCTTCATTTAAAACACCAAACCAATTTGTTAATGCATAAGGCAACCATGATCCTATCACTGCTCCAATACCAATTAAAACTGTTTGAATACTAAATCCAAGTGTTCTTTGATCTGAAGGTAATAAATCAGCTACCAAGGCTCTAAAAGGTTCCATTGCAACATTAAATGATGCATCCATTATCATTAACATCCCTGCCCCAACCCATAAGGCTGGCATAAATGCAGTAAACATATCAGCATTTGGCATTAAAATTAATCCCATGGAGGCCAACAATGCTCCTGTTAAAAAGAATGGTCTTCGCCTACCTAGTCTTGTCCAGGTCTTATCACTATAGTAACCTATAATTGGTTGAACTATCAAACCCGTTAAAGGTGCTACCACCCAAAACCAAGAAAGTTCATGTACATCAGCACCAAAAATTTGTAATATTCTACTGGCATTAGCATTTTGTAATGCAAAACCCATTTGAATTCCTAGAAATCCGAAACTCATGTTCCAAATATCCCAGAAACCTAGTTTCCGTTTTTCCATAAATGTAAATATTAAATTTAAAACAAGATAGGCAGTATTGCCTAAATTATTTGGTGTGAAGTGTGAAAAAAATAGTATGTAAAATCTCTTTTACCTTACAAATATATAATTTTTTTTCAAGTTAAAATTGTTTTTTTTGCAACTAAACAACCCTAAAATTAAGAAACCTACTACTATAACCTTTGAGTTGATTGAAAAAAAAATGAAAAAAAAATATTAAAAGCTTATCAGCAGAACAAAACCTTAACCTTCTGAGAATGTGGATCTTCTAATTTTTAAGTTTGGAGAAATTACTTCTTTTTGAAATTCAGTTGGTGCCGTACTTTCAATTCTATTTATCAAGAGCTCAGCTGCTTGTCTCCCCATTAAATCTCCATGCTGTTCAACAGAAGTTAATCTTGGCGATGTAAATTCAGAAATTAAACCACTAGTAAAACCAATAATAGCAATATCGTCTGGTATTTTTAATCCTTTTGCCTTTGAAGCTTTTAAAGCAATTGCAGCATATATTTCATTTACAGCCAAAATTGCATCCGGAGGGTTTGGTACATTTATGATTTTTTCAATTTGTTCGTACAAATCTTTATTATCATCAATTTTATAAATTAAACTTTCATCAATAGCAATATCATTTTTTACCAAAGACTTTAAATAACCTTCTTTTCTTAATGATCCAACAGTTATATAATCTTGTGTTGTAATTAAAGCAATTCGTTTCGCACCAATTTCAATAAGATGATTAGTTGCCTTGTAAGCACCTCCAACATCATCAATAATAACTTTATCACATTCTATTTCGTCTATTATCCTATCAAAAAGAACCAATGGAAAATCATCTTTTATCAAAGCATCAAAATGTTTATATATCTGGTTTTCTTGGGTTTCCCTTGCCAAAGAAACAATTAACCCGTCTACACTACCATTCGTTAATACACCAAAATTTGAAACTTCTTTTTCATAGGATTCATTTGACAAACAAACCATAACGCTATACCCCTTTTCATTTGCATATTGTTCAATTCCATTAATTACTGTTGAAAAAAAATGGTGAACTATTTCGGGGATAATCACTCCAATTACCGAAGTTTTTTGATTTCTCAATTGAAGTGCTAAACTATTTGGTTTATAATTATAATGATCTGCAAACGCTTGAATTCTCAATCTTGTATCTTCACCTATTTCATGACTGTCTTTCAAAGCTTTTGAAACCGTTGATATTGATACTCCAAATTCTTTGGCTATTTTTTTTAGGGTTATTCTTGGCTTCATTTTTAAGAGAGTTAAAAGCTTATAAATACAAATATAAAATTTATCCGTAACTTACCTTAGCTTTCGATAAAACATTCTGTCTAATTTCCTAATAAAATATAAAATGCTCTTATATTTTAAAAAACCACAAAAAATTGCTTAAAAAAAGACTCTAAACTCTAACGTTATAGTAAAAAAGTTATAAACACGAAAACGTTATAGTGACTCTATTTTATATTTATATCATTGTTAATGAAATGTTAACTTCTTAACTTCACACTGTGAAATGTAATAAAATAGTACAATTATTTAAAAACTTAATTATTAATTAACTCAAAATAGATGAAAAATTTCAAACTTTTTCTATTAACTGTTATCATTTTTTTACCACTTAGTTTGTTCGCGCAACAAACCGTATCTGGTAAGGTAACAGAAAAAGCTACCGGTGGTGAATTACCGGGAGTTGGAATTATTATAAAAGGAACTACAAAAGGAGCCTCAACAGATTTTGATGGTAACTATTCCCTTGAAAACGTAAAACAAGGGGATATTCTTGTATTTTCTTATATGGGATTTGCTACACTGGAAATTACAGTAGGTAACGCTACTACAATTAATGTAGCACTTGAACAAGATACAGAAGCTTTAGACGAAGTTGTACTTATTGGTTATGGTACAACAACAGTAAAAGATGCTACGGGATCTGTTGCTGCTATTTCTGAAAAAGATTTTAACCAAGGAAATATAGTTTCTCCAGCCAACCTAATTACTGGTCGCGTTGCAGGTGTAAACATTGTTTCTGATGGTGCTCCAGGAGGTGGATCTGCAATTAGAATTAGAGGTGGATCTTCTTTAGGAGCTTCTAACGACCCTTTAATTGTAATTGATGGAATGCCAATTTCAAATTCCGGAGCTGGTGGGTCTAGAGGTATTTTAGCTTCTTTAAACCCAAATGATATTGAATCGTTTTCTATTCTTAAAGATGCTTCTTCAACTGCTATTTACGGTTCTAGAGCCTCTAATGGTGTTATTATTATATCAACAAAGAAAGGAAAGGCGACTTTTAGAGCTGAATACAATGTAAAAGCTGGTTTAAGTACCTTAGCTAATAAGATTGATGTATTTTCAGCTGATGAATACAGAGCAATTATTGCAGAACAAAGACCAGACGATGTTGCTAAATTAGGAAATGCAAATACTGATTGGCAAGATGAAATTTATCAAGAAAAAATCTCTATAGATCAATCAATGTCTATTGGTGGTGAACTTTTCAATAAAGTTCCTACTCGTTTTTCTTTTGGTCATACAAAACAGCCTGGTTTAAGAAAGACTTCTAATTTTGAAAGAATTTCTTCAAAAATATCGGTGAATCCAAAGTTTTTTGATGAGCACTTAAAAGTTAACATTAATGCTAGTTTAAATAACGAATCAAATCGTTTTGCTGATGCTGTTGAAGGTGGAGCTATTTATATGGATCCAACTCAACCAGTTTACGATGCTACCTCTCCTTTTGGAGGATTCTTTGAATATCACACTGATGGTGTTCGTGATAATGGTGGTAGAAACCCGCTAGCTAGTTTACTTCAAAGAGAAAACATTGGAGCGGTTAAACGTTTTTATGGAAATGTTGAATTAGATTATAAAATGCATTTTTTACCAGACTTAAGAGCGGTATTAAATATTGGTTATGACCAATCTAAAGGAGAAGGGTTTAATAATCTTTCAACTTTAAGTGTAAATGGATTTGAAGATGCTGATGGCAATTATATTGGATCAAGATCTGAATACACAAGTGAAAGAGTTAATAAGTTATTAGATGGTTATTTTACCTATAATAAAGAATTAGAGAATTTAAACGTTGAAGTTACAGCTGGTTATTCTTACCAAAAATTTGAAGGTGAAGACTTTAACACTGGAAATTTAGTGGACCCAGATAGAGAATCTGATGTAAATACGCATCCTGATATAGTATTAATTGGTTTCTTCGGAAGAACAAACCTTTCTTTTATGGACAAGTATTTACTTACAATGTCTTATAGAAGAGATGGTACTTCAAGATTTAGTAAAGATAACAGATGGGGTAATTTCCCTGCTGCTGCTTTAGGATGGAAAATTAGCGAAGAAGATTTCTTAAAAGATTCAAACACTATTTCTAATCTTAAATTAAGATTAGGTTGGGGTATTTCAGGACAACAAGATATTTCTGCATCTTACGCTTTCTTAGGAAGAACAGTTTTAGGTTCTTCAATTTCTCAATATATTTTTGGAAATACAGCAATTCCTGTTGCAATTCCTCAAACTAGATTAGAAGATCTTAAATGGGAAGAAACTACAACATATAATGTTGGTCTTGATTATGGTCTTTTCAATGGTAAAGTTTCTGGTTCTCTTGAAGCTTATTTAAAAGAATCTAAAGATTTATTAGCTGAAGTTGCTATTTCTGATGGTTCTAACTTTAGTAACTCAGGATTCCAAAATATTGGAAAATTCACATCTAGAGGTGTTGAATTCTCTATTGGAACAGATATTATTGATACTGATGATTTAAGAGTTGATGTTAATTATAATATGTCATACAACCAAACTGAAATTGACGAGCTTGCTTTAGAACAAGATATTCGTGTTGGTGGAATTGGTGGTGGAACAGGAGGAACTGTTCAATTGCATAGCCAAGGATTTGCTCCTTTTTCATATTATGTTTATAAACAGTTATATACTGCTGATGGAGCTCCAATTGAAGGTGCATACGCTGATTTAAATCAAGATGGTATTATAAATGATAGCGATCGTTATATTTATAAAAAACCAAATGCTGATATCACAATGGGATTCCAATCTAATATAAATTATAAAGCATTTGATATGTCTTTTAATTTTAGAGCTAGTATTGGAAACTATATGTACAATAACGTGAACTCTTCACGTGCACAATATGACAATTTACAAGATGTTACTGCATTAGGGAACCTTCCAACTTCTGTTTTAGATACTGGATTTAATACAACTTCTAATGTTATTATATCTGATTTATTTATAGAAAATGCTTCATTCTTAAAAATGGATAACGTAACCTTAGGTTATACTTTCAATGGTTTTAATAATGACGATGATTCATCTAGTATCCGTTTATGGACTGGTGTTCAAAATGTATTTACTATTACAAATTATAGCGGGTTAGATCCTGAAGTTTTCGGTGGAATTGACAATACAATTTATCCAAGACCAAGAACATTCTTATTAGGAGCTAATATTAATTTTTAAACTAAACGAAAATGATAACAAAATATTTAAATAAAATTTATTTTCTATTAGGATTTGTATTAATCTTTAGTGCATGTACTAATGATTTAAGTGTACTTCCTAAGGATGATGACGAATTCCTTTCTGAGGATTTCTACTCCAATGCCAGTGCTTATCAACAAGCATTAGCAGGTGTATATGGAAACCTTTCTTTAACAGGAAATGACCCAGGATCTTCTAATATCTCTGGTATTGATGCTGGTACTAGTCAATATGGTCGTGTATTATGGTACTTACAAGATTTATCAGCTGATGAAGCTTTATGGTCTTATGAAAATGATCCTGGAACTAAGGAAATTCAACGTAATATTTGGACTCCTGCAAATCCAGTATTTAGAGGAATGTATGGTAGAGCAATGTTTTCGGTTGCTTTAGCCAATGATTTTTTAAGACAATCTACTGATGAGAAATTAGCTCAACGAGGACATACAAGTGCTGTTAGCGATGAAATAGTTGCATATAGAGCAGAAGCTAGAGTATTAAGAGCATTAGCATATTATCATTTAATGGATTTATTTGGAAAAGCTGCATTTGTAACAGAAAATGATCCTGTAGGAACTTATCAGGCGCCACAATATGACAGAGCTCAATTATTTAACTTTATTGAATCTGAACTATTAGCTGTTGAAGGAGATTTAAAAGCTGCTAGAACAAATCAATATGCAAGAGCTGATAAAGGTGTTGCATGGATGATTTTAGCCAAAATTTATTTAAACGCTGAAGTATATGTTAGTACAGATCGTTATGCAGATTGTATTACTTACTGTAACAAAATTATTGGTGGTGGTTACAATTTAGCTTCTGATTATGCTTTAAACTTTATGGCTGATAACAATTCAAATGAAGCTGGATTAAATGAAATTATTTTTCCTTTAGTTTCTGATGGTGTTGTAACTCAAAACTACGGACCTACAACTGTTATTATTAATGGTGAAGTTGGTAGTTTAGAAGGTAATGCTGATGATTTAGGTGCCCAAGGTTGGGGTGGAGCTTTAAGAGTTCGTAAACAATTTGCTGAAAGATTTATTAACGGTGGAGCTGATGATAGAAACACTTTAATAACTGAAGGTAGAGAAATAGATATAGTTGATGTAGCTGATAGAGATTCTGGTTATATCATTACTAAATTCAGCAATAGAACCTCAACTGGTGAAGCTGGATCTGATAAAACATTTGTAGATACTGATTACCCATTATTTAGATTAGCTGATGTTTATTTAATGTATGCAGAAGCCTTTTTAAGAGGTGGTGGAGGTAGCGAAAGTGAAGCCTTAGGATATGTAAATAGCTTAAGAGTTAGAGCTAACGCTGCAGAAATTTCTGCAAGTGATTTAAATTTAGACTTTATTATTGATGAGCGTTCAAGAGAATTACATTGGGAATCTCACAGAAGACAAGATTTAATTCGTTTTAACCTTTATACAGGAGGAAATTACAACTGGGCTTGGAAAGGAAACGGAGCTAATGGTATTGCAATTTCAAACCACTTAGCGGTTTACCCGTTACCAAGTGAGAGTATTGCAGCCAATCCTAACTTAACCCAAAACCCTGGGTATTAATCAAAATTTAACTATATAATATTATGAAAAATATATTTAAAGTACTGTTTTTATCAATCCTTTTGGTTTCAATTACCTCTTGTGATAATGAAGACACTGTGCAGCTAACTTTGGCTCCTCAGGGAAGTGGAGTAATTACTGAACCTGCTGAAGGAACAACAATTGTTTTGAACCCTGAAGAAAATCAAACAAATCCTGCACTTACAATAAACTGGACACCTGCAACATATGGTACTCCAACAGAGATTACTTATAACGTTGAAATAGCGCAAGCTGGAACAAGTTTTGAAACTCCTTATAGAGCTGCTTCAACAACAAACAGATATGTAACTTGGAATGTTGGAGAATTAAACAATATAGCTGTAACAGCAGGTCTAACTCCTTTTGTTGAAGAAGGCTTAGAAATTAGAATTGTTTCAACAGTTGGAACTAACGCAAGTCAAGTTCAAACTTCAGAGGCCGTTTTAATTTATGTATCAACATTTACAACAGATTTACCAAAAATTGGTGTTCCTGGTAACCACCAAGGATGGGACCCTGCAACAGCTCCTCTTTTAGCAGCATCTGCTTTTGGTGAGAGTGATTATGAAGGGTTTGTTTGGTTAGATGGTCAATTCAAATTTATTGCTCCAAATGAAACAGGTGGTTTCTTCTGGGGAAATACTGACTGGGGTGATGCTTCGGGTGTTGACGGTAGTTATACAAAAGTTTTAACTGACGATGGTGAAGGAAACATTGGAACTGATGACGCTGAAGGAACTGGATATTACTGGGTAAAAGCAGATACGGAAAAACTAACATACTCAATTACAAAAACAAATTGGGGGTTAATTGGAAATGCTACCCCAACAGGTTGGGATTCTGATACAGATATGGTTTATGATGCAGATTCAAAAACATGGTCTATTACTATTGATTTAACTGCTCAGGATGCTCCGGATAACGGAATTAAATTTAGAGCAAATGATGGTTGGGATATCAATATGGGTGATAGCGGTGCTGATGGAACTATGGAATTTGGTGGTGATAACATTGGTGTTAGTGAAGCTGGAAACTATACCGTGACATTAGATCTAAGTAACCCTAGAGAATATACGTATTCATTAGTTAAAAATTAATTTACAAAATTGAAATAATATGAAATATATATATAAAATATTATTGCTTTCATTTATCATCATAGGAATTACTTCCTGTGATGAAAATGAGAACTTTGAGATCTTAGCTCCTCAAGGAGGTATTGCGATTAACAGTCCAATTGATGGATCTTCAATAATTCTTAACGACACTAATGACGCAAATCCTGCATTAACAATTAGCTGGACTGCTTCTGCAATAGAGGGAACAGGCGCTACTTATACTGTAGAAGTTGCAACTATAGGAACTGATTTTGCCGTTCCTCATATAATTGGAACTACTGAAAATACTTCAATTAGTTTATCTGTTAAAGAATTAAACACTCTAGCTCTTGATGTTTTACAAATTGAAGCAGATAAAGAAGCTGGAATCGACATTAGAGTTTCTGTAGATGGTGAAGTTTCTCAAAAAATTTCGATCTTATTAACACCTTATACTGTTGAATATCCTGAGCTATTTTTAGTTGGTTCATTAACAGGATGGGATCCTGGAACTTCACTAGCAATGACTCGTTTAGATTTCAACTTATTTGAAATTACTATTGATTTAGCTGATGACGATGAATTTAAATTTCTTCCACAAAATACTGGATGGGAAGGCGATTTAGGTGAAGACCCTGCTAATCCGGGAACATTAATTGAAGACGGTGAAGAAAACTTAAAAGGATTTGCGGCTGGAAAATATAAAATTACGGCAAATTTGAATTTATTTACATTTACGGCTGAATTTATACCGCCTCCTGCGAACATGTATGCTGTAGGTGCTGGATTATCTGAAGCTGGATGGGGCTGGGATACTCCTGTTGTATTAGCTCAAATTCAAGATGGAGTTTTTCAAGCTACAACAAGCTTAGTGAACGATACATTTAGATTTTTTACCGTTGAAGAAGATTGGGGATCAGGTTTAAACTTTCCTTATTATATTGGACAAGGATATACAATTGATGCAAACCTTGAAGATGCATTAGATGGTGATAATAACTTCAGATTTATTGGAGAGCCTGGTAATTACACAATTACACTTGATGATAACAATAAAACTATTGTACTTTCTCAAATTCCATTAAACATTGCTGTTCCAGGAAACCACCAAGGTTGGAATCCAGCCGAAGCACCTTTATTAGCTGCTTCTGTTTTAGGAAATACAGATTATGAAGGATTTGTTTGGTTAGATGGTGATTTCAAATTTATTGCTCCTGATGGTGATGGAAATTTCAACTGGGGTAACTTAGATTGGGGTGATGCTTCCGGAGAAAACGGAAGTTATACACAGGTATTAACTGCTGATGGTGAAGGAAATATTGGTGCTGCTGCTGGGTACTACTTAGTTAAAGCAGACACTGAAGCCTTAACGTATTCAATTGAATTAACAAACTGGGGAGTAATTGGAAATGCAACTCCAACTGGTTGGGATTCTGATACTGATATGGTTTATGATCCTGCAACTCAAACTTGGTCAGTAACACTTGATTTAACTGCTCAAACAGCTCCAGATAATGGAATCAAATTTAGAGCTAATGATGGTTGGGATCTAAATATTGGTGATACAGATGCTGATGGAACTATGGAATTTGGTGGTTCAAACATTGGTATTGCTGAAGACGGTAATTACACAATAACACTAGATTTAAGTAACCCAAGAGCGTATACTTATTCTGTAGTTAAAAATTAAAAATAAATTAAAAGGTTCCTTTTTTAATCCTTTTAATTATTAAAAATGTTGTAATGAGCCGGTTTTTCATAAAAAATCCGGCTCATTTCATTTTTATCAATAACGAAAACAAATGAAATCAAAACTTCTCATATTACTTACCTTATTAGCTACTCAATTATTTGCTCAGGTAACAACCTCCCCTACTTTACCAACAGCTAGTGATGAAATAACAATTACGTTTGATGCTACAGGAACTGACTTAGAAAATTTTACTGGAGACGTTTATGCACATACAGGTGTTACAGTAAATAGTACACAATGGCAAAATGTAATAGGAGATTGGGGTAACAACACAACTCAACCTCAACTTACTAGAGATAATTCCAACTCAAATTTATATTCGTTTGTCATAACACCTAATGCCTTCGAATACTATAGTGTTGCCACTGACCAAGCAATCACAGAATTAAATTTTGTATTTAGAGCTGCTGGAGGGTCTCCTCAATCAGCAGATATTCACACATCCCTTTATGAAGGTGGATTAAATATTACTTTCACAGAACCAACACAAAACAGTGTTTTCAGCTTAAATAACAATATCACTATATCTGCTGAGGCTTCACTTGCTTCAGACTTAGAACTTTTTGTTGATAATAACTCACTTAAAACCTCTTCAAACTCCACTTCAATATCGTCATCCTATTTATTATCAACTAGTGGATTACATACAATAAAAGCTGTTGCTACTCTAAATTCAGAGATAAAATCTACAGAAATATCAATATTTGTAAAAACACCAACTCAACAGCAACCTTTACCAAATGGTGTAAAAAATGGTGTAAATGTAAATTCTGACGATAGCGTAACTTTTGTACTATTGGCTCCTCAAAAAACAGATGTTTTTTTAATTGGTGAATTTAACAATTGGGCTTTAAATGAAGATTACCAAATGTTTAGAGACGGAGAAGTCTTCTGGTTAACATTATCAAACTTAGATATTAACACAGAATATGCTTACCAATACTTAATTGATTACAACATCAAAGTTGCCGATCCATATTCGGAAAAAATATTAGATCCTTGGACCGATCAATATATTAAAGACGGTAATTATCCTAATTTAAAAGAATATCCAACGAATTTAACAACAGGGTATGTTTCTACTTTTAAAATTAATGAAGATATATACAATTGGGATATTGCTGATTTTACTAAACCTGCACAAGACAACTTAATTATTTATGAGTTACATATAAGAGATTTTACAGAATCAGACTCCTTCAATGAAGCTTTAACTCATTTAGATTATTTAGAGTCATTAGGTATAAATGCAATTGAACTAATGCCTGTAAATGAATTTGAAGGTGCCGATAGCTGGGGGTACAATCCAGCTTTGTACATGGCTTTAGATAAAGCATATGGTACCAAAAATGATTTTAAAAAGTTTGTTGATGAATGTCATAAAAGAGGTATCGCAGTATTAGCTGATGTTGTATTTAATCATTCTTATGGACAATCTCCATTAGCTCAAATGTACTGGAATACGGCTGAAAACAAACCAGCAGTTGACAATCCATGGTATAATGAAGATCATAATTTAGTAGATAATACTGCAGCGCATTGGGGATCAGATTTTAATCACACATCAAATTATACAACCACGTTTTTTAAAGATGTTTTAAGTTATTGGATGAATGAGTACAAAATTGATGGATTTAGATTTGATTTCACAAAAGGTTTTTCAAACAAAATTTACACAGGTGAAAACAACTGGGCCAGTACTTATGACCCTCAAAGAATTGCCATTTTAAAAGATTATGCTGATCATGTTTGGGCTCAAGACCCAACAGATAGACCTTATGTAATATTTGAACATTTATCAGAAAATATTGAAGAGAAAGAATTAGCAAATTATGGAATTATGTTATGGGGAAATATGAACCATAATTATAATGAAAATACTATGGGTTGGGAAGGAAGCACCGATGTTTCATGGATTTCATACAAACAAAGAGGTTGGAATAATCCAAATGTCATTGGGTACATGGAGAGCCATGATGAGGAACGCCTGATGTATAAAAACTTACAATTTGGGAATAACAGTGGAGATTATAATGTGAAAAATTTAAACACTGCACTATCTCGTCAAGAATTAGCTGGAATGTTCTTTTTTACCATTCCGGGCCCTAAAATGATTTGGCAATTTGGAGAGTTAGGTTATGATTATAGTATTGATGAAAATGGAAGAGTTGGAAGAAAACCTATTAAATGGGATTATTTAAATAATGCCAACAGAAAACAAATTTATAATACCTGGTCTACACTAATTAATTTTAAAACTAAATATCCTGAAGTATTTAACACAAATGATTTCACATTGAATGTTGGTGGGTTAACAAAATCAATTCTATTAAAACATAATTCTATGGATGTGATTTTAGTAGGTAATTTTGATGTCACAAGTAAAACAATTAGCACACAGTTTTCAAAAACTGGAACATGGTATGAGTATTTTACAGGCGAAGAAAAAAATATTGAAAATACATCTGAATCAATCATATTAAAACCAGGAGAATACAAATTATATTCAACAGTTAGGTTATTAGATCCTAGAGGAGGAACTTCAACAGATGATAGCGATGGTGATGGTGTTTTTGACACTAATGATTTATGTCCAAATACTCTATCAGGTGTAGAAGTAAATTCAAGTGGATGCGCATCATTTTCTTTGCCAGAGAACAACTTTACCATTGAAACAATTGGTGAAACCTGTACTAATAGAAATAACGGAATCATTAATATTTCTTCGGCAGAAGTACAAAATTTTGAAGTCACTATTGATGGAACTAAATACAACTTTACTAGTTCAACTTCAATTTCAGATTTAGCTCCAGGAACATATGATTTTTGCATTTCAATTTCTGAGAATGGTTTCAATCAGTGTTATTCTGTAGTTATAGAACACGGAACAACTATTTCAGCAAAAGCTTCTTCTATATTGAATAAAGTATCAATAGAAGTATCAGAAGGAACAGCTCCATACAATATTACTATTAATGGAAATTCTGTACTACAAACCTCAGCTACATCTTTTTCTTTAGATGTAAAACATGGTGATTTAGTAAATATTACAACAAGCCTTTCTTGTGAAGGGCAATTCTCAAAATCTATTGAATTATTAGACGATATTATTGCCTATCCAAATCCAACTAACGGACAATTTTCTATTTCCTTACCCGTAAATAAAAAGGATGTAATTATTGATTTATATACAATTCATGGTCAATTAATTTCCTCCAAATTATATCAAATTAATTATGGAAAAGTAGAACTAAATCTTGAAAACAAACCAAATGGATTATACCTAGCCAAGGTTTATTTAGACAAACCTATTTCAATTAAAGTAATTAAAAAATAAGTTCAAATTGTATGAAAAAAATTATTATTGTTCTTTTCATTATAGCCTTTAATAATAGGTTATATGCAGACACTGGTATCTATCAATCTTATGTAGTTGTAAATAGTGGATCTAATGAGTATAAGGCTTCCACTGATTTTAATGGGTTCAATATAGGAACTTTTAATATTGGAGATAGCTATTTATTAAATGGTGGTGAAATAAAAACATGGAAAGATAATGGAGGAGATATTACAGGAGCCTACTTATACTATCGAATTTATAAAGACGGAGAAACAGCATCTAGTTATATTGAAGTAAGCTTACCTTGGGCTGAAAATAATGTTGATGGCAGTAGTAACAATCAAAAATGGGCAAAAACCAATAGTAACATTAATATTTTATCTGGTCTTACTGGAGGTTATTACAAAATAGAGGTTTACTTTAAAGCAACTTCCAATCAAGGTGATCGATTTTCAAATAATGGAGGAGCAAATTATATTGCCAATTTTACAGTAACAGAACCTGTTGATGAAATTGTTCTTAATGGCAAAGTCACAATATCTCCATCGTTACCAACAAGAAATGAAGAAGTAACAATAACATTTGACGCTACTGGAACAGCGTTGGAAAGTTCTTCTAAAATTTATTTACATTCAGGTGTTGGAACAGATATTCCAGGTTCAAAAGAATTCAATAAAACAATTGGAAATTGGGGAGCAGATGATGGAGTTGGTCAAATGACTCAAATAGGGACTACCAATGAGTGGATAATTACTTTCACAACCATAAACAACTATTTTTCATTAGATAGTAACGAAGATGCGTTCGGTTTGAACTTTCTATTTAGAAATGAAACTGGAAGTATAAAAGAAGATAATTTAGGTAGTAATTATCATTTAACATTAAATCCTGAAAACTTCTTTATAATAACCGATCCCACCTATAACCCCTTTTTAGTTGAAACAAATCAAAATTTCGCTATTACAGCTGTAGCAAACACTTCAGCCAATTATACACTTAAAGAATTAGATGAAAATGGTGTTGTTATTAATGCAAATATTAATAACCAAACAATACAAAATTATTCATTTAATCATTCCCTTTCTGATATTGATGTCACTCATTACTATCAACTTTCTGTAAATTTTGGAAGTGAAACGAAAACAAAAAACTTTGAGGTAAAATCGTATGGGGCCATAACTACAGCTTCAAAACCCACTGGAGCTAAAAAAGGAATTAATTATAATCTTCCAAACAATAATGAAATTACGTTGGTATTACACACACCAACAAATACAACTTATACCAATTTTGATAGTAACAACTGTGCAGCCACCTCAACAGCTACAACTGAAAGCAAGAAAGTTGTTCATTTAATAGGCGATTTTAATAATTGGGAAATTTCAGATGCGTATAAATTGAATAAAGATGGTGATTATTGGTGGATAACTCTTAATATAGCTTCACTTACTCCTATTCAAAATGAATATGTTTTCCAGTACTTGATTGATGGTCAAATAAAAATTGGAGATCCATATGCTTCAAAAGTTTCTGATTCGGAAGATCAATATATTGACGCTGATATTTATCCAGATCTAATTAGTTATCCAACTGGTAAAACCTCTGGAAGAGCAACTGTCTTAGAAGTAAATAAAACACCATACACATGGAAAAACCCTTCATTTTCAAGAAATGTAAACTCAAATGATTTAAATATTTATGAATTACATTTTAGAGATTTTACTGAAGAAGGAACCTATAAAGCAGCTACTTTAAAATTAGATTATATTAAAGAAATGGGAATAAATTGTATTCATGTAATGCCAATTTCTGAATTTGAAGGAAACAACAGCTGGGGATATAACCCAAATTATTATTTTGCTGCTGATAAAGCATATGGAACCGAAAATGATTTAAAAGAATTCATTGATGAAGCTCATAGTAGAGGAATTGCAGTTGTAAATGATTTAGTATTAAATCATGCTTTTTATTCAAACCCAATGGCTATGCTTTATTGGGATAATGAAAATAATAAACCTGCAGGTGATAATCCATGGTTTAACCCCGATCATAAAGGAATTTATAATTCTGCAGGTCATTGGGGAGCAGATTGGAATCATGCTAGTGAACATACTAGAAATATGGTTGATGAAATCTTAAATTACTGGATTGAGGAATTTAAATTTGATGGTTTCCGATTTGATTTTACCAAAGGATTTACACAATCAGACCCAGACCCTAGTGATGAATGGGCTAGTAATTACAACAATTGTCGAGTTGAAATATTAAAACGAATGGTTTCTCAAATGTGGACATCCCATCCTAATACCTATGCTATTTTCGAGCATTTAGCTAATGATGCTGAAGATAAGGTTTTGGCCGATCATGGTATTTTAATGTGGTCTGGAGCTGGACCTCAACATAGTTGGGCCGAAATGGCTATGGGAACTTCATCTGAAAGTTTTTGGTCTAGTGTATATGATTCACGAAATTTTACTTTTGCAAATTACATGAGTTATATGGAAAGTCATGATGAAGAGCGTATTGGATACAAAGTAAAAACCTGGGGGCAAAACAATGATGGTTCAACAAAATATTTATCCAATAGATTAAAGCTCCCTGCTGCCTTCAACTTATTACTACCTGGACCAAGAATGATATGGCAATTTGAAGAGTTAGGATATGATATTTCTATTGATGACAACGGAAGAACAGGAGATAAACCATCTGCCTGGGAATTAAATTATGATTTAAATTCAGATAGAAATCAGATTTATAGGTTTTATCAAACTATTTTCAAACTTAGAAATACTTTTAACTTGTATCATGCAATTAGTGATCCTTCTGCAATATCGGTAGTCGATTATGGTAATATTGGTAGTACAACAGAATGGGTTAGAAGAATGTCTTTTTCTGATGCGAAGGACAACGGAGTTCACAATCAAACACAAGTAATTGCAGTTGGAAATTTTAATACTACAACAGATTATTCTGTAAATCCAGGATACTATTTTACTGGATCTTGGTTTAAATACAATGGAGATCCTGCTGTAGACGGAACTAAATACACTGTTAATTCTACAAGCGATTCATTCAGTTTATTAAAAACCGATCCAGTTTATATTTTATCCAATACTGATATAATTTCTCCTAGGATTTCTCCTATAACTATTAATATTGATTCTCCTAGTGCTTGTGACTATAAAATTTCAAATGGAGATTCTCAATATGATTATAAACAAGAAACCTGGACAGCTAATACAGCTCCAACAAATGGTAAAGCTTCAGATAATGGAACAATTACTGAATTATATTATTCCAAAATAAATGGAAATACAACTCTTAATAAACCAACTACTTTAGCCGGAGTTTCTCTTGAAATAGGAATAAATAAAATTGAATGGGTAGTTACTGATAGATTTGGAAATACTAGCAGCTGTGAACAAACTATTAACGTTTCAACTTCAATAAGTTTACCAGAAGTAAGTTTACAAACTATTGATCCAATTGCAGAAGGTTCAACAGCAACCATTACTATTGAAAATCCAAATGCAAATTATACATATGAGTGGTTTGATTCTAATGAATCTGAAACACCACTTGCAAACGGAACAACCTATACAACAACAATTCTTACTGAATCAAAAGACTATTGGGTTAGAGCTACCGAAAACACAAACTCATGTATTGGAAATAAACAATTGATAAATGTTACTGTACAATCAGGTACTTTAGGAATTGAAGATGAAATCATTTCAAAACATAATATTTATACCTATCCTAACCCAACAACTGGAAATTTCAAAGTTCATATTAACTCAGATTATCAATCTGTTCAAGTTGAATTATATTCAATTCAATCAAGATTAGTTTCATCGAGAAAACACGAAGTAATAAATAATAATATTGAATTAAATCTAGATGATAAACCAAGTGGATTGTATTTTATCAAAATTCATTTAGACCAACCAATAACACTTAAAGTCCTTAAAAAATAAGACATGAACAAAATATTTAACTTACTTTATTTGGCAATCCTTTTAGTTTCTTGCGGTGGTGGAAGTGATACACCTCCTACACCTGAAAATAGCTCGCCTACTCAGCCTAGTCTAAATTATCCTACCAATAATTTATTGTGTATCGATAATATTATAGAATTTAAATGGACTGCTTCTTCAGATCCTGATAATGACTTGATTTCTTATGAGGTTCAAATTGCCAAGGACCGACAGTTCTCTCAAATAATTCATTCAGTAAAAGTAGCTACCACTCAAAAAAAAATATCATTAGAAAAAGGAATTGAATATTTTTGGAGAGTTAAAGCTATTGACAGCAAAAATGCCTCAAGTAATTTTTCTACTATAAATCAATTTTATACAGAAGGAGATGGTGTTTCAAATCATTTACCATTTTCACCTGTTCTTATTAGTCCTGTATTAGGAACTATTGAAACTGGTACTACTGCCAATTTACAATGGTCAGCTTCCGATGTAGATACTGGTGACACACTAACTTTTGATGTTTATTTTGGAACAGTTAACCCTCCAACAGCATTACATTCAGCCAATATAAGTGAAACCAACTTAGTGGTTAATTTAGCTGCTTCAACAAATTATTATTGGAAAGTTATTGTAAAAGATAACAATGAAGGACAAACTATTGGTCAGGATTGGAATTTTAAAACTGATTAACTGTTTAATTTAAAAATTATAAGGTGTAAATTTATTTTACACCTTTTTTTGTATAAATAATTTAAAAGCATCCCAATAGTCTTCACTTCCAACTGTAGTATCCCATAACGCTCTTGAACCATGAATCCCTTCTTCATTTGGTATATAATGAGTAATAATTGTTGGATTTATTAATGAAATAAGCTCTTTTAAAGCTTCCGATTCTTTTTTTGAAGAAGTTACAAAGGTCGGTTTTGAAATCTCTTTAATAGTACTCTTAACATCAATCGATTTAAAATACTCTCCCGGGCTAAAAGCTGCAATTGCTTTTACTTTATAATTCTTATTTCCAATAATTAAAGCTAATGTAGCTGAATATGAGCTTCCGACTAGAAGAATAGGTTGTTTTCCATTTTTTTCATACAAATAATCTATTGCTGCCTCAATATCTGGCTTGGCATCCAAATAATTCGTAGGTAAATTTCTTTCTTTTGCCACTAAATTAGTTTCATTAATAATACCATTAACTCCATTCCCAGATCTTTGATCAATGGCCATGCTAGAAATTCCTAACTTAGCCAACTCCAAAGCCGTTTTTTTATATTCACCTCTGCTATATCCAGCCTGATGACATAAAAGAAAAGTTGGTACCTTTTCATCAACTTTATAAACATCTGCAGTAATTGGCAAACTATCTTTTGAATAAAAGCTAATTTTTTCGAATGTCACTCTAGGCTCTTGCGTCTTTACTTCGGAAGTACTTATAGACACAGGCTTTCTAACCTTTTTATTTGAATGATCGTTGCATGCAATTAATAGTAATGAAAAACATAAAATCAAGTAGCGCATAATTTTTTTAATTTATGATTTCTAAAAGTACTAAATCTTATATTAACAAAAGTGTGTATTTGAGTTACATTAAATTTTAATCAATTTTCGAAGCTAAATGATTTTTATCATAAACATTCCTTTCAATTAAATATATTTTTGATCGTCTTATAAAATTGCTATTTATCAAGTCAAATTTCATGTATTTTACATTAGTGATAGATTTTTTATGGACTATTGGGAACATGCCGAATATCCAATTCAATAAAGAAGTAGGCCAAATTTAAAAATTTTATTTATGAAAAAAATTACCATTTTATTACTCGCAATGATTTTATTTTCAAGTTGCGCATCTATTTTAACCGGTTCAAAAAGACAAGTTTTATTTGAATCAAATCCGTCCGGAGCAAAAGTTTTTGTAAACGGTTTTGAAAAAGGGTTTACTCCAGTACAATTAAAAGTTAGAGCTGAAGACAGAATAGATTTCAGACTTGAAGATTATAAAGAAAGAGTTGTGGTTATGGATAGTAAATTTAACTTAGTTGCTATTTTAAATGGTTTTTCAATTGTAGGTTGGGGTATTGATGCTTTAACTGGTTCTCTTAAAAGAGTTGATACTAAATATGTAAAAGTTAATTTAGAAAAAGAAAGCATTACAAAACCTATTGCTATTCAAAATTATCTTGAGAAAGGAAGTATAACTAAAGTTGATATTGACACTAAAAATAAAACAATTGAAACTACGATTGTACTTAACTAGTATCTTCATTTAGTTTATTATTTAGCCCTCCAATGGAGGGTTTTTTTATCATTATGTTATAAACAAAAAAAGCTTCCATAAATGGAAGCTTTAACTTTGGTGGGCAATGAGGGATTCGAACCCCCGACCCCCTCGGTGTAAACGAGGTGCTCTGAACCAACTGAGCTAATTGCCC
>Ga0193963_1000481_pt1 | contig 21016 bp, 15 predicted proteins | sample FB_6_MG_FD_140359 | JGI IMG/M metagenome (GOLD analysis project Ga0193963, IMG submission 140359) | Microbial mat bacterial communities from the Broadkill River, Lewes, Delaware, United States - FB_6_MG | ecosystem: Environmental > Aquatic > Freshwater > River > Microbial mats | place: USA...
CAAAGTTCAGAAAAAGATTTAAAACTTAAGATAAATATTGTGCATAAAATTGCTACAAATATGTATCTTAAAAATAAAGATACTCTTTCTAAAAATGAAATAATCAATCAAATAAAAAATGCAATAGAGATTCTACGATTTAATGAAGGAAGAAGTTACTTCTCTATTCATACTATGGAAGGAATAAATATCCTCCATCCTATAAACCCTAAATTTGAAGGCACAAGTGTTTTAAATAGAATAGATGCAAAAGGCAATTACTCTGTTCATCAAGCAATTGAAATTGCAAGAACAAAAGGTGAAGGCTTCATGTCCTGGTATTATTTTAAGCCAAATAATAAATCAAAAGAGTTTAAAAAAATTGGAATTGTAAAGAAATTTGAACCTTATGATTTGATTATAACAACAGCTGAGTGTGTAGATGATTATGAAAAGAATTTAAGAAAAAGAGTTTTAGATAATATTTCAAAAATTAAGTACAAAAATGAAGCTGCTATTTTTATTGTAGATGATAAAGGTAAAGTGATTTTACATGAGTTAAAAAGAGTTTTAAATCATAATATATTTAAAGAGACTAAGTTTAATCATGTTCATGAATTCTTTAAAAATATATTCTTAAAAAAAGATTCAAATAGTGACGGGTTCTTACTAATAAAACCTACGATTACTTTAGGAGAAGAAACTAAAGAAGAAAGTATAATTTATGCAAAAAAATTTGATAAATGGAATTGGGTACTAGCTACTAGTTTTAATTTATCAGATGCGAATAAAATTATAGAAAAAAGAAAAGTAATTTTAGAACAAAAATATGATAGTTATAAGAAAAATGTTTTTATGTATGGACTTGTTTTAACAGTACTTTTATTAATAATTTCATATTTTATTGCTAAATTAATTGAGAAAAAATTTCTAAAATATAAGAAAAATTTAGAAGAACAAATATCTGAAAATATTAATCAGAAAGAAAGACTATTAAAAGCACAAAAAATCGCTCATATGGGCGATTGGACATTAAATATAAAAACAGAAAAAGTTTTTTGGTCTGATGAATGTATTAACATATTTGGATTTGATAGAAAAGATGAAGATAAGTTTGGTAGAGAATATTTAAAACAAGTAATATTTAAAGAAGATATTGCTTATTTTGAAGAGTCACTTAATAAGTGTATCAAAACTGGAGTTGAACATAATAGTATATATAGAATAAGAAAAAATGATGGTGAAGTTAAATGGATAAATTGTAGAGGTGAACTTGATAATGAAAAATCTTTAATTGTAGGTAGTATTCAAGATATAACAGCTAATAAAAGATTAGAGTTAGAAAAGAAACAAAAAGAAAAATTGCTTTATCAAGAAAATAAAATGGCTGCAATGGGTGAAATGATAGGAAATATTGCTCATCAATGGAGACAGCCTTTATCTGTTATATCTACAGCTTCTACAGGAGCTAAACTACAAAAAGAGATGGGTAACTTATCTGATAAAGAGTTATATTCTGCATTAGTATCTATTAATGATTCCTCTCAATATCTTTCTCAAACTATTGATGATTTTAGAGAGTTTTTTAATCCAAATAATAATAAGGCAAAAGAGTTTAATATTTCTGATACTTTATCTAGAACATTTAAATTAATTAGTGATCAATATAAAGCAAAAAATATAGAAATCATAAGGAATATTGAAAATTATGAATTATTTTCAATTGAAAATGAACTTATCCAAGTTTTAATAAATATCTTAAACAATGCAAGAGATATTTTACTAAAACAAGAAAAAACAAGAAAGTTAATTTTTATTAATACTTATAAAAAAGAGGATATATCATATATAGAAATAATTGATAATGGTGATGGAATTAATGATGAGATTATAAATAGAATTTTTGAACCATATTTTACAACAAAACATCAAGCTCAAGGTACGGGAATAGGACTATATATGAGTGAAGAGATTGTCAAAAATCATTTAAATGGAAATCTTTTAGTAGAGAATACTTCATATATTTATGAAGAAGTAGAATACAAAGGTGCTAAGTTTATAATTGAGATTAGAAGTTAGATAAATTAATAATTTTTTAAATATGATATAATCATTATTATATTTACTTTATAAAAATAGAAAATTAAAGGATATTAAATGGCATGTAATAAATGTAATGAAAAGATTTTATTAGAAGCTAAAGCATCAAAAATATATATATTAAGTGAGTTTGATGAACTTATTGAGAAGTGCTTAGTTTTCTTTGCTAAATTAGGTAAAAAAGTTTTCTCAGACAAAGGCTTAATTACAATTGATTCAAAAAACACTAAAGCTTTTTTTTCCAAAAATATAAATATTCTTAATACAAGTTTTAATGATGCAGAAAGAAATAATATTAAAATCTTTATAGAGTATGAAAACGGTTCTAAATTTAATTATCAATCTATGCTTCTTGCTAAACCCTTACAAAGATTTATAAATATTATAGAAGATAAAGAGTTTTTTGATATTGTTAATAATGAAACTTTAACATCACATTTTCAGCCAATTATTAATATGCATGATAATAGTATTTATGCTTACGAAGCATTAGTTCGTGGCGTAAAAGAAGATGGAAAATTAATGTACCCAGATGTTTTATTTAAAAAATCGAAAGCAAATGATCTAGATTTTAAACTAGATAAACTTTGTAGAGAAACTGCACTTAAAACTGCAGCTATAAAGAAGGTAACTCAAAAGCTATTTATTAACTTTATACCAACTGCTATATATGACCCAGAATTTTGTTTATCTACAACAGAAAAATGGGCAAAACAATTAGACTTTGATCCAGCTCAAATCGTATTTGAAGTTGTAGAAACAGAATTAGTAAAAGACCAAGAACATCTAAAAAATATTTTAAAATATTACAGAAAACAAGGATATAAAATTGCACTTGATGATGTAGGGGAAGGTTATTCAAGTTTAAATATGCTTATAGAACTTCAACCAGATATTATTAAAATAGATAGAAATATAATTGATGGAATAGATAAAAATCAATTAAAACAATCTGTGTATAAAGCTTTATATAATATTGCTAAAGAACATAATATTGAAGTATTAGCAGAAGGTATTGAAACAGAAGATGAATTAAAAATGATTAAAAGTATTGGTGTAGACTATGCACAAGGATATTATTTTGCAAAACCATCTTCTGAGCCACTTAGAAAAATAGCAAGTCTTTAATTTATTCTAAGTTTTGAATATTTTAAAAGTCAATTGCTAATTTTATTCCAAGACCTGCTAAAATAGTACCTACAACTCTATCAATATATTTTTTAAATCTTAAATATATCTTTTGAGATTTATTAGTTGATAATAAAAAAACTACACAAGAATACCAAGCAAAATCTACAATAAATGCTAGTAAGCATAATAATACTTCACTATAAGCAGGAAGTTCTTGAGGTAATAAAGCTGCAAAAATACTTCCTATAATAATTGCTGTTTTAGGATTACTAATTTGTGTTAAAAACCCAAATCCTATTGCCTTAAAAAAACTTTTTGATTTCGTCTGTATTTTTACTTCTTCGGTACTTAAAGTTTCACTTGAGTGTTTCAATATTTTATATGCTAAATACAGTAAATATATTCCACCTAAAACTTTAAATAATCCATAAAAAAATGGAGCAGCTTGAAATAATGTATATAAACCAAAGATTGCTAAGAGAGTAAAAAATACTGCACCTAATGATAATCCAAGAGCAATTCCAATTCCTTCATTTATAGGTTTTGATACAGCTGTTTTAGCTACAAGAATAAAACTAGGTCCAGGACTTATTGTCCCAAATATAAATACAATTGCAATTGTTAGTAAAAAAGAGTATTCATGCATAAATTATTACCTTAAGATTTTTATTAGTTATTTGGTTATTTTATCATTATTTGTATTAAATGTGTCGGTTTTAAGGGACTATAATCTTTAAAGTTAGTTATAATATATTAATTTAACGCAAAAAGAAAAACAGTTTATAAAAAATAACCCTGTTTTAACTTTAGGAATAGGAAAAGGCTGGACTCCTTATATCATTGAAAATGATGATGGAACGATTACTGGTCATAATATTGATATTATAAATGAGATAAAAAAACAAAGTGGATTAGAAATCAAGTTTTATATTGATACTTGGACGAATGTTTTAGATGAAGTGAATAAAGAAAATATTGACGGCTTAGCTATGAGTATAGTAGATAAACAAAGAGCTGATAAATTTGATTTCTCACATGTTTATGGATCTATTCAAAAATTAATATTTACTAGAAAAAAAGAAAAAGATAAAAAGATTCTAACACTTAATGACCTTGAAGGTAAATCTATAGCTGTTTTAAGAAACAATCTTTTAGAGCTAAAAATAGCAAAAAAACTTAAAAATGTAAAAATAGTAATATTTGATACCTATATTGAATCGATCAAAGCAGTTAGTCTTGGAGAAATAGATGCTTTGATTTCAGAAGCTGCAATACTTCATGTTGCAAATGAAATGGGAATGCCATATCTAGAACCTACAATATTCCTAGAAAATAAACTTGATATGGTGTTTAGTATTAGTAAAAATATACCTGAAGCTACAAGTATTATAAATAAATCATTAGAAGCTATTGGAAAAGTAAAACTAAGAGATATACAATATAAGTGGTTTTTAGATAATCCAAATAAAGTTAAGACAAAACAAAGTTTAAATCTAGCAGAACTTAAGTATTTAAAAAACAAAAAAGTAATAAATGCATGTATAGATCCGAATTGGATGCCTTTTGAAGCTTTTGATAAAAATGGAATACATGTAGGTTTAAGCTCTGATTACTTTAATAAGTTTAGCAAAGAGTTATCAATTCCAATTAATATAATTAAAACTAAAACATGGAATGAAACTATTGAATTTAGTAAGTCAAGAAAATGTGATATTATCTCTTTAGCTATGCAAACAGATGAGAGAAAGAAATATTTAAACTTTAGTATTCCATATTTAACTACACCACTTGTTTTAGCTACAAAACCTGATAAAGAACATTTTGGATACATAGGTACTTTAAATTCAATTGGATATTTATTTCAAAGAGAATTTGCAGGTGAGCTTAAAATTGCAGGTAAGTTTGATGAAAAATGGAAATTAGGAATAGCAGTAAGAAATGATGATGAGGTTTTATTAGATATTTTTAATAAACTAATTTCTAATGTTGAAGAAAAAGAAAATACAAGAATTTTCAACAAATGGATAGCACTTAAGTATGACGAAAAAGTAGATTATAGTTTAATGCTAAAAATCATATTGTTTTCAGTTATAGTTATTGGTACTTTTATTTATTGGAACAGAAAACTTGTAACTGCTAGAAATAAATTAGAGTTAGCAAATAAAGAAAATGAAAAGTACTTAGAGATGATAAATAGCCACGTCTTAATATCAAGTACAAATATAGATGGAATAATTACTGATGCTAGTGATGCTTTGTGTACTTTAACAGGTTATAAAAAGTCTGAAATAATTGGGAAAAATCATAATGTTTTTAAACATAAAGATATGGATGATGCTGTCTTTAATAATATATGGAAAACAATTAAAAGTAAGAAAATATGGAAAGGGGAAATTAAAAGCTTAAAAAAAGAATAGAACTTTTATCTATTACTGATAAACTTACAGGTATTGCAAATAGAAATAAATTAGATGATTTTTTAAATAATGAAATAAAACGTGCAAAAAGGTATAACTCTTCTTTAGGCGTTGTTTTACTAGATATTGATAACTTCAAAAAAGTAAATGATACTTTTGGCCATTTAATTGGAGATAAAGTTTTAGTATCTATTGCTAATATTTTAAAAAATAATATCAGAGAAATTGATTTTTTAGGACGTTGGGGAGGAGAAGAATTTTTGATTATTTGTTCTCATACAAATAAAGAGGGGATTATAGCTCTTTGTGAAATTTTAAGAAAAAGAATAGAAAATTATGATTTTGAAAATTGTTCTAATCAATCAGTTAGTTTTGGCGCTAGTGCTTTTGTAAAAGAAGATACTATTGATACAATTATCTCAAGAGCAGATAATGCTTTATATAAGGCAAAAGATGAAGGGAAGAATAGGGTTAAATTTCTTTAACCCTTAATAAGTAAGTTTTAAATATTACCTTTTTTTAAAGTTATAATAAAAGAGGCACCTGTACACTTGATATTATTAAATTTATAAGTTTTATTTTTTACATGAATATGCCCATCCATATGATTTCTTATTATTTGACTACTCATGTATAAACCTATACCGGTACCTTGAGATTTATCTTTTGTTGTAAAATACGGATCAAAAACTTTTTCTAAAATCTTTTCAGGTATTCCACCTGCATTATCTTTTATTTCTATTTCTACATTTTTTTCTATCTCTCTTGTTGAGATAAAAATATACTTTTCCTCTTGTATTATATCTTCAAAGGCATCGTTTGCATTATTAATTATATTTATTAATACTTGAACAAATTCATTTCTTATTCCCCAAATATATGTATTTTCATAGTCTTTTATAATAGTTATATTTCTATTATGAAGTTTAGAGCTAAATAGTTTTAATGAATAGTCAATAGTTTCACCGACATTAAAATTATCTTTTTTGTTATCATTTATTAAATAACTTCTAAAATCATCGATTGTAGTTGATAAAAATTGTGATGAGTGATTAATTGCATCTAAGGATTTTAGTTCTTCTTCATCTGATAAAATATTTAATCCTTTTTTTATTTTTATACCAGTTGAAGCTGTTGAGATTACAGATAAAGGCTGTCTCCATTGATGTGCAATATTCTCAATCATTTCACCTAATGAGGCCATTTTTGATTGTTGGAATAAGAGCCTTTGTTTTTCATTTATTTCTTGATCTTTATTTTTTTGTTCAGTAATATCAGTAAATATACCTATATAATTTAGTACTTGTGAGTTTTCATCATATATTGTATTTATTGTTAGCCATTCTGTGTAAATTTCTCTTTTTTTATTTAAATTACTTATCTCACCTTCCCAAAAACCTTGTTCATTTATACTTTTCCACATTTGATCATAAAACTTTTTATCATTTAAACTTGATTTTAATATTCGAGTAGTTCTATTTTTTGTATCTTTTTTACTATACCCCGTAATTTGTTCAAAGGCCTTATTTACATCAATTATATTAGTATCTTTATCAGTAATGATAATACCATCTCTAGTATGATTAAATACAGTGTATGACTGTTCTAATCTTCTTTCTTTTCTCTTTTTCTCCGTTATATCTTCAGTTATTGCTATATAGTTAAATTCATCTTCAATATTATCAATAGTATATAAAGTAAAGTCAAAGATTGCTATTTCTTTATTTACATCAAGTGCTTTTATTTGAAAGTTAATTCTTTTTTTAATTCGATTACTTTCAAAAAACTTTTTTATCTTATTTTTTTCATTTATTTCCCAGCAATCTAAATCCCAGAAGTTGGTTCTTTTTACTTCTTTTAATTCTTTTTTACCTAAAAATTCTAAACCTAAATTATTGATATTTTCTATTTGACCACTTTTATTTATCATTACAGTCATTAAATGTGAATCTTGAAATAACAATTTAAATTTATTTTTTTCAAGTACTTCACGTTCTTTTCCTCTTTTAAAAAGAAGAATAAAAATTAGAACAACTATCATACAAATAAAAATAATTATAGTAGAAATAATAAAAAATTGATAACTTTTCTCATTCCAGTCTAAAAGACTTTTTTTATAATCTAACTTTATTCCTATGATAAATGGATAATCTTTTGTTAAAGAGTATGAAGTTATTATTTTATCATTATCTATATCATATACATCGCTTGCTTTATTAAATTGTAATGCTTTTTTTAAAATATAATTAGACTCTATTTTCCCTTCATGCATACTACTTTTATTTGTTGATATTAATAGCTTCTTATCAATTCTTAATAATTGTATATTTAGATTATTTTCCTTATCTGTATTTTTGAATTTATTAAAAAAGTAATTTGTATTTAAGTTAATCATTACTGAATATTTTTCACCATTTATAAATGCTTCTTTTATTATGGGGATATAACTATCATCAATATTTTTATTAGAAGATATATCATTTAATGTTGAATGTACATCTCTTCCTTTTTTAGTTGAAGATACTCTAATTATATTATTGTTAAATAGTGGTTTAGGAATAAAATTATAGTTTTTAATATTAAATCCAATATTTTTATTATTTGAACTATATAAAATTTTATTTTTATTTATAATATTAATAGATCTAATTTGAGGGAATTTATCTAGACTATGAAACAATGAATTGCTTATTGCTATTTGGTCATTTTTTAAATCTATAATTGAAGCAATATTTTCAATGAAAACTTCAATATTATTAATATTAATATTGAGATCTTCTGCTAAAAAATCTGCATTTAATTGGGTTATTTTTAATTGTTTATCAACAATTTCTTCTTTTAGAATATTTGAAGAATATTTTATTCCTGCAACGATTATAAATAGTATAAATATAAAAGCATATAGGATGATAAAGATGTCTTTTTTTAATATTTTTTTAAACATAAAAAGCTTTTAATTTAAATTAACAATAGGTTCTAAACTATTGTTTTTAGCTATTTTTATTAATCTACCATCTGCTTTAATGTCTTTTATAAATTGTTCAACTCTTTTATAGAAGTTATCATGTCCATAAGCCATAGTCCAAGAATATGGAGTTAAGTAATATGTTTCTTTTGGAATTATTAATTTTGCCCAGTTCGTTTTTGCTAGCATTTTTTTACTATATGGATAATCAGTCATAAATACATCAGCTCGACCAGAATGAACTTCATCGTCTCTTTGCTTAAAGTTTTTCTTTATTACAAGTGTTGCTTTATGTAATTTTTTTTTCATTATTGGTTCATGATAAGTTCCTTTTGAAACTGTTACAATAACACCTTCTTTATCAATATCATCCCATGATTTTATTTTTTTATTGTTTCTATTTGTGATTGCATAAATATCACTTTTTAAATGTGGGGTTGTAAATCTCATTTTTGCTTCTCTTTTAGCAGTATTTGCAATTGCAAACATCGCAATATCACATTTATTATTTGTAATATCATTTATTAAAGTTGGGAAACTACTTTTAACGAATTTTAGCTTTACATTTAAATCTTTTGCTAGTTCAATTGCTAAGTCACTATCAATACCTCTTAATTTCTGTGTTCTAGGGTCTAAATATGATATCCCATAATATTGTGGCCAAATACAAACTCTTAAAATATTATTTTTTGTTATTTTATCTAGTTTATTTTCTTTTGAATATGATACCTCACATAGTAATACAAGTATTCCTAGAACTTTCAATAGATTTCTCATGTTATTATTCCTTAATTAAAAGATTATTTAAGAGTTGTTTTTTTTGAATTGAGATTCTATCATATCGTAGGTAAAATAAAAGTTTAGAAAAAGAAAGTATATATTATTCTATACTTTCTTCTTTTTTTAATTCTGTAAATTCACTTGTTTGTATTGCATCTTCATTGAAGTATTCCATTTTATTTTCTGCAATTTCTAAATCTTTTAGCTGAGCAATATGAAAAATTGCATCACCTTCTTGAATTAAAGGTATTTCAGATTTTCCAATAATAACACCATCAAAAGTAGCTCTTATTTCAAAGCTTTCATCATCTAAAGGCTCATCTACATAAGCAATAACTTCATCTTCTTTTACAGTATCACCTAAGGCTTTAATAGTTCTAATTACGCCACTTTCAGTTGATCTAATCCATTGACTAGATCTTGTAATAATTGGGTTTTTAAACTTCTTTTTTTTGCTTACAATTGGAAGCATCTCTAATTCTCTTAAAATATTAACAATTCCTTTTACTCCAATACGAATAGATGTTTCATCAAATCGTAAAGCTTCACCTGCTTCATATAAAAGTACAGGAATACCTTTTTCAAGAGCTTCCCCTCTTAAAGAACCATCTCTTATTTCAGAATGCAATACAATTGGTGCTTCAAATACCTTTGCTAGATTATAAGTAAATTCATTATCTAAATTTGTTCGTATTTGTGGTAAGTTTGATTTGTGAATTGCTGCAGTGTGTAAATCAATTCCAAAATCACACTTAGAAACTATTTCATCAAAAAATACCTTTGCAACACGACTTGCAAGTGAACCTTTTTTAGTCCCAGGAAAAGATCTATTTAAATCTCTTCTATCTGGCATATATCTAGATAATGTCATTACTCCATAAATATTAACAATAGGAATTAAAACAATAGTACCTTTAAGTCTTTTTAGAATATTTAACTTTCTAAATCTTCTTATAATTTCAATACCATTTAATTCATCTCCATGAATTGCAGCACTAATAAACATAACAGGGCCATCTTTCTTACCTCTTATTACTCTAATTGGTAAATCCATTGGAGAGTGGTAAAGTTTTGGTAACTCTAAGTTTATAGTTACATTTGTACCTTTTTCTATTTTAGTACCAGCAAACTCTATTACTCTATCTTTAGGCACCAATATTATCTCTTTTTATTTTTCTTTTTTTCATTGGAGTATGAGGAGTAACATTTACTTCTATATAATCCATAATTTTTCCAGCAATATCAAGTTGTGTAGACTTTTCAATTCCTTCTAGTCCTGGAGATGAATTTACTTCCATAACTAAAGGACCACGACTAGATGGAATCATATCAACCCCACAAACACCAAGTCCCATAGCTTTTGCAGCAGCTAGGGCTGTTGATTTCTCTTTTCTTGTTAATTTGTGAGAAGTTGCACTTCCACCTTGATGTAAATTAGATCTAAAATCACCTTCTGCACCTTGTCTTTTCATAGCTCCAACAACTTCACCACCAACAACTAAAGCTCTAATATCAGCACCACCTGCTTCTTCAATAAACTCTTGAACAAGTAAGTTTACATCCATTCCATAAAAGGCATCTAGAACTGATTTTGCAGCTTTTTCACTATCTACTAAAACAACTCCAACACCTTGAGTTCCTTCAAGAATTTTAAGAACTAATGGTGCTCCTCCACTTAGTGCAATAACATCTTTTGCAGATGATTTATTTGAAGCAAAAACAGTCTTAGGCATATCTACATCATTTTTAGATAAAACTTGTAAACTTCTTAGTTTATCTCTAGATCTAGCAATTGCTAAGTTTCCTGAAGTACTAAATACATCCATCATCTCAAAGTGTCTAACCATAGCCGTACCATAGAATGTTCTACTTGCTCCAATTCTTGGAATAATTGCATCAGGTGTTGGTAAAACTTTCCCAAGGTAATTAATTACTAACTCACCTTTCATTATTTCAATAGTACATTTTAAATAGTCAATAACTCTAACATCCCAGTTCTTTTCTTGTGCTGCTTCAACTAATCTAGCTGTTGAATATAAACTTGGGTTTCTTGATAATATATATACTTTCATTTATTTGCCTTTTTGTGATAAATTTTCTTTTGATACATCTACTAAAAATCTATCTTTTAAGAATCTTCGTCCTATTAACATAGGAAATTTCATATCTGCTCTGTTTGTTAAAGATATTACACTTTTATACTTCTTCCCAAAAAATTCTACTGAAACTTTTATAGATGGACGAAGTTGTATTTCTCCATTTGAACTTTTTACTTTTTTTATTTTATGCAAGGGCATAGATATTCTTTTACCATGATATGATTCATGAACTTCATCTAGTAGGCAAAAGTGCACCATATCATCTTCAATCACGATATTATCACAATGCAATGCATTTGAATCAGCACCTGTATCTACTTTTGCATCTAAATCAACTAAGTTAAGATCTAGAATTGATATTAACTCTCTTCTTCCTACTACAATTTTATCTTTCATCTATATCCTTTTGGAATGATTGTTATTAATTAACAGAATTATCTAATTGCTTGATAAGCGTATTCAAATCACCTAATACCCATATACTTTTTATTTTACCTTCACTAAATTTAAAAAAAGTAGCTCCATTATATCTAATTCTATTATTTGTAGCTTCATAAGATAAAAGCTTTCCTGTATGTTTTCCTGTATATAAAGCTCGTACCGCTATGTTTTGGTCATCAACAACAATATCAATAATACTATGAAACAATGCTGGTATTGCAGTTTGTATCATATCCATGTACTGCTCGAATTCTTCTTTTCCATTTGAAGAAAGACCTAATGAGCCATGAAAAGTAATATTATCATCAAAAAGAATATCAATATACTCTTTATTCTTTTTATTCCAAAGTTCTTCATAATATAAGTTTACTAAATCCTTATTTGTTAATCTTCTCATTTTCATACCCCTTTCTTAAATAATTGTATTTTAATATGGAATTATAAATCATAAAAAATTTTTTTAGCTAAAAGTTTTCTTAATTTTTTTCTAAACTAAATAAAGATCGATAAATTGGCTTTTTCTTTAGTTGTTTTTCTTTTAATTCTTTTATATTTAAGAGCTTAAATTTTTATTTGAATCTCTTTTTACATGTAAATCTAATTGAGGGAAAGGAATCTCAATTTGATGTTTATATAAACAATTATAAATAAGTGTTAAAAAATCAGATTTTATTGAGTTTACATTGACTTTATCATTTGCTTTTACCCAAACTAATAATTCAAAGTCTATACTACTTGTATTCATATTTTCAAATCTTATTTCAGGCTTTTTATTTTCATCATTCTTTACATAAACTAAATCACTTTGTTTTAATTCTTCTAAAATTACTTCTTTTATTTTTTCAACTTTTGTTCCATATGCAACACCAAAAGCTATATGTAATCTTCTTGTTGGATCATCTAAAGTCCAGTTGATTACATTATTTTGAATAAACGATGAGTTTGGAATAACTATATCGATATTATCAAATGTTTTAATAGTAGTTGACCTAATTCTTATATCTGTTACAGTACCTTTTAGAATGTCATTTATTTCTATAATATCCCCAATTCTAATTGTTCTTTCAAACATTAAAATAATTCCGGCTATTAGGTTTGAAACAACAGTCTGCAAACCAAAACCTATACCAATAGATAAAGCCCCCGCTATTAAAGATATAGAAGACATATCAATTCCAAGACTACTCATTGAAATCATTATTGTAATAAATATTATTAGATAGAAACCTACATTAGAAGTTAGTTTTAAAGACATTTGACTCATGTTTGGCCATTTTAATGAAATCTTATTTATCCATCTTTTATATAAGGAACCAATTGTAAACCCTAATGTGATTAAAAATAGAGCTCTTATAATACTTAATAAACTTATTGCTTGTTCATTAAAAATAAAAAGAGTAGAAGTAAAAAGATTTTTAAAATCTTTATAATAGTTTACACTTTGAGTTAAAGAACTTCCTAAAAAGATTTTTGTATTTCCTAAAATCTTTTTTGCAATATCTTTGATTATGTTATTTTGTTCCATGTAAATATCTTTTAAATTACCACTTAAAGATATTATTAAAGAATCAACTTGCTCTTGTATTTTTAAATATTCTTTATGCTTACTTTGCATTAAATTATTAATAATAACTTTATTTAATAAGTCGATTTTCTCTATAGATACCTTTTGAATTAAGTCTTCATATTTTGATATTTCTTTAGTTAGTTGATCTTTATTTTTAATATTTTCATTTATAATCTCTTTTTCTAAGTCGATTTCAAAACTAGTTTTTTGCAAAACTAATTTTCTCATTTTTTCATCAAAAGCTTCTATTTCTTTTTCTATATTAATTCCAGTAAGTTTTGTTTTTTTATTAAGGGCTATAATTATGGATTTAAATACAATTTCTCTTGTTTGTGTAAATAAATCTATTCTATTTTGTATATTATTTTTTTGAAGTTTATAATAGGCATATTGTAATTGATATGTTAGTAAATTCTTCTTATCCTCTTCAACTATATTTTCTATTCTTTTTTTTATTAAAGATAGTTTATTCTGTATTTCAATAGATAATTGATTTTGATTCTTTTCTTTGATTTTAAGTTCAGTGATATAAAATACTGATTTGAAAAGTGAATCTAATAAGTTTTTTTCTTGATTTAATAAACTTAGATCAAACTCTTTAACAGTAATTATTGTTGAATAAACTTCAATTAACTGTTTTAAATGTTTTTTTTCAGTATTTATAGTCTCAATATCTTTTGAGTTTTCTTTTTCTGATTGTAAGATGGTAGTTTCTATCTCTTTTAGATACCTTGTATCTTGAACATTTTCAAATAATTTTGTGTCTATTTGTGCTGAAAATAAAAAACTAATTGTAAAAAAAAGAAATAATATGTATTTCATTTATAAAACCCTTATACTAAGATGTATAATTATAGTATATTTTTATATAAATTGAATATTTAATTTAATCGTAAACTTAGCACCTTTATATTTTTCATCTTTGTAAGAATAAGTTTCATTTTCTACGTATATTTCACTATTTAAAAGTTTTGTAATAATATCCCTAGACATATACAGTCCTATTCCTGTTCCTTCTTTTTTATCTTTTGTTGTAAAATAAGCATTAAATATCTTATCTTTTATATCTTCTGAAATTCCTTTAGCATTATCTTTTATTTCTATAAATATGTAATCATTTTTTTTGTATGCATTTATAAAGATTAGCCTTTTATAATCATATTTGATTAATTCATCTCTAGCATTATTTATTAAGTTTATTAAAACTTGGATAAGAGCATTTTGAACTGATTGTATTTGGATATTTTTGATATCTTTTATTATCTCTATATTTTGTGTTTTAAGCTTTGGTTCTAAAAATTTTAATGTTTTATCTATTGTTTCTAAAATACTAACATTTTCAAATTTTGTTTTATCTGGTTTAAAAAAATCTCTAAAATCATCAATTGTTTGAGCTAAATGTTTAGCTGAATTATTAATAAGTTCAAGAGATGAAGCAAATTGTTTATCGCTTAGACAGTCCATTTCTTTTTGGATTTTTAATCCACTGGCTGCTGCTGTTATTGTAGATAAAGGCTGTTTCCATTGATGGGCTATATTTGCTATCATCTCTCCCATAGTTACAAACTTACTTTGTTGATATAAAATATTTCTTTGCTTATTATTCTCTTTTTCTAATCTTTCTTTATCTGTAATATCTATTGAGAATATCATAATATTCACTACATTCCCTTTTTTATCAAAGATAGGTATTTTTGAACTGTTTAATATTCTAGGGCCATCTACGGATTCATAAGCTTCTACAAATTCATGTTTTGCTTTTTTTGAGTTTATAACTTCTAAATCATCTTTATAATAATCTTCATAATCATTAGGAAAAATTTCTTTTGAAGTAACATTTGTTAATTCATCTACTGTGCGGTTAAGAGATTGGGCTGTTTTCTTATTTACTGTTAAAATATTGTTTTTTATATCTTTATAGAATAATAGCATAGGAAGATTATCAAAAATATCTCTTAGCTCTTTTTTCATTGATTCAAATTTTATTCTTTCTTGCTTAATAATATATTTTTCGTATTTATTGAATTTTTTCTCAATAATTCTAGAAACAAAATATGAAATTATAAGTAAAACACTTGTAATAAAAAGAGAAACAAGTATTAAATATTTGATATTATTATTATATTCGTTAACAAGCCTTTCATGTTCTTGCTTTATTATTGCATCAACTTTTTGTATATTAAATCCAGTACCAAATACCCATTGTAAACTTGGATTTTTCATTAAGTATGATATTTTTAAATAGTCTTTATTCTTTTTATCTTTTACATAATATTCTGTAAAGGCTGTGTTATTCTTTGATTTTATAAAGTCTTGAAATTTTTTACTTGTTTTAGGTGAATTGTTTTTCTTAAAGACATTTATGTTTTTGATTCTTTGATTGTTTTTAAGTAATAAATTACCATCAAAATCCATAACAAAAATATATTCATTATTTATATATTTTACTTTTTTTAAGTCTTCTAGAATTTTTTCTTTTAATAACTCTTCAAAATCCTTTATATAAATTCCTGTACCAATAAACCAATCATAAGACTCAAGTTTTTTTATAAATCCAATTTTTTCCTTTTGATTAGATGAATTAATGCTTTCAGGGAAATACCATCTTTGAAATCCTTCTTTCTCTTTACTTTTTGCTATTTTAATTGATTCTTGAACAATAAAAGTACCATTTATATCTTGTGCATTAAAAAAGTTTTTACCTTCTCTTTCTTTATGTGTTGGATGTAAAATATTGTTTCCTTCTAAGTCATAAATGAAAAAATATCCTTGTCCTTTATTAAAGCGTAAAGTTTCAATAGCTTCTTTTATATGGCGTACTATTTCTTCTTTTGGTAATATATCTTTATTTTTTTGATATATATTATTAATAGTAGTGTAAACTATATTTATTTTTTGTTTTAAATTCTTTTTTAATAATTCTCTTGATCTTGAAAAATCATCATTTATATATTGATTGATAGTGTTTTTAATATTATTTTTTATATATTCTTTATTTGTTTTTATATAATCGTTTTTAATACTTGTTTGTTCTTTTATTAGATTTGAGGTATGCTGAGATGATAAATAATAAGTAAAAGATAAAGATAATAAAAGAATAAAAACTATCGGTGCATAACGTATCGTGAGTAATATGGTATTTTCTTTATTATTCAATAAATTCATCTTTCCTCCAAATTATACACAGTGCATTAATAATTAATATAATACAATAAATAACATAAAAGCGTTAAAAAAATGATTGATAAATGTTAAATATCTTTTATTATTAATATTTAGTAATTAAAAGTTAATGTTAAATGTTATAGAAGTTTGTTATACTGAATATTCAAAGAATGTTGATAAAAATATAAATTAAGAGGATTAATAATGGCTAAAGTAAATTACAATTATGAGAAACGAGCGCGTGAAATAGAAAAAGAGAAGAAAAAAGAAGAGAAACGTAAGAAAAAACTAGCTAAAAACAATGAAGAGACGAATACTACAGAAAATGATTCTACTAAAGAATAATCATTGGGACAACTGAAATATGGTGTCAATTTTGACACCAATATTTTATATATAAAACTTACTTTCCAGCTTTTTTTGCTTTTTTCTCTGCTCTTTTTTCTTTTAATGATTTTGTTGATGCTGTTTTAACAGATTTTTGAACGTCTTTACCTTTTGCCATAATAGCTCCTCTATTCAATTTATACTGAGTATATCTTAAAATGATATAAGCATTATTAAATACTCAAAATTAAAATTTTTATTCAAAATAAATCAAAAAGAGTTATAATCAAGTATACGGAAATGACTTAGAAATACTACATAAACAAAGTCATTACTCTTTTTTACCTAAAATTTTAAAAATAAAAGAAAAAAATAAAGATAATTCTTTTACTCAAACAGCTGAAGAAGTTCTTCTTTTTTTAACAAAATGGTTAGCTTTTCATATTGTTAATGAAGATATGAGACTTGCTCTTATTCTACAATCTTTAAATCAAGGTAAAAAAATAGATGAAGCTGTTAGCGAAGCTAATGAACATGAAAATGAGTCTATGAAGAATCTAGTAGAAACTATCTTATCAATGTATGATCATCTATCATTAAAAACAATTAGCTTAATAAGAGAAAAAAAAGCAAGAATTCAAGCTGAAACAGAACTTTTAGAGACTAATAAAAAATTAGAAGAACTTTCTATAACAGATCAACTAACAAACCTATACAATAGAAGACATTTTGATAAAGTTTTTAAAAGAGAATTAAAAAAAGCAAAAAGAAATAAAACATTTTTAAGTTTAATTTTAATAGATATAGATTTTTTTAAAAAAATAAATGATACAAGAGGACATATTGTTGGAGATAAAGTTCTTCAAGAAGTAGCAATATGCCTACGAAATACTTGTAAGAGACCAAGTGATTTTGTATTTAGAGTTGGAGGAGAAGAGTTTATAATTTTGATTACGGATGAAGATTATAAAAGTATTGTTTCTTTAACTCAGATTTTACAAAATAATATAAAAAACTTGGAAATCCCATATGAAAAGAAAAATCTAAAAGATTTTTTAACTATTTCAGGTGGAGTTGCATGTAGTGTTCCTTTGCAAGAAGATACTGTTGATTCTATTGTTAAAATAGCAGATAATAGATTGTATAAAGCAAAAGAAAATGGACGGAATAAAATAGTATTTGAATAAGAAATATTTTTGATGATTTTGGCAAACAAGAATTTTATGAAGGGGCGTAAAATCTTCATAATAATAATTATTATTTTATTATATTAACTAAAGATTAACAAAAACAAAGTTATTTAGAGGAAACTTTGTCTATAATTATAATAATCTATAAATGAACATAGGATTATTAATGATGCATAAATTTATCTTTCTTATAACGCTACTTCTATTTACAAATCTTTTTGGATTTGAAAACAATACCTTAAAAGTTAATTTAACTGGAGATGAAAAAACTTGGTTAAAAGCAAACCCTACAATTACATTAGGTTCAGATGAACAGTGGGCGCCTTATATTATAAAAGATAAAGATGGAAATATTTCAGGTTATGATCAAGATATTATAGATTTAATTAATAAAAATACTGGTGCTAATTTTAAAATCATTGTAGGTTCATGGAATGATATACTTATAAAAGCAAAGAAAAAGCAAATTGATGGTTTAAGCACTAGTGCTATTCATGAAAGTAGAAAAGAACAATTTAATTTCTCAAAAGTTTACCTATCATCAAAAAAGGTATTAATCACAGCAAATAATAATCCTAAAAATATCAATTCTGTAGATGATTTAAAAGGAAAAAAATTAGCTTATCAAAAAGGAAATTTATTTGATGAAAATTTAGCTTCAAAATATACTGGTGCTATTTTAGTTCCTTTAAGCTCTATATCAGAAACTTTAAATAAGTTAATCAAAGGTGAGGTTGATGCTATAATTGGAAGTTATACACTTATTTATCTAGCAAACGTGTTAGATTTACCTTATATAAAAATAGTCGATTTTATTCCAAATAGTAAGCTTGATTTAGTTTTTTCATTAAGAAAAGATTTCCCTCAAGCTCTTTCAATTTTAAATAAAGGCTTAGATTCAATCCCTGAATCAGAAAAGATAAACTTAAAAAATAAATGGTTTTTTAATAAATCAGAAAAAATCATCTCTTTAGAAAAGAATAATGAGTTATTATTAAATTTCACAAAAAAAGAAGTACAGTACTTAAAAGAAAAAAAAGAAATAAAAATGTGTGTTTTACCTAATTGGCTTCCTTTTGAACAAATAGATAAAAATGGCAAACATCAAGGTATTGGTGCTGATATTATTGAGTTAACATCAAGTTTAATTAATTTACCAATAACATTAGTCCCTACTACATCATGGTCAGAATCTTTAGAAAATATAAAAAATAGAAAATGTGATATTTTACCTGTTGCTATGGAGATACCAAGCCGTAGAGCAACTATGAACTTTACACGTCCTTATACTTCTGAACCTTTTGTTATTGCTACAAAGCTAGATCAACTTTTTGTAAAAGATAGTAAAAGTATTGGAAATAAAAAAGTAGGAATAGTAAAAGGCTATGCTTTTGTTGATGTTTTAAAACAAAGAAATCCTAACATAGAAATAATTGAAGTAAAGAGTGCACAAGAAGGTCTTATAAAAGTTCAAAATAAAGAACTTTTTGGATATATAGATATTATGTCAGCAATTGGATATCAAATGCAAAAGCATGGAATGTATGACTTGAAGATTGCTGGTAAACTTGAGTTTGATATTAAACTTAGTATTGCTTCAAGAAATGATGAACCTTTACTAAATTCAATTATGCAAAAATCATTAGATAAAATTAGTAAAGAACAGTTAATAACAATTGTACAAAGATGGGTTGAAATTAAAGTTGATGAGGCAGTTGATTACAGTAAGGTTTTATATTTAAGCGTTTTTTTTATAATCATTTTATTATTAGTTCTTTATAAAAACAGATCAATAAATAGTATAAATAAAAAATTAACAATAGCGAATAATGAAATCTTTGAACAACAAAAAATGGTTAATAAATATGTACTTATTATAACTACAGATTTAAAAGGTTTAATTACAGATGCAAATGAAGCTTACTGTAAAGTATCAGGTTTTGCAAAAGAAGAATTAATAGGTAAAACTCATAAAATAATGAGACATGAAGATACAACTACTGAGGTATTAAAAGATATTTGGAATACAATAGAAAATGATAAAACTTGGATTGGAGAACTTAAAAACTATACAAAAAGTAAAAAAGTTAAATATTTCAATCTTTATATAGAACCTTTGTATCTTGACAATAAAAAAGTAGGATATCGTTCAATTTCTGAAGATATTACTGATAAAAATACATTTGAAGAACTAAATAAATATCAAAAAAGTATTCTTTCTTTCTTTGATAAAGGAAATACTGTTCTCTTTAAATGGAAAAATGATGAGAGTAAAAGTATTGAATATGTATCTGAGAGTATTTATAAACTAACTGGATATAGCAGTGATGAATTTATAAATAGAAATTTAACATATAGTTCATTGGTAGATAAGGAGGATTTAAAAAAAATAAATCTTGAATTTAAAAAAGCAATAAAGAAAAAAGAAGATTATATAAAGCATGAGCCATATAGAATAAAAACGATAAAAGGCAAAGAAAAATGGATTTTAGATAGTACTGTACTTTTATATGAAGATGGTGAAATTACACATTACTTAGGATATATGACTGATATAACAGAACATATTTTACAACAAAGAATGATTTTTCAACAATCAAGAACTTCTGCAATTGGAGAAATGATTGGAAATATTGCTCATCAATGGAGACAACCTTTATCTGTAATATCAACTGTTGCTACAGGTTTAAAATTGAACTTAGCTCTTGATGATACCTTTGATAAAAAAGATATTTCAAAGAATCTTGATAAAATAAATAAGCACACACAGCATCTTTCTTGTACTATTGACGACTTTAGAAACTTCTTTAAAGATAATTTAAATACAGTAGAACATAATAACTTAAAAGATACTA
>Ga0193963_1000484_pt1 | contig 20959 bp, 17 predicted proteins | sample FB_6_MG_FD_140359 | JGI IMG/M metagenome (GOLD analysis project Ga0193963, IMG submission 140359) | Microbial mat bacterial communities from the Broadkill River, Lewes, Delaware, United States - FB_6_MG | ecosystem: Environmental > Aquatic > Freshwater > River > Microbial mats | place: USA...
ACAAGCAAAAATTGAACTTGACAAAGCCAAAACAAACTTAACTGTTACAGAACAAAATTTACAGTTACAATTAGAATCTGCAAAAACAGAGTATAAATTCAGTTTAGAAGAATTGGACACTTCAAAGAAAAATTTAGCTCTAGCTGAAAGAATAGAAAAGAAACAACAAATCAAATTTTTTGAAGGAATTTCATCTAGTTTTGAATTGTCAGAATCTCAAAGACAACTCTACACAATGCAGCAAAACTACCTACAAGCAATGTTAGATGTTATAACAAACAAAGCAGCTTTAGACAAAGCTTTAAACACACCAATCAACAATTAAAAAAACTACAATGAAACATTTATATTTAACTTTATTTAGTGCTCTATTATTATTTTCTTGCGGAAGTGAGGAAAAAAATCAAACATTAGAGCAAGCCTTAGCTTCAAACGACCTTGTAATTATTCAAGCTAAACGACATGAAATATCAGCAAAACAACAAGAACTCGCTAACCAACTAAAACAATTAGATGATGTAATATCTATTTTAGACACTAGTAAAAAAGTTCCACTAATAACAACTTTTGACGCTAAAGAAGAAGTATTTGAACATTATTTAGAATTACAAGGTAGCGTAAACACAAAAACAAACTTGGTAATCTATCCTGAATATTCAGGAATCTTACAATCGGTATTGGTTAAGGAAGGTCAATATGTTTCTAAAGGACAAACCTTAGCTAAAATAGATGACGGAGGTTTATCTCAACAATTAGCACAATTACAAATTCAAACTAAGTTGGCTAAAACAACTTTTGAACGTCAAGAAAGACTTTGGAATCAAAAAATTGGAAGTGAAATACAATTCTTACAAGCAAAATCAACTTTTGAAGCGCAACAAGAAGCAGTAAATCAAATGAAACAACAACTTTCTAAAACCGTTGTTAAAGCTCCTTTTAATGGAACAATTGATGAAATAATTACTGAACAAGGAAGTGTTGTTGCTCCAGGACAATCTCAGCTGATTAGAATTATTAACTTAAATGAAATGTACATTGAAACTGATGTACCAGAAAGTTATTTAACAAGTGTTGTTAAAAATAAAAAGGTAACAGTAAGCTTTCCAATATTAGGAACTACTCTAGAAGCTAAAATTAGACAGGCTGGTAACTTTATCAACCCGGCTAACAGAACTTTTAAAATTGAAGTAGCGGTACCAAATAAGAACAAGACTATTAAACCAAATTTAACTGCAAAACTTAAAATTAACGATTACACAAATACAAATGCTTTTTTAATTCCTCAAAGTATTGTTTCAGAAAACTCAACTGGTCAACAGTACATTTATGTTTTAAACAATAAAAACGGAAACAATGAAGGTATTGCTAATAGAGTTATTATTGAAACTGGTAAAACTCAAGGTGATGTAATTGAAGTTTTAAACGGATTGAAAGACGGCGATGTAATAATTGATGAAGGAGCAAGAAGTGTAAAAGATGGTCAAACAGTAAAAATTATAAACAAATAATTTATCAATAATGACAAAACAAATAAAACAAGTCGATAAAGAATTTGGTTTATCATCTTGGGCAATAAATAACAAAACCACCGCTTATGTAATGATGGTTTTGATACTTTTCCTTGGTATTTCTGCTTATTTTAACATGCCAAGAGAAAGTTTCCCAGAAATAAAAGAAACCAAAATATATATTAGCTCAGTATTTCCTGGTAACACAGCTGAGGATATTGAAAAACTTATTACAGATCCGTTAGAAGATAAATTAGAAACGGTTAGTAATGTGGTTGAAATTACATCAACATCTCAAGAAGATTACTCAATGGTGATTGTTGAGTTTGACGAAAATATAACTGTTGAACAAGCAAAACAAAAAGTAAAAGACGAAATTGATTCTGAAACTTCAAGTGAAGACTGGCCAACATTTAACGGTGCAAAAGTTGAACCTAATGTTTTTGAGTTAAGTCTTTCAGAAGAAATGCCAATTCTTAATATTAATATTTCTGGTGATTACACCGTTGAAAGATTAAAAGAATTTGGGGAATATTTAGAAGACGAAATTGAAGATTTACCTCAAATTAAAAAGGTAGACATTCGAGGTGCTCAGGAAAAGGAAGTTGAAGTAGCAGTTGACATTTATAAAATGATGGCTGCAAAGGTAAGTTTTGATGATGTTATAAACACTATTAATGGTGGTAATATGACAATGTCTGCAGGTACATTTATAGCAAGTGGTCAAAGAAGAACTATTAGAATAATTGGAGAAATTGATAAACCTAGTCAACTAGAGAACTTTGTTGTAAAATCTGAAAAAGGGCACCCTATTTATTTAAAGGATGTTGCAACTGTTGATTTCAAAGAAAAAGACATTACAACCTACGCCAGAGAATATGGCAAACGTGTTGTTATGCTTGACGTTAAAAAACGTGCAGGTAAAAACATGGTTGAAGCAGCCGATCAAATTCATGAAATTGTAAAAAATGCAGCAGAAAATGTATTTCCTAAAGATTTACAAATTACCATTTCAAACGATCAATCTTCTGTAACTATAGGACAGGTTGACGATCTTGTAAACAACATCATTTTTGGTGTAATATTAGTTGTAACAGTACTAATGTTCTTCTTAGGGTTTAAAAATGCCATATTTGTTGGGTTTGCAATTCCTATGTCAATGTTTATGTCCTTAATGATTTTAAATGGTCTAGGATACACGTTAAACACTATGATTTTATTTGGACTTATTATGGGTCTGGGAATGCTGGTAGACAACGGTATTGTTGTTGTTGAAAATGTGTATAGGTTAATGGATGAAGAAGGAATGAGCAGAAAGGAAGCCGCCAAAAAAGGTATTGGTGAAATTGCTTTTCCCATCATTATTTCTACAGCAACAACAGTTGCAGCATTTATTCCTTTAGGATTATGGCCTGGAGTTATGGGACAATTTATGATCCTATTACCTATTACACTTTCTGTTGTTCTTGGATCTTCATTATTTGTTGCAGTATTTTTTAACTCTGTTTTAGTCTCTCGTTTTATGACAACTGAAGACAAAGATATGCCCTTAAAGAACATCGTAATGATGACAGGAATTATGGTTGTTATAGGTTTGATTGTTGTTATTACTGGGGGTGAATATAGAGCCTTAGGTACGTTAATGATCACAACTGCCATTTTACTATGGATTTACAGACTATTCCTTAGAAAATGGGCAAACTATTTTCAAGCAAACATATTAACCAAGCTAGAGAATGTTTACGAAACTCAATTAAGAAATGCTCTTTCAGGGTGGAGGCCTTATATTTATACAGGAGGAACTTTTCTATTGTTAATTATTGCATTTATATCATTTGGTGTATCAGTTGGATCACAACGTACAAAAATTGAATTTTTCCCAGACAATAAACCAAATCAAATTATTGTATATATTGAATATCCACAAGGAACGGATATTGAGAAAACCAACACCATTACCAAAGAAATCGAAAAGAAAGTATTTGAAGTAATTAATGAAGATATGTACAATGATGATGGTTATAACTTCTTAGTTGAAAGTGCCGTTTCGCAAGTTGGTGAAGGAGCTGGGAATCCTCAAACCGATGGCGGCTCTTCTGCTGAAATGCCACATAAAGGTAAAATTACAGCTTCAATGCGTGAGTACAAATACAGACGTGGTCAAGACAGTGAATTACTACGTCAAAAAGTGCAAAAAGCATTGGTAGGAATTTACCCAGGTGTTTTAATATCTGTAGAAAAAAATGCTGATGGACCTCCTGCAGGTGCACCTGTAAATATAGAAATTGAAGGTGATGATTATTCTGAGTTAATTGTTATGGCTGAAAGAATGCGTGATTATATTAATACAAAAAATATAGCAGGTATTGATGAATTAAAAATTGACGTAAATAAAGATAAACCGGCAATGCAGGTTCTTGTTGACCGTGAAAAAGCTGGTGAATTAGGAATAAGCACAGGTCAAGTTGGAAATCAGCTTAGAAATTCAATATTTGGAGCAAAAGCCGGAGTATACAAAGAAGACGGAGAAGACTATGATATTTATGTAAGATTTAACGAAGAAAATAGATACAATAAAAGTGCTATTTTCAATCAGCGAATTACATTTAGAGATAATACCGGTACTTTAAAAGAAATACCTGTTTCTGCAGTAGCTAAACAATCTAATAATTCTGGATTTAGTGCTATTAAACATAAAGATGTAAAAAGAGTTGTAACAGTGTATTCTGCTTTATCTCCTGGATATACAGATGCTGGGGCAATTGTACGTCAAATTCAAGAAGAAATGAAAAGCTTTGAGAATTTACCAAAGGATATTAAAATTGATTACACAGGTCAAATTGAAGAACAAAACAAACAAATGTCGTTCTTAATGGGAGCATTAATGACCGGTTTAGGGCTGATCTTTTTAATATTGATTTACCAATTCAATTCTATTTCTAAACCAACTATTATTATGTTGGCTATTTTATTAAGTTTTATTGGTGTATTTGGAGGATTAGTGATTACTGGAAATGCATTTGTTATTATGATGACAATGATGGGTATTATTTCACTCGCAGGTATTGTTGTAAATAATGGTGTGGTACTGCTAGATTATGCTCAATTATTAATTGACAGAAAGAAAGCTGAATTAGAGGTTGATGAAGAAGAATTTCTTGAAATGGAAGACATCTATGAATGTATTGTAAAAGCAGGTAAAGCACGTTTAAGACCTGTTTTATTAACTGCAATTACTACTATATTAGGTTTAATCCCTTTAGCTATTGGTTTCAATATTAACTTTTTCACATTGTTTAGTGATTTAAATCCAAATATTTATTTTGGAGGTGACAATGTTGTATTCTGGGGGCCATTAGCTTGGACGGTTATTTATGGTCTTTTAGTGGCTACATTCTTAACATTAATTATAGTTCCAATTTTATTCTACCTAACGAATAAAATACATATACGCGTTAGAAAATAAATTCTAAACAGCAATTAAACAAAAAGGTGTTTTATTAATTTAAAACACCTTTTTATTACATTTGACTTAATGAAAACTCAAAAAACATATACTGTTCATGAAGCTACGAAAGCATTGGAACACTTCTGCGTTTATCAGGAACGTTGTCATAAAGAAGTTGAAAAAAAACTGATTGCCATTAAAATGATTCCTGAAGCAAGAGATCATATTATTTTACACTTGCTACAAAATAATTTTCTTAACGAAGAAAGATTCTCAAAGGCTTTTGCAAGAGGCAAATTTTCAATAAAAAGATGGGGGAAAATTAGAATTACCAATGAACTAAAATTTAGAAATATTTCAAGTTACAATATTAAATCAGCATTAAAAGAAATTAATGATGATGATTATTTAGCTTCTCTAAATTTTATAGCAGAAAAAAAAATATCCCTTATAAAAGACACAAATAAATACGCTAAAAAGAAGAAACTGTCCTCTTATTTAATGTCAAAAGGATACGAATCTAATCTAGTTTACAAGGTCGTTAATGAATTGATTAAATAACTCAACACCTTAATACAAAATCCTAAATCTATTTTTTCGTAAATTTGAGTTACTAACAATCAAACTCAAAAAAAATGAAAAAGTTATTCCTCTCTATAATACTACTTTTTTCTATCTCGTTTTTATTCGCACAAGAAAACATCATTCAAAAAGAGAAGGCAAAAAATAATTTAACTGAAGTTACTATTTATTACGAAAATGGATCCATAATGCAACATGGTTTTTACAATTCACAAAGTGAATTACATGGCTCATGGGAAAGTTATTATTCCGATGGTCGAAAAAAATGTATTGCTACCTATCATAATGGTAATAAAATAGGAGTTTGGACTTATTGGAATGGTAATAAAATTACTAAAGTAACCTATAAAAACAATAAAGTTGTAAATATTGAAGTAATTAATGAAAATGAAAGAGTTAAAAATTTATAAATTACTTTTTATACTTACTTAAAAACAAAGAGTCTTTCTCTTTATTTACATTTTTCACTTCTTCAATATTATCATTTGGAATTGTAAGAGACAATACATAGTGCTCTATTTTCCAAACATCGTTCTCTTTTATCAAAACACCTGATCCCCTGCACACTCCCATCCAAGTATCTAACAACTCATCAAACCAGGCTAGTTCTCCATCATTATAAACATAAATATTACGCTCCACTGCTTTAAAGCTCCAAGCCTGCCCTTTATCAAAATAAGGCTTACTAAAACTCTTAAAAGCTTCTACATCCCAATTTTCACCAGCATCTGTACCAATAAAAACACTTTTATTAGTCATAGCATTAAAATATGTTTCAAAATTGGCTTCAGCTGCACTTTTATGCCACAAATTAAGAACATTATTTACAGCAAGCTTTTCTGCCTTCTCATTTACATTTTTATTTTGTTGTTTGTTATTACAACCTACAAATAAAACTATGATTGTTAATAAATGAATTATCCTTTTCATCTTTATGATTTTTTAGAAGAAACTAATTTTCTTTCCTTTTTCTTTCGAATTGTTTCTTTAAGATTCTCACTTCTATACCTTAAATTTGAACTTTCTTTAATTAAATTCACAGGAGTTTCGGTATCAATTTCTAAAGATTTCTGAAATTCTTCAACCTCATATATCGTATTGATTTTCGAATTTATCGCATCATAAACCTCAATTATTCTTGCAACCTCCTGTTTAACTTCTTCTGTTGAAATAGAAGGTATCGTGGCCATATCTGCCAATCGAAGTGTTTCACTATAAAGTACATTAAATCGAGCCTTTAGACTAGGTCCTTTAAGTTCATTAACCCTAATAGTATCTTTCATTGCTTGAACTAATCCCGATAATTCTTCAGCATAATCCAAAGCCTCTAAATTGGAAATATTATAATACTTCAATAATAATTCATCAACATGCTGATATTCCTTCCATTCAGCTACCGATTTTTTAGCCTTCGGACTTAAAGTTTCGCTTATAGCATTTACAATTCGATCCTCGTTCAATTTCAATGTATCAGAAATTTCAGCAGTTTCTTGCGTTTTTTTTGTTCTATTGCAGGAAATACTAACTAACAAAATGATGAATAAAAGACTGTATAAATATTTCATTTTTAAATTTATTGACCTCAAAAATACTAATTATAAACCTATTCTATTTAAAAATATTTCATTGAGATAAAAATCAATTATAAATACATGAACAATATTTTTAATTATCTTTGATAGCATAACTATTGAAGCTTGTAAAACAATGAGTAATAATATTTTAATTATTGGTGCTTGTGGCCAAATTGGAACTGAACTCACGAGCAAATTACGAGAGATTTATGGAGTAAATTCTGTAATTGCGTCTGACATTCATGAAGGTACTCCTACATTTATGCAATCTGGACCTTTCGAAATTTTAAATGCCATGGATTATAATGCAATATTAACAATAGTTAAAAAACACCAAATCTCAGACATTTATTTAATGGCGGCTATGCTCTCAGCAACTGCCGAAAAGCACCCAGAAAAAGCATGGAAACTAAACACAAACTCACTGTTCAATATACTTAACTTAGCCAAAGAAGGATTAATAAAAAAAATATTTTGGCCAAGTTCAATAGCTGTTTTTGGTCCAACAACACCTAAAGAAAACACTCCTCAAAAAACAATAGTGGAACCTACAACAGTTTACGGAATTAGTAAACAGGCAGGTGAACGCTGGTGTGAATATTATTATAATAATTACAACGTAGATGTTCGAAGTCTTCGTTACCCTGGAATCATTAGTTGGAAAACCAATCCAGGTGGAGGAACCACGGATTATGCAATTGAGATATTCCATAAAGCCATTTTAGAAGGAACCTACAGTTCGTTTTTAAATAAAGACACTATGCTGCCAATGATGTATATTGATGATGCTATTGACGCCACTATAAATATAATGAAAGCTGAATCAGAAAAAATTAAAATTCGTTCTTCATATAATTTAACTAGTATGAGCTTTACACCTGAAGATCTTTTTTTAGAAATTAAAAAAACTATTCCGGAATTTACAATAAATTATAATCCAGATTTTCGACAAAACATAGCTGATAGCTGGCCAAAAAGTATTAACGATACAAATGCAAGACTTGACTGGGGATGGAAACATAACACCGAAATTGAAAAAATGGCAAAAACAATGCTGAATAACTTAAAAAACAAATACAGAACAAATTAATTTTCAGTGTTTTACATTAATTATTTAATTTAATCCTTTTTTTTAATTAAATTTATTACTTGAACTATAAATATCAATAATAAAGAAGATTAATAAGTTTTTTTCACATTTTTACATTTTTACATTTTCACTAATACAAAAACTGTTTTATTGCGTTTTTCTTAATAGATTTATCAGAGCCTAAATTAAAAATAAATTACTCCAATTTTCTTAGATTTTTAGCTAATAAAACCCGCTATAAATTGTCAATACAAATCAATTAAAAATTTTACCCCTCATTGTTCAACTCAAAGTCTAACAAACTTATTTACATACTATTAACCCTTGTAAATTTTAACAAAATTGATAATGCAACTAAAATTACTAATACGTTTTAGTAAAATATATCATTATATGACATCCATCATCTTTTTAAGTTTTTGTATGCATTAATTTTGTTATCTATTTAGAATACAACAAATTTTAAGCCTAATTTTTAGGATTTATTAAATAATAATATATAAAAACATCTTATTCATGAACATTTCACATATTGAACACATAGGAATTGCCGTTAACAACTTAGAAGAATCTATTAAATACTACGAAGAAGTATTAGGAATGGAATGCTACGCTATAGAAGAGGTTGTTGATCAAAAAGTAAAAACAGCCTTTTTTATGGTTGGTGACACTAAAATAGAATTATTAGAAAGCACATCTCCAGATGGGCCTATCGGTAAATTTGTAGCTAAAAAAGGACAAGGAATTCACCATATTGCATTTGCTGTTGATAACGCCACAGAAGCTTTGAAAACTGCTGAAGAAAGAGGTGTAATGCTTGTTGATAAAGTGTCCAGAAAAGGTGCTGAAGGATTAGATATTGGTTTCTTACATCCAAAATCAACTCACGGAGTACTTACAGAACTTTGTTCAAAAGAAGATTAGTTAAGCTACAAAAGACACAACAATGGCAAATCAAGATAAAATTAATGAACTCATTGAAAAAAGAGCTAAAGCCAAACTTGGTGGAGGTGAAAAAAGAATTGAGTCTCAACATGCTAAAGGAAAACTTACCGCTCGCGAACGTATCGAAATCCTTGTAGATGAAGATAGTTTTGAAGAGTTTGATATGTTTGTGACCCACAGAACTAAATCTTTTGGGTTAGACAAACAAATTTACCTTTCAGATGGAGTTGTTACTGGTCACGGTACAATTGACGGAAGAATCGTTTATATTTTCGCTCAGGACTTTACGGTTTTTGGAGGTTCATTATCTGAAACTTACGCACTAAAAATATGTAAAATTATGGATATGGCAATGAAAATTGGTGTACCTGTAATTGGATTAAATGATAGTGGTGGTGCTCGTATTCAAGAAGGTGTAAGATCTTTAGCTGGTTATGCAGAAATTTTTCAACGTAATATTATGGCGTCTGGGGTTATTCCTCAAATTTCATCAATTTTAGGTCCTTGTGCAGGTGGAGCAGTATATTCTCCAGCATTGACAGATTTTACAATTATGACCGATCAAACAAGTTATATGTTTGTAACAGGTCCTAAAGTAGTTAAAACAGTAACTGGTGAAAATGTAACAACAGAACAATTAGGAGGTGCTAAAATTCACTCAACTAAATCTGGAGTATCACATTTCTTAGCTGATAATGACGAAGAAAACTTATTATTGGTTCGTAAATTATTAAGTTATTTACCTTCTAACAACTTAGAAGAAGCTCCAGTAATTACTTGTAATGATCCAATTGACCGATTAGATGATTTATTAAATGAAATCATTCCTGAAAACCCAAATCAACCATATGATATTGTTGATGTAATTTCAACAATTGCCGATAATGGAGAATTTACAGAAGTGCATAGAAATTATGCTAGAAATATAGCTGTTGGTTTTGCTAGATTCAACGGTCATCCCGTTGGAATTGTAGCAAATCAGCCTAAATATTATGCTGGTGTTTTAGATATTGAAGCTTCAAGAAAAGCCGCAAGATTTGTTCGTTTTTGTGATGCATTCAACATTCCCATTGTAACTTTAGTTGATGTACCTGGATTCTTACCTGGAACAGGACAAGAATATGGAGGTATTATTTTACACGGTGCTAAATTATTATTTGCTTATGGTGAAGCAACTGTACCAAAAGTAACTATTACTTTACGTAAATCATACGGTGGAGCACATGATGTAATGAGTTGTAAACAATTACGTGGTGATGTAAATTATGCTTGGCCAACTGCTGAAATTGCTGTTATGGGTGCTAAAGGAGCTGTTGAAGTTCTTGAAGGAAGTAATATTAGAAAAATTGAAGATGCAGAAGAAAAGCAAGAATACATCGACAAGAAAGAAGATGAGTACACTCAAAAATTTGCAAATCCATATGAAGCTGCTAAGTACGGCTTTATTGATGATGTAATTGAACCTAGAAATACTCGTTTTAGAATTATTAGAGCGCTGGAATTACTTCAAAATAAAAAAGAGGTAAATCCACCTAAAAAACACTCAAATATTCCGCTATAATGCATACAATGTTATATATAGATCAAATAAGTGAAGGTTACATTATTTTGTTTTCAGGATTATTAATCGTGTTTACAGCTTTACTAACTCTTTCCTTATTTTTTAAATTTGGATTACCTGTTATGCTTTATCTATACAAGATAATTTCAAAAGGGAGAGATAAAAAAATTGAAGATATTTCAATTGAAGTTAAGGATGATTTCACGGGTGAAGTTGCAGCAGCAATTGCAACAGGGATACATATGTATCTAAATGAACAACACGACCATGAAAATGCAATTTTAACAATTAAACAGGTGAAAAAACCATACTCACCTTGGAGTTCTAAAATATATGGTACCCAGAATAGATTATAAAAATTACCATTTTAAAAGTTGAGTTTTTTAGCTCAACTTTTAAAACGTAATAAGACATTATATACAATGAAAAATTTCAAATTTAAAATACACGATAATAACTACCAGGTTGATATTAAATCTCATGAAGGGAATATAATCAATCTAGAAGTTAACGGTACTTCCTACTCTGTTACAATGAAGGAAGATATCAAAAAAAGTAAAACACCTACTTTAGTACGTTCAGCAAGAAGACCTGCTGAACCATTAAAAGTAAATCCAGCTTCAACAAAAACAAAAATTGTTGCACCAATTCCAGGTGTAGTAATGTCAATTGATGTTAAAGTTGGAGATACCTTAAATATTGGTGATCGTATGTTGGTGTTAGAAGCAATGAAAATGGAGAACAACATTGTTTGTGAAAAAGCTGGGACTATTTCAGCTATAAACATCTCAGTTGGTCAACAAGTATTGCAGGACGAAGTAATGATAGAACTAGAATAAAAATTTCACTGTTATCTTTTTATGTATTGAATTGATAACTCGAAAAAAAGAAAAAAATGAAGAAAGTATTTTTAATATTTGCTGTTCTATCTCTTCTGGTTTTTATCAGACCAGCCTTAGGCTTAAATAGCAATACAGACTCCTCAAATTCAGTTTCAGCTATTTCCGTTGATCAAGTAGATCAACCTCAAGGAGATAGCATATACGAAGGAGCCTTTAATGGATTGAAACAATTTTACAATTATACTGGTTTTGCAAATGTAGAAACAGGGAATTTACTAATGATTTTAATTGGAATCATATTTATCTATTTAGGGATTAAATATGATTATGAACCTCTGTTACTTATACCAATTGGTACAGGTGTTATTCTTGGTAACATACCATTTGTAGCAGGTAATCAGACAGGTATTTATGAAGCTGGCTCAGTTTTAAACTACCTATATTTTGGTGTAACTAAAGGGATTTACCCTCCGTTAATCTTTTTAGGAATTGGTGCAATGACCGATTTCTCTTCTTTAATTGCAAATCCAAAATTGATGCTTTTAGGTGCAGCTGCACAGATAGGTGTATTTGGAACATTTTTAGGGGCGCTTTATTTAGGGTTTAGTCTTCCAGAAGCAGGAGCTATTGGAATTATTGGAGGTGCAGATGGTCCAACGGCTATCTTTTTATCATCCAAATTGGCTCCTAATTTAATTGGTCCAATTGCTATTGCTGCATATTCTTATATGGCATTAGTTCCAGTGATTCAACCACCTTTAATGAGATTATTAATTTCAAAAGAGGATAGAAAAATAAGAATGAAACCACCTAGAGCGGTTTCTCAAAAAGAAAAAATGATATTTCCTGTTGTTGCTTTATTATTAACAACATTCATTTCTCCGAGTTCTTTACCTTTATTAGGTATGTTATTCTTTGGTAACTTACTAAAAGAATCTGGAAGAACAGAAAGACTTGCTGATACTGCACGTACAAAACTAATTGATATTGTAACAATATTATTAGGTGTAACTGTAGGAGCTTCAACACAGGCTGATATCTTTATCACAAAAGAATCTATGATGATTTTTGGACTAGGAGCTATTTCATTTGTTATTGCAACTTGTGGTGGTTTACTATTTGCAAAACTTATGAACTTATTCTTAAAAGGTGATAATAAAATTAATCCATTAATTGGTGCGGCAGGTGTATCGGCTGTACCAGATAGTGCCAGAGTTGTTCATCACGAAGGTTTAAAATCCGATCCGGGCAACTATTTATTAATGCACGCAATGGCACCTAATGTATCGGGTGTTATTGGTTCAGCAATTGCTGCGGGTATTATATTAAGTTTTTTAGGCTAAATAATTATATAATGTAAAATGAAGATGTCGAGATCTTTCAAAATTTAAAAAAAATGAAAATACCAAACAGTATGACAGCAGATGAGGCTGTTAAGTTGATCAAATCAGGGGACAGAGTCCTTATTCAAGGTGGGTCCGCAACACCACAAGCTTTAACAAAAGCAATGGTTGGACGCGCGTCTGAACTTAGAGGAGTGGAAATTGTACACCTTCATACAGAAGGAGAATGTGGATATACAAAAGCTGAACACAGTGAAAGTTTTCATACAAATGCTTTCTTTATTGGAGGAAACATTAGAAAAATGATTGGAGTAACAGCAGATTATATTCCAATTTTCTTAAGTGATATTCCAAGTCTTTTCCGTGAAGGATATATGGACTTAGATGTTGTTTTAGTAAACGTTTCTCCACCAGATAACCACGGATTTTGTTCATTAGGTGTTTCTGTTGATATCGTTTTAGCAGGTGTTGAACAAGGGAAAACAATAATTGCACAAATTAACCCTAAAATGCCTCGTACTTTTGGAGATGCCCAAGTACACATCAGAAATTTTGACGCTTGCGTTGAAATTGATGAAGAGATTTACGAAATGAAATTTGTAGCTCCTTCAGATGAAGAGAAGGCTATGGGTAAAAACATTGCTGAAATTATTGATGATGGTGCTACACTTCAAATGGGTATTGGAGGTATTCCAAATGCCGTTTTAACTTACTTAACAAACCACAAAAACTTAGGTATTCATACTGAAATGTTTTCTGAAGGAATTGTTGATTTAGTTGAAAGAGGAGTTGTAAACGGATCTCAGAAAAAAGTAAATCCTTATAAAATTGTATCAGGATTTGCAATGGGAACAAGACGTTTATATGATTTTATGGACAACAATCCAGAAATTGAAATGAATGATATTGCTTATGTAAATGATACAGCGGTAATTCGTCAAAACCCAAAAGTAACTGCAATTAACTCTGCAATTGAAATTGACTTAACTGGTCAGGTTTGTGCAGATTCAATTGGTACAAGAATGTTCTCAGGTGTTGGTGGTCAAATGGACTTTATGCGTGGAGCTGCTTTATCAAAAGGTGGTAAACCAATTATTGCAATTTCATCTCAAACATTAAAAGGTGTTTCTAAAATTGCTCCTACTTTAAAATTAGGTGCTGGGGTTGTAACAACAAGAGCTCACGCTCGTTTTGTAGCAACTGAATATGGTATTGCTGAGTTATTCGGTAAAAGCTTAAAACAACGTGCTTTCGCATTGAGAGACGTAGCGCATCCAAATCACAGAGAGGAATTAGATAAAGCTATTTTTGAAAGATTCGGAAGTAGTATAACGGTATAATAAAATTATTTAAATTGCTGGTGAGAAATTTCTTATTTCTCATCAGTAATTTCTTATTTCACAATAAATATTAAGCATTATGAACGCTAAAAACAAATCGCTTTTTGAAGAATTTAGTCCTGCTTCTAAACAGGAATGGATGGAAAAAGTGAACATTGATTTAAAAGGTGCTGATTTTGACAAAAGATTAGTTTGGAAAAACTTAAGCAAAATTAACATTCAACCTTTTTACAATACTGAAGACAACAAAGAGTATTTAAAAAATACTGGAGAAAATTCTCAATCTTTAGTAAACTACAGAAACATTGCTGTAGCAACTGAAGAAAGTGCAAACAAACTTGCTTTAAAAGCAATTGAAGAAGGAATTAACGGATTACTTTTCAATGTAAAAGAAAATGTATCTGTTGCTAATTTATTAGCAGGTGTTAACTTAAATGAAATCACTGTTTCTTTTAACTTAAATACTAACGCAGTTTCTTTCGCCACTGAATTTTTTGCTTTTGCAAAAGAAAACAATGTAGCATCAGAAAACCTAAAAGGTTATTTTGATACTCAATTAATTTCAAACTATGTAACTACTGGAAATGTAGATGCTAGTCAATTTGATACAGTTGCAAACCTTGTAAAATTAGCTTTAGATTATCCTAATTTTAAAGCTATTACTGTTTCTGGAAGTGAATATTTAGATTCAGGAGCAAATCAAGTGCAAGAGGTAGCTTACACTTTAAACTCTTTAGTATACTTAATTGAAAAGTTAGGTGAAAAAGGAATAGAAGTTCAAACTATATTTGATAATTTAAATTTCAAATTAGCAATTGGATTAGAATACTTCGTAGAAATTGGAAAATTTAGAGCATTTAACAACTTGTTAACTGAAGTTGCAGCTAAATATGCTGTTACTGAATTTTCAAATACAATTACTGCTAAAACTTCTATTTGGAGTAAATCAGTTACCGATGCACAAACAAATTTATTACGTGCTACAACAGAAGCAATGTCAGCAATCTTAGGAAACGTTGATGGTATTTTAGTTGATGCTTATGATAATGAATTTGCTGATGCTTCAGATTTCTCAAGCAGAATTGCTGGTAATATTACAACAATATTAAAAGAAGAATCTTACTTTGGTAAAGTTTCAAATCCAGTAGACGGATCTTACTATATTGAAGAAGTTTCTTTAAAAATTGCTGAAAAAGCATTAGAATTATTCAAAGGTATTGAAGCTGATGGAGGATTCTTTACTGCATTTGAAAACGAATCAATTCAACAACAAATTGCTGAAATTCGTTTACAAAAAATTAAATTGATTAGTCAAAGAAGAATTCCTTTAGTAGGTATTAACAAATACCCTAACTTAATGGAAACTGTAGATCTTAATTTACTTTCTACAGGTGATGATGCCGCAAGTACTAAAGTTTTAAAACCAAGAAGAGCATCATTAGAAATTGAAGCTCTAAGAAGAGTTTCAGAAACTATTGTAGCTGAAACTAACGTTCGTCCAATAGTACAACTTTCAAGTTATGGTCACTTAAATATGAGAAAAGCAAGAGCTGCTTTTGCATATGACTTTATTGGAGTTAGTGGATTTAACGTATTACAAGAACAAAGTTTTGATTCTGCAATACAAGCTGCTGAAGAAAGCGCAAAATCAGATTCTCACGTTGTAGTTATTTGTAGCTCTGATGATGACTATACTGAAACTGCTGTTGCTTTCGTAAAAGCATTTAGAGCTTTAAATACAGACAAAGTTTTATTACTTGCAGGAAACCCAACAAATATTATAGATGAATTAACTGAAGCTGGATTAGATGGTTGCATCAATGTAAAATCAGATGTAATTAATACAATCTCTGAAGTTCAGAACAAAATTCAAAAAACATTAAAATCTTAAGTAGTATGAAACCAGATTTTTCAGATATAAAAATAAATTCAGCTGTTAAGCAAACAGTTGCAACTTCAGAGAATCAAGACGTTTGGAATACTCCTGAAGGAATACCTGTAAAAAAACAATTTACAAAAGAAGATATTTCAGAAGCAGAACATTTAGGTTTTGCAGCTGGTATGCCTCCGTTTTTAAGAGGTCCTTATAGTGCAATGTACGCTATGCGTCCTTGGACAGTTCGTCAATATGCAGGATTTTCAACTGCAGAAGAATCAAATGCTTTTTACAGAAGAAATTTAGCTGCAGGTCAAAAAGGACTTTCAGTTGCTTTTGATTTAGCTACACACCGTGGATATGATTCAGATCACCCACGTGTAACAGGTGATGTTGGTAAAGCTGGTGTTGCAATTGATTCTATTTTAGATATGGAAATTTTGTTTGATCAAATTCCATTAGATAAAATGTCAGTTTCAATGACAATGAACGGTGCTGTATTACCAATTATGGCATTTTATATTGCAGCTGCAAGAAAACAAGGAGTTTCTTTAGATAAACTTTCTGGAACAATTCAGAATGATATCTTAAAAGAATTTATGGTTCGTAACACATACATTTACCCACCAGCACCTTCAATGAAAATTATTGGTGATATCTTTGATTACACCACTAAATATATGCCTAAGTTTAATTCAATTTCTATTAGTGGTTACCATATGCAAGAAGCTGGGGCAACTGCTGATATTGAATTAGCATACACATTAGCTGATGGTATGGAATACATTAGAACTGGGTTAAAATCAGGATTAAAAATCGATGAGTTCGCTCCTCGTTTATCTTTCTTCTGGGCAGTTGGAATGAACCACTTTATGGAAATTGCAAAAATGCGTGCTGCACGTATGCTTTGGGCAAAAATCATAAAATCATTCAACCCTAAAACAGCAAAATCAATGGCTTTGCGTACGCATAGTCAAACTTCTGGATGGAGTTTAAGTGAACAAGATCCTTTCAACAACGTTGCTCGTACTTGTATTGAAGCAATGGCTGCTGGATTAGGTGGAACTCAATCATTGCATACAAATGCATTGGATGAGGCAATTGCTTTACCAACTGATTTCTCTGCGAGAATTGCACGTAATACGCAAATCTTTATTCAGGATGAAACTCAAATGACAAAAGCGGTTGACCCTTGGGCTGGTTCTTACTATGTTGAGTACCTTACTCAAGAGATTGCAAATAAAGCTTGGAAACTTATTGAAGAAGTTGAAGAACTTGGTGGTATGGCAAAAGCTATTGAAACTGGAGTTCCAAAAATGAGAATTGAAGAAGCTTCTGCTCGTAAACAAGCTCGTTTAGATTCTGCTCAAGATATCTTAGTTGGTGTAAACAAATTTAAAACAAGCGAACCTTCTGATATTGAAATCTTAGAAGTTGATAATACAGCTGTAAGAGATTCTCAAATTGAAAGGTTGAACAAAATGAAAGCTGAAAGAAACAATGAATTAGTGCAAGCTAATTTAGCTGCTTTATCTAAATGTGCTGAAACTGGTGAAGGAAACTTACTAGATTTAGCTGTTATAGCTGCTGAAAACTTTGCTACTTTAGGTGAAATTTCAGATGCATTAGAAGTACATTTCGGTCGTCATAAAGCAGATACCAAATTAATTAGTGGTGTTTATGGTAAAGAAGTAGATAACGATAGCACTTTTGCTCAAGCTCAAAAATTAGCTGACAAATTCACTGAAATTGAAGGACGTCGCCCTCGTGTTATGATTGCGAAAATGGGACAAGATGGACACGATAGAGGTGCAAAAGTAGTTGCTTCTAGTTATGCCGATTTAGGTTTTGATGTAGATATGGGATCTTTATTCCAAACACCAGAAGAAGTTGCAAAACAAGCAATTGAAAATGATGTTCACTTTGTAGGTGCATCAAGTTTAGCCGCAGGTCACAAAACTTTAATTCCTCAATTAATTGAAGAGTTAGAAAAATTAGGAAGACCTGACATTATGGTTTTTGCAGGTGGAGTTATTCCAGCGCAAGATTATGATTATTTATTCGAAAGAAAAGTAGCAGCTGTCTTTGGACCTGGTACTGTAATTTCTGAATCTGCAATTACAATTATGGAGAAATACTTAGAGCAAGAATAGTTCTAACATTTTATTATTTAATAAAGCCCTTTCAATTATTTTGAAAGGGCTTTTTGTTTTTAATGAAACTTATGAGTATGACATGAGATACTTCGTTATCACTCAGTATGACATTTAATTTATCATTCTAAATGTAGGGAGTAACAACGAAGATTCTTTTTTTAAGAAATCCTGCATTCCTTCGAAGGCAGAAATCCATTTCCTCTGACAGTTTAGATTCCTGCCTTCGCAGGAATGACAGAGACAACACCATCAATTTTAAACTTAGATTATGATTTAATTAATCTTAAATCAATCCAATTACACTACTTTTACACCTCAAAATAATATATGGATTTTTCAAAGGTAAGATTGGTAGTAACGGATATGGATGGTACTTTACTAAACTCTAAAAGTGAAGTTAGTAATGAATTTTTTAAACTGTACAACCAACTAAAAAAAATCAATATTAAATTTATTGCAGCAAGTGGAAGGCAGTATTTTAGTATTGTCGATAGATTTGAGAGCATTAAACATGAAATAACTATCGTAGCCGAAAATGGTGCTTTTGCAATGCATGGAAATAAAGAATTATTCACCTTAGAATTACCTTCAGATTACATTTCTAAAAGCATCAATATTTTACGGAATATTAACAATGTTTATACTGTTCTATGCGGAAAAAGATGTGCTTACATTGAAACTAAGGATGAAGAATTTATTTCAATGTTTAAAAATTACTATTCTGAATACACAATAGTAAACGATTTAACCAAAGTTAAGGATGACACATTTTTTAAAATTGCAGCTTTTCATTTTGACTGTTCCGAAACTAATATTTATCCGGCGGTTAAACATTTAGAAAAAGAACTACAAGTAATTGTTTCAGGAGAGCATTGGTTAGATATTTCACACTCCAACGCTAATAAAGGATACGCTTTAAATCTTCTTCAAAACGAATTAAATATTTCTAAAGAAGAAACAATGGTTTTTGGAGATTATAATAACGACTTAAAAATGATAGCATTGTCAGATTTCAGTTATGCAATGGAAAATGCACACCCAGATGTAAAAAGGGCTGCAAAATTCCAAACTAAAAGTAATGATGAACAAGGTGTTGAATCAATTCTTGAACAGCTAATAAATTCAAGAAGATAATTAATTACTCATTCTTTGAGTTTCAGTTAATTTCCCATAAGATACTATTTCCTCTTTTCATTAATTAAATATGTCATTGCGAAGGAGGTACGACTGTAGCAATCTGTTTATTGATGGTGAGATTGCTACATTTTACTTTAAAAAAGTAAAATTCGCAATAACAAAATATTATATAGACTAAGGTTTGTAGCATTTCACTATCTTTAAATCTCAATTAGACTTTGAAAAATGAGCTATAGTACTTTTACCTATAAAATGAAAGATGAAAAAAATATTCATCTTCATAAATGGCTACCTGAAAACAAAAAACCTTCCAAATTATTATTACTTGTTCATGGTGCCGTTGAACACGGAAAACGCTACGATACATTTGCAAAGCAACTTACAGAACAAGGATTTGTTGTAATTGCTCCTGATCATAGAGGGCACGGATTAACCGCCTTAGAAGATGGTATTTTCTCACATTTTGGAGATTCTGATGGTTTTATGAAGGTAATAGAAGATTTAAATCAAACTTTAAACAATCTAAAAATTGAGTATCCAACTTTACCACGTGCTATTTTTGGGCATAGTTTAGGTTCTTTTTTAGTTAGGAAATTCATTTCTTTGAAAGGCAAGGAATTTAAAGCTGCAATAATATCGGCAACTAGTTGGGGTAATAGTGTGGAGATTTATGGAGGTTTATTTTTATCTAAAATATGGTCTTTATTAACCAATAAAAATAAACCGAATAAGATCTATAATGATTTTTTATGGATGACTATTAATTCAAAAGTGAAAGATAGAAAAGGCTCTCTTGATTTTATAAATAGTGATGTAAATGAGGTCAAAAAATATCAAGAAGATCCGCTTAATGGAAATATTATGTCCATTGAATTTGGGGAACAACTATCCAAAGCATTGTTAATTGTTCGTGAAGATAAAGTTTTTGAAAACACACCTAATAATCTCAATATTTATTTAGCATCTGGCTTAGATGATCCATTGTCAAACAAAGGAAAAGACATTAAAAAAATTACAGACAAATACGTAAACTCAGGTTCTAAAAATGTTGAGGTTAAATTGTATCCAAAAGCGCGACACGAAATATTAAATGAAGTCAAAAAAGATGAAATTATAAAAGAAATGCTCAAATGGCTAAACGATTCAATTTAACTACTCGAGCATTTTATTATAAAGTAATTATTACTTACTCAAAAAAGCTTTTATAAACTACTAAGTGAGTGTTTAATTTGTTAAAGCTTTCTTTACATGTATTAATATCTTCTGAAGCAAGACCTTTAAACAAATCTTTAATAGGAATTAAAAAGTTGTGTAATTGATTATGTGCTTCTCCTTTCATTGTACATTTTTCAAAAATCATTGCAAATTCCTGTTTCAAACTTTCAGTTAATTTACCATAAGAAGCCAAATTATCCTTCTCTTTGAAGTTCTTCAATAAATCAATCATATTCTTTACCCCAACTGTAGTTTCTACATTTGCTTTCCAGAGTTTCCCTTCATTTAAACTCAATTCCATTCCAGTTCCTTCATGACTTTCTACTGCTTCAACTTTAGGAG
>Ga0193963_1000485_pt1 | contig 20938 bp, 27 predicted proteins | sample FB_6_MG_FD_140359 | JGI IMG/M metagenome (GOLD analysis project Ga0193963, IMG submission 140359) | Microbial mat bacterial communities from the Broadkill River, Lewes, Delaware, United States - FB_6_MG | ecosystem: Environmental > Aquatic > Freshwater > River > Microbial mats | place: USA...
ATTATAATTATAATGAATAGTGAAGCTAGTAAAACTTCTCTTTTTAAAACTTCTATATATAATTAATATTGGTAGTAATTGAGCAGCAGTAAAATAAAAATTATTCTGATTATTTATAATTCCATTGATAGGTTTATAAATTTTAAAAGCCTTAAATGAGTTAGGGATACCTAATATAGAATTATATTTACCTGAGATGTAGATTGTTTGATTACCAAGTATTTCAAACCTATTCATATTAATTTTATCTGTAATAGAAAGAAGAAGATGATTCTCACTTTTTATATTCATCCTTGTCTCTAAATAAGATAAGCTATTTTCATCATACATATTTAAAATGTTTAAATTATCTTTTGATATTTTCACCATTGAATAATCTATTTTACTCTTTATTGGATCTTTATTTAATTGAATAACAATTTTACCTTTTACAGTCCTAGCATTTTCTAAATACTTTACTCCATTAATGTCATATATTAAATAATTCTTATTAGAAGCTTTAAGAACAAATCTATTTTTGATTTGATTTTTAAAATTCTCATTTATAAGTTGAACTTTTTTCTTATTGGAAAAAATACTTCTCTTTATCTTTTTTAAATTGTTATTAACACTACTTTCTAATATATAAAAACCTAGATTAGTTTTAATATAATCTATTTCATTATTTTTTATCATTAATCTTAAAGCACTTCCAATATTATACTTTTTATCATAATGAGATATTCTAAACGCTGTAATCTCTGGTATATAAGCTTTTCCTTTTCTTATCTTGTTTATCAATCTTTTAGTATAATATATATATCTTATTTTTCTTTCATTTATAACATATCCTTTAAATAAGTTTAATCTATGAGCTTTTTTCAAACTTTCCATTGGAATATCTAAAAATAATGCTACATCAATAGATTCAAATAGAGTGAACTGACTTGATCTATGCTTTAATTTATTAAATATAGTTTTTGTTACAAATATTTCATCTCCAAAAATAAAAACCTTATGACCTAACAATCCACTTCTAGCAAACATTCTTATCTGTACTCTATTAAATAAAGTATTTTCTACAATATATATCAAGTCAAATAAACCTTTAGTTTGTAATTCTTTATATTTAATTAAGGAGCTCATACTAATCATATTATCAACTTTAGTTATTTTATTTGTTTTAATCAATCTATTGACTTGTCTTTTACTTCTATTAATAAACCTAGTAACTTCTTTTATTGTTAAGTAATCTTTATTTTTCAACTTCATCATGGAATCCTAAAAGAATAAATTAATTATATAATTTTTAAATAACTAATTCAAATATTTTATTTAACATAAAAAACTTGACTTTAGTGTTTAAATGTTATATTATCTTTTTGAACATTTAGGGGTATTTTTTTGAAATCATTACTTAGTTTTAAGAAGAAAACAGATAAGGAGATGAAAAACAATCTATCATCATATTTTTGGGTTGCAAAAGACAGAGGGTTTTCATTAAAGGAGAAGGATTTTTCTCAAAACTTTTCAAGAAGTTTTAGACTACTCAAAGAAGGTAAAAATATACAATTACTTTTCAACTTAAACTTTGCTTTAAGTGTTGTTGATGATGTCTATAAAAATAAGAGAAACACATTCTTGATGAGACATAATCAAGGTACTTTACCTGATATGATGTTTAAGCTTGAAAATACAAGATATTTTCCTCTTGGCTATATGCTGGTAGTCATTGGATTATTGAAAGTAAATTTAAGGTTAGGTGATTTTAAAGATGATATTACTAAAATTCCTGTGTTTAATTATTATGAGGAGACAATTGAAGAATACTTAGAAAAATTAAAAAAAGAAACGCCCATTGAACTTAGAGGTGTTATTAAAGCCTTCTTAAGGCAGTTAAAAAAAGAGTTAAAAAAACAAGAAGAATTTAAAATGTTTTAACAGGAGATTAAAATGGCAAAAGGATTATCAGGTTTAGACCAAAAAGAAGATAAGATTATTGACCGATTTTTCATGAAGAAAGATTATAAAAAAGGTAATGAAACTATTGTAAGCAGAGAAACTGTAGTTATTTTTGATGACCCTCAAGTTGTTGTTAATCATGAACTAGGTAAAAATACAATGGTTTATGATACTTTCTATAAGAAAGATGTAAAAAGATTTTTCCCTTATTACATCAAGTGCAATGTACAGAAGTATGGTAGATGTCCTGCTTGTGAACAAAAATCAGGAGTAACAAGAGCATTAGTACCAATTGTCCATGTACAAACATGGAATGATAAAAAAACAGGTAAACCTGTAAGTAGAGGTATTATTAAGTTTCTTCCTCTAAAAGGTAATTTAATTGTAGCTTTTAAGAAGTTAGAAAAGAGACTTACAAAAGAAAATATACCATGGAGAGGTGTTCAATTGGAGTTAAACCGCTCTGATGATCAAATGTCACCTGCTTGTGGAGATAGTTTAGAGTGGATTAATTCACCTGGAAGTAATAAATCTGCAGGAGAAGAATTAATTAAGTATTGTTCTACTACATTCAATATTGATCTTGAACCTATCAGTGAATATGATTTTGAGAAAAAAGCTATGACATTTATGGATAACTCTAAAATGGAAGTTTTCCTAAAAGAAATTGCAGATAATTTTTCAAATAGTGCATCTACTGAAGATAATCCATTTGCTCCACCTACAAGTACTGGTGGTAGTGAAAGTAAAGTTGATAATGAAGATATTGGTGATGAAGATATCCCATTTTAATCAATTTTTAAATAATTAAACAAAGAGGGGAAACCCTCTTTTTTTTTAGAGGAAATAAATGCCTAAAGTAAATAATAAATTTGAACAAACTGTTGTGAGAAAAGCAAAAGATATTATTAGTAAATCACTATCAATGTATAAAAATGAACTTTTTGTATATCTTGAACAAAGATTCTTTTTAATGGCAGAAGATATTACAAGTTTAAGAACTTTTGTAAAAAAATACAGCCATAGAACAGGATTAAAAGTACTTAAAGTAGATAAAAATATTCCTGATTTAGGATACAAAAAAGAAGGTGACTCTGGGTTAGATGTTGTTTCTACAATTGACTTAGAGATTAAACCAAAAGATAGAGTTATTGTTCCAACAGGTATAAGAGCCTCTGTAAAAAAAGGCTATGAAATTCAAGTTAGACCTAAGTCATCATTAAGACAACATCTTGTTATACTAGGAACAGTTGATTCTAATTACAGAGATGAAATTGGAGTTGATATATTCAATCCTTCTTCTACTGAAAGTGTTTTTATTAAAAAATATGAAAGAGTTGGTCAATTAGTAGTTGCTCCTGTGGTTGATGCAGTAATCAAATATGTAGATGATGAAAAAGAATTAGGGAAAAGCACTAGAACAGGTGGTTTCGGCTCTACAAATCATATTCATTGGGTGACAATAAAAGAATTAAATCTTGAAAAAGATGTTCTGCTTAATATTAAAGATACAGTAGAAGAACTTAATGAAGATTTACCTTTAATTATGGAAGGTTTTTTAACAATTACTAACATAAAGTTGAATTTAAATAGGATTTCTGCAAAAATAGAATTATCTCAAGATGTTAGCTTTGATATAGAGAGTAATCTTATATCAAAAGATGGAAAAAATTATAAATTAACAATGTCAAGTGATAAAGAAAATGGTGAATTTCTTTATGCTTTGATTGAAGTAGAAAGTAACGAAGATAAATAATGAATAGAGCAAGAGTTGATTATTTAGATAGCTTTAGTATATCATTTAATTCTTCATCCTCTTCTTTCAAGAAGTCTGGATTATCTTCCAATTCTTGCTCTATTTCATCTTCTGTCATTCCTTTAGTATCTTTATCTAATTGCTCATCATTTTCTTCAGGAGTCTGAGTGTTTGTCTTATTAGCATTATCATTATTATCAATAATTAAATCATGCTTTTCTTTTGCATCCTCAATAGGCTTTTCAATATCCTCAATAGGATCTATAGATTTGATTTTTTTTTCAGAAAGAAAGCGATATAGTATTCCACCAGTCAATATAACTAGAATTGTTACTAAAGCTACTTTTAAATACCCAAAAAATTTTTTCATAATAACCTCAAATAATTATTACTTTTATATATTTAAAAGAAGGATTTCAAATGAAAAATGATATATTTACAATAACTGAAAATAAAAAAAAGTATTATAAGGGAGTTGATATCGGTTCTCTTATAGATGTAAAAAGTGGAAAATACTACTATGCAATTTCTAAAGATAATAAGAAAACAATAGAGTATAAAGATGATGAAAAAACTTATAAAAGTGTATTTCTGAACATTAAAGGAGTACAGGAATTTTTAAATAAAATATATGAAAAACATAAAAATAATGTAGTTGTTACAGATAAAATTCATAATTTAAAAATTTCTTTAAAAATCATCAAGAAAACTAAAGTAAAGAAGAAAAAAGAAAATCCTAAGAAAGAAATCATGGAAACTATGAAATCAGGAATAGCTTATGATTATAAAGAAGAGATAGATAGACTTAATCAACATGTAAAAAAGATTGAAAATATATTACAGTTACAATCTGATTCTATCAACTATTTAACAACTTTAATCAAGAAACAAAAAACAAGAACTGATAAAGTTATGAATAGGATATTTATTAAAAATAAAAAGAGAGGTCACTAATGCTTATCATATTTGCAATATCTATAGTTTTATTTTTTATTCTCTCTATACTACTTAAATTGAAAGTAAGTAAACATGAAAAAGAAGAACAAAGAAAAAAAGATGAAGAAAGAAAAGAAATAGAAAGAGAAAGACAAGATAGAGAAGAACAAAGAAAAAAAGATAAAGAAAGAGAAGAAAAAATGAGTAACAAAAATATGATAATTGCTACTTTGAGTAATAAAGAAGAAGGTGACTATCATACAGTTATTAATAATGAAAAGATATACTTAAAAGTACTAATTATGTTATCTAAAAACATGATAGATTTAATAGGTATAAATAATAATTTAAAAAATTTAAATATATATATTAATAAACAAAATCCTCATGAATTAAAAAAAGACTTAAGGTTTCCTAATGATGAAGCATTTAAAAATCTCAGTAAATGGATAAAGCATAATCAAAATAAATGGATTTTAATTTGGAATTTATATGTAAATCAACTTAATAATAATAAAGTTTTATATTTGCTTCCTGATGAAAAAGAAATAGTTGAAGACTTATCTGAAGAGCACAATAAGCATAATGATTTATATAATTCAATAAAAGGTATCTTAGGTGAAAAAATACTAAATGAAAATAACTTTAAGGTAATTATAAATAGTGATTTATAGTTACTACACTAAATATTCTGTAAAATGCTTACCATTTATATAATAAACACCTAAAATTCCATCAGGAGTATCAACTTCCTGACTAGAAGCACTGATTAAGCCACTTGCTTCTCCCCATTTTAAACCACTTATTACACCATCTTGATTCATTTTCATTGCTAAATCAAGGGCTACATCTTTTTCTATACCTAAAGATAATAATTTTTCTTTTATTTTATAAAGAGATTCATTGTCTAAATCTGTATCATTATTTACATTTGAATCATCTATTAGTACTGAATTATCCTCTAGTAAGGAATTAAAAAAACTAGTCATTATTTGCTCCTTAAACATTATCATTTTATAATTTAAAATCCATTAAAATCATATTGAAAGAACCAAGATTTAAAAAAATAGAGGGCTTTCACCCTCCATGATAATATAAATCATATAATTAATCAATCAAACTCATAGCTAAATTATAAGTATACTCGTGGTCATCATCTAATATATCTAAATAATCAAGATATGATTCAGTATTATTTATTTCTGGCATTTCTTTTAATAGATTATCATATTTATATTTTTTAGTGCCATACTTTTTAGATTCTTTTAGATATAAAACATGGTTTAAATTAGGATCACTAATAAAACTTAATTTACTGTCTCCTACTTTTCTAATCAACTCCTTTTTACCCAAAGCCCCATACACTTCAAATAATAAAGGGTGATTAATAATTTGAAAACTATAATCAGCTCTATGACTTATTTTATCATTAACTACAATATGAAAATGATTATTTGTAACTGTTAAAATTCCTTTTCTATAAAAAGTAATCCAATCAGAAGCCTTGAAATAAGAAAATATATCAATTTTCACATTTTCATTATCAAACTCTTTTTTTAATTTTATAGGCAATAGTATCTCGTGATTATTTTTATTTTTCCAAGAAATTTTCTTGAAGTCACCTGGAATACTTTTACCTGTAAAGTAATAATAAAAATCTACTCCTGTAGTTAAATTCAATCTAATTAAATTCGTTAAATTAAGTTCATTATTTACCTTTATAGTACTAATTCTATTTGTAGCATGATACAAAAGTTTGAATATAAACTTATGCTTACCATACTTCTTGCTAATTCTTGAGGCAAATTCAGCTCCTGTTTCTTTATCCTCTAATAACTCATTCATTTCTTTATAAAAATATTTTCTCATAAAACTCTCCTTAAATTTAATATATTCACTAAGGAAAGGGGCTTTCGCCCCTAGCTATGAATACTCTAAAGTATTGTTAATTATAAATTCTCCCATCTTATCAACATTTCCTTCACTTAATAATGATATATCAACATCAGTAAATGATGGAATAATTAATTTCCTATCTAAAGAGGCAGTTTTTAAAATCTTTTTATTATAATCATCTGAATAGTTATCTTCTATGATTTTTAAATGACTTGGTATTAAATCATCACTAGTTTTTAGTTTAGAATTATACATATCATAAGATTTTAAACCTAATTCATCTTCAATAACATTTGCATAACCATAATTACCTGAAAAAGAATGAGTTATAATTTTAATATCTTTTAATAAATCAACTTTTAAAGTAGGTTTTTGAAAGTAGAAATCTTGATATAAAATTATATAAGCTCCTGTGAGCTCAATAGCTTTTCCTTTTTGGAACGCCTTACTCCATTCAGAGCTTCTAAAAACTGAATAATAACGAAGAAATAAATCATTTTTATCTTTAATATCATTTGTAAATAAATTTTTAAATAATTTTTCATTTGTATTATCTAAGCCTATACTTTCACCTAATAATATCTTGAATAAATCAACATTAAGAACTTTACTATAATATAATAAAGATGAAGTAATATAATTGCCATTCTTTTTAATTTGATGAAAATCCATTTCATATCCATCACTTGGACAAGTAATAAGAGATGTTTCTAATTCATAAAGATCTTTATTTTCTTTAATACAGTCATTATAATTATCATAATTCATAAGTTTTTTACTTGCATTATAAAACCTTTTTCTCATAAAATCTCCTTTATTTCAAAATCATTAACTATAATATCTCCATCATCATTTGTCATTAAATAAAGATTCTCTTTCTTATCACAAGTAAGAACATTGATTTTAAAAACTAAGAATTCCATATCATCTTGGTCTTCATCAATACATTCCTCAATAATAGCAGTACCTTTAACATCAACATGATAAGAATCAAATATCACCTTAACTCCCTCTTTTAATAACTCTTTCTGCTCTTCAATAGTTTTTGCTTGTATTTCTCTCATGGTTTCCTCCAATAAATAAACCATGTAGAAAAGGGGCAAAGCCCCAATTCTTTCTTTTAATAATTAAAACGAACAGTCTCCTCATGTATTTTTACAACAATATCTTTAATTATATCACTTGATAAGTGATTCATATCAAGTGATAAAACTTCTTTTACAAATAATTTAATAGACTTAGAATTAAATTCCTTCTCCATATAATTTAAAGTACTGAGGTCAAGAGGTTTTCCAAACCACCTTGAATAACTAAGAAGTACATCAAGTCTATCATTAAACTCACCAACTTTTTCTTTTTCTACAAAAAGTTTTATGAAATCAATAAAATCTATATCAAAGCTGTTATAAAATACTTTAATTCTTTTTTGCCAAATTTCATTTAAGTTATTATACAAATCAAAATTTAACTTCTTAATAATGTTAAATTCTACTTTGAAATCAATAATCTTCTGAACATCTTCATCTGAAGGACACTGCATAGACTTCTTACAAACTTCACTTTTTCTTTCCCTAATAATAACATAACTTAAAATATTTTCCTTTTTTGAATATTCAAAGTCTTCAACTAAATTAGATAAAACATCTAAAGATTCCCATAACATAGACATTCTATCTGAATAAAGACTAATATACTTTCCATATAAGTCTTTATCAAAATTTCTAAGTGTTTCAATCTCTGATAACTTAAGTGTCCAATATTTCTTGCTAAATTTTATAAACATGGCTTCCTCCAATAATTAAACCATGTAGAAAAGGGGATTTCTCCCCAAATTCTTAACTACTTAAAAGAAGTTGTTTGACTTCACCTAATTTCAAATACTTATTATCCCCAAACAGTTTAACAGCTTCTTCTTCTTTAATATTAAATTCATCAACAATATCTTTAGGTTTCTTAATCCATCCTCTTAACTTACCTGCTTCAATATTTAACTTCATCATTAACTTCTGGTCTAACTTAAAATGTACATTATTATTTTTGAAATATTTAAACTCAAATAAAATATTATCATCATTAGTATATACATAATATTTCTTAGAAGTCTCTAGTTTTTCATTTTCTATAAAAAAACCTTTATTCTTAAAACCTAAAACATTTGCAACAGTACTTAAATCACTTACAATATTTTCTTCTGGATAATAATACATACTAGAAAATTTATAACCTCTAGGTACTATAATCCTATAATCTAAAGAGTATTTAGTTGGAATAGGCTTTGTATATCTCCAATCATCTGTTAACCATTTTTCATTAGATTTATAAGCCTTTACATTTTCCTTATTTGTTAAATTATCAAAAATTTCAAGTAATTGTTCATCACTAAATTTGTTATAATTTTCAATGGTCCATATAATAACGGTTTGAATGTTACTTTTATTAAAATCTAATTCTTTAAACCAATTAATTTTTTCCAATATATCTCTTCTTTTATTGTACGTTAATTTTGAAGTAATAGCTTTTAATGTATCAAATGCTATTTTCCAATATTTTGTTTTTAAACCCTGTATATCAGATTTTATTTTCAATAAAGTTTGAGCTTTAGATACACCAAGTAAAGATAGAAGATTAAAGTCAACTTTACCAAGAGCAATATAAGATTCCATTAAAACACTTAACTCTTCTTCATAGTTAAAAACTAAATTATCAAGGTCTACCTTTTTTTCTTGTAATTCGTTACCCTTCTTAACTGGTTCTTTATTAATAAACTCTGTTTTAGTAGTTTCAAATTCACCAATATTTTTAACAACCCAATTTTCAAAAGAATCAGAAATAGTATTTTTCTTTTTATAATTTTTCTTAATTTTAATAACATCAACCTTTGCTCTGGCAACTCTATCAGCTTTTAAGAAATCAAAATCTCCTAATACAGTAACATCTCCTCTTGAATTAATAACTCTAACTAACTCTGAATCATCTTTCCATCTACTAGGAATAACTAAATAAATAATATAACTATTTAACTCTTCCATCATCTTAAATGTCCATTCTTTAAAACTAGAATAAGGTGGATTAGAAAATACAATATCATACTGATTACCCATCAAAACAGATTCATAATAATCAATACCAATTAACTGAATATCTTTTCTTATTAATTTTGATGATAATATCCTAGATTTTTCAATAGCTTGTTTATTTGTAATCATTATCTTTGAGTTTGCCATAAAATCAAAAATTCTTCCATCTCCTGTTCCTATATCAAGAAATTTATTAATAATAAAACTTCTTTTAGTTCTAAGTTCATCATTGTTGTCACGATAATATTCTCTTCTAATCTTAATTTTATTTTTTTTACCTTCATCAAATTCATTTAAAGTAAATATATCGTCTACAATAACAGTTAAAATTTCATCAGTAGTTGGATAAAATTCAAAATCTTGATTATCTTTCTTTAATTCTTTAATTACATTTTTCATGGTCTCCTCCAATAAATAAACCATGCAGAAAAGGGGTTTTCACCCCAATTCTTAAATGCTACTTAATGCTTTATTTATTAAAGTTAATTCTTCAATCTTTTCTTCATTAATTTCAATTATTTGCTTAATAGATTTTTTACTAACATTATAATAATCAAAAAATTCAAACAATAAATTATGTTTAAAATTTAAAAACTTATCATCTCCTAGTATTACCCAATCTCCTACAATAACTTCCTCTGAATAATCTAAAGTCTTTTCACAAAATTCTTTAAATGTTTCATATGGTAAGTAATATTTCTCTAAAGATACATTATCTTCTTGCTCTAACAAAAGTATCATTTGATCTAATAACTCATCCATGTTCATAATATTCTCCTTTAATTAAATTGTAACTTCTTCATAATCTTCATCTTTAGGTAACATCTTTGTCGTACCATTAATAACTACCCAATAACGATTATCAAGTAAAGGTCTATAATCACCTGCCTCAATTTCTCCATCTGTAATTACAATAGTAGGATCCTTATCCCAATTTTGCTCATGGATATAAGCAAAAGCAGGAGACAATTCAGTTCCTCCACCTCCACTCATTAATAATCCATCTCTCTTAAGTTCATCAGTATCTAAAATCATAATCTTATCAACTTTAACATCAACATCAATTTGAATAACTCTAACAGTCATATCTCCAAGCCCTGAAATTATCTCAACTATAGAATCTAATATTTCTTGAGTATACATACTTCCTGATGTATCAACTACTAAATTAATAATAGGTAAACTCTCCCAAACTTCTCCAATTTCATTATCATCAAAGAAATTAGGATAAGCCCAACTCTCATCTTTTTCAATAAATGAAATAATGTTAGATAAAGAATTTGATAAAACTGACTCCCAATTAATATCAATAGGCTCAGCAACCTCAGCTAGTGACTCAAAATCAATACCTGTACTACCAATTGAATTTAATGAGCCTTCACTTAAGTTAGAGTTACCCATAACCAATTCTTTTAATTGTTCTTCAAACAAATCAAGAGATATTTCATCAGTCTTTTTAATAGGATTAACAGAACTATCACTAGAGTCATCATAACTAGAACTACTAGAATCATTGTTTTTAGGTGGATTAAAAGTAATATACTCTTTACTATTAACCTTTAAAATATCAGTTACTATATCTTTAATATGTTTACCACCTTGTCTATTAATCTCTTTTTCTAAAAAAGCAGATAAATAATCAACAGTTTTCTTAACAGACCAGTCAATAATTGACTTACCTTTCTTAAGAATTATACCATTTTTATATAGAAATTTATAATCTTTTTTTGATAAAACATATAGTGATTTGTTAATAATATGATCTTCAATTACACCTAATAAACTTTGATTAAAATAATTTTTAATATCATCTTTCAATCCATTTGTAACAAGATTTGAAACATCTTCTAAGGTGTCACCCCTAAGTACATGGGATAACTCATGCATAATAAGATTTCTGAGGATTTGATTTTCAAACGCTAAGACCCTTTTTTGATAATAAATAGTAATAACTCCATCTATAACATCAATAGCCATAAGAGAGTCCATTTTATCATCTATTTTAAATTTTATAGCATCTGCAATATTTAATAACTCTTCCTCTTCTGGTAAAAGTTCTCTTTCCTTTAATTTACCTTTAAACAATGAATACAAAGACAATGAATTTAATTCTTTTAAATTGCTCATGGTTTTCCTCCAATAATATATAAACCATGTAGAAAAGGGGCAAAGCCCCAGTTCTTAGTGGATATAGTAACCCATAACATAATAATCATCATAAGTTCCATCTCCCTCATACTCTTCTTTTACATTTTCATGTACGAACTCCCAACCATCTTCATATGTTTCAAACTCCTTTTCTGTGAATAAACTGTTTCCTGCCCAATCTTCAATCACATACTTTTTAATTAAGAGTTTTTTTAGTAAATTCTTAAGATCATCATCAGTTTTTAATGAGTTCTTAAAGTCAGTCCAGTTCTCAAAAACATCTTCATAGTCAAATCCATTTTGCTTATAGTCAATAAAGCATTGATTTTCATAAACATCTTGAATTCTATTTGGTGTAAACAATACTAGTAATTCTTCTGTATTAATATCAGAAATACCAAAAGTATCATACTGTCTTCCCCAAGCAGGTTTATTGTTTTTAAACCAAACATAACTATTGTCAATATCTAAAACATCCATTTTTACAAGAAATTTAACTTTAGATGTTAAATTCTTAAATTTCCTTTCTAATGCTTTAAAATCACAAAAATAATCATGAAAATTATAACTATCTTCAATAAAACTAGATGGATTTTCTAAAAACTCTCTTATACTTCTTTTTTGTTTTCCCATGGTTTCCTCCAATAAATAAACCATGTAGAAAAGGGGCAAAGCCCCAATTCTATTTAATTATTTGTTTTTCAATATAGAATTTGCATCAAAAATACTTCTATCACTACTTATAAAGTTGTAAAATGCTTTCATAAATTCCTCACTATCTTCTTTCTTTTCAATCACAATAACATCATCTCCTTGTGATACTGTTGTTACTCTTACTTTAAAATGATATTTATTATCATAACTACTTAATATCATTTTAAAGTCAACTATTTTATCTAAATTAATCCCCTTTTGATCAACACCTTTTTTAAATCTTAGTATTTTCATAATAACCTCTTAATGTGGGTGGACATAAATAACTCCTTGATTAATAAAGACTTCTGAGTGTACAGATGCTCCAAATAAGTAATCAATTAAATTATCACCATCATAACTTTCTTTAAATTCTTGTAAACTATCATATTTTTCTAAGTTTCTATAACTGTTTTCCTCTCTTTCATTCTCTTCAATATCACTAAGAAAATTACTAAGAGTATCCCTTTTAAATATTTTTTTCTTACTTACATTGTTATCATAACTCAAATAACCAATGTAAAAAGGAAATTCTTCTTCCTTAAAATATAAAGCTCCTCTTGTATGAGAGTTTTCTGATATTTCATTTGATTTTAATAATTTATCCAAATAACCAACAATAAGGTTAAGTTGAGAATCATCCTTAGCTGCTTCATCCCAATAATCTCTTAAATGTTTCCATTCAATATCCATATAGTCACTTGAATCAAAAACTTTTTTAAAATCATCAAAATCAACAACTGAGAGATATGATGACATATAAGTATTAATAGGTTTACTTAATGACATTTTAATGACTTTTTCTTTTTTAAGAAAATTAATTATATTTTCTAATCTTGTTAATCTTTCTTTCATGGCTTCCTCCTAATATAATAAACCATGTAGAAAAGGGGCAAAGCCCCAATTCTTTAATTCATATAAACATCTGTAATAAGTATTTCTTCATTTCTTGTTTTCAAATAAGTAACAATTAAATACCCTTCACCCCAATCATTATAATCACTAATAATTGTTTCTTTTGATGCCAAAACATAATCATTAGAAACTATATCATTATCTTCAGATTCTAAATTAACAGGAATAAGTTCAATTCCCAATTTAACATCTAACTCTTTCAATGTACACCTTGTATTAATTAAGTTTTTTAAAAAAATTCCTTTAATTTCTTTGATTTCCTTGGTTAATAAGATTTCATTCATTTTTTTAATTTCTTCATCTAAGTAAAAAATAAAATCAGTATAACTCATGTCAATAGCATTATGTAGTGACATACAGTCAAATACTTTACTTTTCCCCTCAAGTACTTTATTTGCATGAGACCAAATAGGATCAAGCTTCTCTGTTGTTTCTGCAAGTTCTTTTAAAATCACAATCACTCTTTTAACAATATTTTTTTCTAAATGAAGTTTACTAATTTCACTTTCCTTAATATCCTTTGTTTCAGATGCTACTTCATTTGACTCAAAGTAAACATTTGTTGGCTTGAAATTTGTTAATAACCCATAAAAATCAGCATGAATATCAAAAATACTATAAAGATTTACATTGCCTGCTATTTTAATACCAGTAATAAAGCTAAGTATAGGATAATATTTTTTATTTTTTGTTTTAAGTAAATATTTAAATAACATATCAATGTTATCAATATCAACATCAGTATTAAAATCTCTAAGTATAACCATTTCTTTACTACCTAAAGATTCACAATTACAATTAACTTTTAAATTATAATATCTTTTTGATTCTATTTTTGTTTCAATAGAATCTTCTTTTAAATTGACTGATTTTTCTGATAAATCATCTTTAATTACTTCAGTATCGTTAATTAATATAATATCTTTTAGTCTTGCAATTTCATTCTCCAATTCAATGATTAAATCATGAAAACTTATATCAATGACATTATGTAATGATACCAATTCAAATGTTTTACATGAACCAATAGAGTTATTAGCCTCATCCCATATAGGTTGAAGCTTTTTTGCTACATTTATAATCTCTAATAAAACATCAATAATATTTTTAGCAATTTCATTTTCTATATTTACTAATTCAAAATTAAACAATAATTTATAGAACTTTTTATGAATATAAGCAAGACTGTAATAACTTAAATTACCCTTAATTTGACTATCATTAATAAAGTTAATTAACTTATCATACTTTGGATTTACTCTTTCTTCTAGATAATCTGATAATTCTTGATGATTTTCAATATCTAAACCAAATTCATTATCTCTAAGAATAAAAATGTTTTCATTATTTTCTTTCATGGCTTCCTCCAATAAATAAACCACGTAGAAAAGGGGCAAAGCCCCAATTCTTAAACTTTAACTTCCTTTAATAAATTGTTTACAAAAAAATCTTCATTTCCATTTTGCTTGTGTTTTATAAAAAAACTTAATAGATTAGTATCCTTATATTTCATTTTTAAAAATCTAGGAATTATTCCTTTTTTATAGCCAAGTATAGCACTAGATAGACTATCATAACTACTTAGAACTTCTTTTTCACTTAATAATAATATTTCAACTAATTCATCTAATTTAGAATCAATCATACCTGTAATACTAAAATAAAACTTTAACCTTGATAATAAAGTACCTTTTACACCTCTCTTAGATGCAACTTCTTTCCAACTCATACTCTCTAACTTTTCAATACTAATACCTGATGGCTTGTAAAGATCTCTCATACTCTTTATCAATGCTTTATCCTCAGGTGTTTGTGAAGGTAAACATCCAATATCAATGATATCAAGAAAATTAGCACTAACTTCTCCAACTGAATATAATGGATATAAAATGTTTAATAATCTTAGATAGTAATCAATCTGTCTTAAATTACCAACAGATTTCTTTAATCCCTTTCTAATAGCTTGATAACTTTCAGGTATACTTGTTTTAGATATACTTTCTGTAAAATTATCTATAGCTTTTGAAATTGCCTTACTTGTACCTGCATGACTTAATAATCCTTGATTCTCAAAATGCTCCAGAACATTTTCTCTTAAAACTGGGAAGGGAACAAAAACCATTCTTGATAAAGAAGCTATATCTCCTAAAGATATATTTTGTCCTTTCTCTAAGTTACCTGACATTACAATAACTACATTATCAGGTATATCATTATCTGCTCCCATTCCTACCATCCTATCTGAAATCATACCAAATAATAAAGTAGCAACATTCTTGTTTACAACTCTAAATATTTCGTCAAGATGTAAAACTAACTTAGTATCTTTATCAATTCTACCAATTCTCTTAGATAACTCACCAAATGCAATAGAAGCTCTATCTTGATCTGTTAAGTTTAAATTTTTCTTAGTAGGAATAAACCCCATCGGATTATCAATCCCTTTATCAAAATCTGGTTTACCTACCAAATGATGAAGTAATAAGGATGGAGTGATAACTTTTAAGTATTTCCAACCCAATTCTTTGGTTAACCCTTCAATAAGATGTGATTTAGCTGTACCTGATGGTCCAAATAAAGTTAATGCACCATTATTTATTTCACTAAAAGCAATAAGTAAATGTTTCATCTCTTTAACTGAAAAGTTTGGATTTAATATCTGCTTCATGGTCTCCTCCTATAATATAAAACCATGTAGAAAAGGGGGTTTCCCCCCAATTCCTAATTCATCATATAATTCTCTAATTCAATTACTTCATTTTGCAAATCTGTAATAATTTTAGAGCAGTTTTCAATTGCTTCCTTATCCTCTTCATCTTCAGAATATAATTCTGTTAAATCATCATGATGCTCTGAGATTACATCATCTAATTTTTTAAAAAACTCAACTGAATTAAAAGTTTTAATAATATAATACTCTTCTGATTCTTCTTTAGGTATAAGCTCAACAATTAAACTTAAATCTTTATTTATCCAAATAAAATCAATATCATCATGCCAATCATCATCGCGACATCCAGTAATCCCCTCATAATCTTCAAAAATTTTACTTAATTCAATAAAATATTTATCATGATTATAAACAGTAATACTGTCCTCTGATAACAGCCTCTTTTTCATTTTCTTTAATAAGACTCTGTTTTTATCTAATAAAATACTTGTTGGATATCTAGCATTCCCTTTTTCCACCTTATAAATACTATCAAATAGTACTTTCAGTGTAGTATCTTTTGAGATATTCAAACCTTTAAAAACTACTGAATTCGTAATTTGTACCCCATTCACAAGCTCATCAAGCCCTCTAGTAATAACTTTATTATTTGTGTTTATTTTATCTTTATCAAATAAAATCTCAAATGATACTGTAAAATCATCAAAATATGTTTCAAGTTTTTTTACAATATTTTTTAATTCAGAGAATAAACTCTCAATCTCTCTTATAAAACTTTCAATTGTTATATCATCTGAAATCTGATTAGATAAAGATAATGAATAAAGTAATTTAGTTGATGGCAAATCTCTAATGTCTGTATTTACCTTAATGTTTAATACTCTCATGGTCTCCTCCTATAATATAGAGCCATGTAGAAAAGGGGATTTCTCCCCTAATCATCAATCTAAATCCCATGGCATCAATAGGTAAGTTGAATTATCTGAATTAATTTGAAAAGCAGATGTAATCTCTCCACAGTAATAATTAAATTCTAACTCAAAACTATCTGTTTCAATAAAGTCAATAACATTTCTTAAATACCTATAAGATAAACCAATAGATAGATTTAATTCATCTTCACTCTTATCTTTTTTAATAAAACTTAACTTACATTCATTTTCTTTAATAGTTGTATTTGAAATACCAATTTTTAAATTATCATCTTTAAATGTTAATAAAAACACTAATACACCATCCAAATGATCTTTTTCTCCACTAATATCAAGATCATTTGTTAATTTTTTAAGGCTACTTTTAATGCTTTCAGTGCTTATAGATAATTTAAAGTTGCCATCAGTAATAATATGATTATAATCTATAAATGTAGTCTCTGTACGAGTTATAAAAGAATATGAAATACCATCATATTTAAAAGATATAATAACCTCATTATACTGTTTTCTAAGATTAAGTTTTGTTTCCTTAGAATTAGAAAGTCTTTTTTTTACACTTATAATAACTTCTTTTTTTGATTTGGATAAGATAGAGGTCAATTTCTTAGCTAAAGTACTTGAAAACATGAAATCATTATCATCTTTTTTAGTTACATCCTTTAATAAAGCCATAATGAAAGAATCAGTAGCAATCAAACTACCCTTGTCATAATAAATATTATTAAGTTTTTCTCTATCTACATCAGAGCTTGCAAAATAAGTCATCTTTTTTAACTCTTTAATAATGTTAGAAGATTTAATTTTAAATTTATGACTCTGTTCTTTACTTACTTTGAAATAATCAGTTTTTCCCTTTAATTTACCACAATTTAAAGTAAAATTAGAATAATTTAACACTAATAAATCATCTTTAATAGTTAATGAAATATCATCCTTCTTTTTTAATTTCTTCATAAAAGTTTTAATTTCTTTTGCTTCAATAGTATAAGTACCTTTTATTTCACTAGGAAATTTAATTGTTTTCATCTCCATATCGTACTTGAAGTAATTAAAGATAATTTTAATAGTTTTCTTGTCAAACTTCACAATAAAAAAACTACTTAAATTTTTAACACCTTTTAAATCAAACATTCTCTTAAATTTACTTGAATTAATATACATGGTTTCCTCCATAATATAAACCGTGTAGAAAAGGGGCAAAGCCCCAATTCTTAATCCTTGTAAAAAGAAACACCAATTTCTTTAATAAATTCCTTAAGAAGATACTTCCTTTCATCATCAGTTAATTTTCTTTTTAAATTGATTTCTGCACTTTCAATATCTAATGAGTCATCATATGTATGCTCTAAATCAAATTTAATTCTTCGAAGTGATTGTCTCCAATATCTTTCTTTCCATGCTTCAATATGACTTTCTACGATATCCTCAATGTTATCAGAGACATACTTTTCTAAATCATCACCTACAATAAGCTTTTCTTGATCCTTTTTTACTCTTCTGCCTATTCTTTCTGAATCACATTCTACACAATATGAAATCATCTTTACTTCTTTAGCTTTTTCTGACATGGCTTCCTCCATAATATAAACTATGTAGAAAAGGGGCAAAGCCCCAATTCTTTTAATATGGATACTTAATTAGTTTTCCTCCATTAAGTTTCTTAATTGCTAACAAGTCAATTTCTCTATACTCAAGAATATATCCTTCAGATATCAAATTTACTTTTGAACCATAACAATACCCATCTTTATAAAGTAATATACCTTCACAAGAACCAATACTTTGTTCAGCTTTTTTAAATGTTGAAAATAAAGATAAACCTTTGCTATTTACAGACATTGAGTCATGATGATAAGAATCTAATAGAATCTGAGCAATGATATTTTCAGATTGTATTTTCTCCACATCATTTAATTCAATAAATATTTTATCTTTATTTTCTTTAACATAACTAAGTGAACCATAATCACTGTCTTTAATAACTAAATATGAAAAATCCATTATATTTACAAAAAATTGATAATGACCACTAAATCTACTTCCTTTTCCTGGCAGAAAATTATAAATAGTAAAACTATACACATCTTCTGAGTAGTGATAATTGTTAACATGATAAGACCTTTCTTTTCCAACTAATTTACCTTTCAAAAAATCAATAGTTAATGGACTCCTTTTAGACCAGATAGAATTATAAATTGTATGTAATTTATAATAATCATTATTTAATATACATTTAACACCATTAATTTCTTTTGTAAATAAGTGTTTTATCTTACTCCAAGTATCATCAGAAACAGGATGTTTTAAGTGATGATAATAAGTGTCCTCAAATTGAATAGATAAAGTATCACTTGTAATATTTGAATATTTCTCCATGGTTTCCTCCTAATATAAATAAACCATGTAGAAAAGGGGCAAAGCCCCAATTCTTATTTATCCTTAAATCTATCAATAACCTCTTGAGTAGCCTTCTGCATCTCTCATTTCTCCAATAATTTTAAATATTAATTTTTGACTAACCATAATAACTCCTATAATGGATAAATGCTTAGATTCCAAGCATGACCTAATTCATGAAAATACCCGTACTTCCTTAATATCTCTTCAAATTTCTGTTGAAGAACAACTTCATCCCAACTTGGATAATTAAAAACTGAATATAAAGGACCTTCAAATGACATACTTAATACTCCAGTTGCATAACTAAAATAATCAATAGGATCAATATCTTGAATTTCTTCTTCTGAATCACCAAAAGCTATTCCATTAAAATAAATCCTTACATCTGAATATAAATCATTCTTTTTTAAAAACTCTCTAATTTCTTTTGCTAATTCAGTAAGTTTATCATCTTTAATAACTAATCTTTTGTAAAAAATACTTTTTTTTCCTTTAAAAGTAGTAACAAGTTTATATCTACTGTCAGACTTAGTTATAAGAATTTCCTTATAATTAACATTAAAAATAATATCATAATCACTTATAAGGCATGATTCTTTAAAGTCACTAGAATAATTTACCTTCTCACCATACTGATTATAAACTGATTCTGATAATAAACATAGTAATTGATAAGCCTCTTCTTTTGTTTTAATACCTAACATTTGTTTAGACATGGTTTCCTCCTAATATAAATAAACCATGTAAAAAAAGGGGTTTCCCCCTTAGTAAATAACCTTATCTACCAACTTATAACCTAAATTATAAGTATTACCTTTAATAGATTTCCCCATGAATGAACTATATTTAATATCAGTCCTACTAACAGTATGTTCAATACCATCAATAAGAATTACATCACCAGCACTCACATTCTTTATATTTACTTTTATAATTTTCTTACTCATACTTCCTCCTAGTAATTAATAAATAAACCATTTAGAAAAGGGGCAAAAGCCCCAATTCTTACTCCTCATCAGAATCATCAATATCATTAGTGTTATGATTTTCTCCAAAATGAACATCTTCATATTTAGGACAATTCATTTTATCTAGATTCTGTTCAATATACTTGCAGTTATCTCTTTTGCTACAGTGTCTGCATACCATCTCTAATTCTTCCATAATAACTCCTTAAAGCTTATAGGTGCTAATTTCTCCACCTTTTGATACTTTACTAGATTCAACATCATACTTGTCAAATAATCTTTCAATAAACCAATCATCATCACTTACTGATAACTTAATTAATTTTTTGTTAGTTTTTGCAATCTTTTTAAACTTTTCTCTGACTTCATTTGTTCCATCATAATAAATCAGATAAGTACTTTCTTTAGTAAAAGTAGGTACATTTTCTAATTTAGATTCTACAAATGATTTTGGATTCATTAAATAAGAAAAACAATCATCTTTCAACTTAACATTATACTTTAAGTAAAAGAAATTTAAATTTTTCTTATCCTTGATTACCAATAGATCTTTATGTCTATGAGCTAACTTTAAGTCATATATTTTAATATAAACTTCATTA
>Ga0193963_1000488_pt1 | contig 20894 bp, 19 predicted proteins | sample FB_6_MG_FD_140359 | JGI IMG/M metagenome (GOLD analysis project Ga0193963, IMG submission 140359) | Microbial mat bacterial communities from the Broadkill River, Lewes, Delaware, United States - FB_6_MG | ecosystem: Environmental > Aquatic > Freshwater > River > Microbial mats | place: USA...
AAGATCATGGGCTTAGGTGTTTGTGGTGTTGATATTTTACGTGCGAAAGATGGCCCGGTTGTGATGGAAGTTAATTCATCTCCTGGCTTAGAAGGTATCGAAAATGCAACGGGCAAAAATGTTGCAGGTTTGATTTACGATTACATTGAAAAAACAGCAAAGCCACATAAGACCAAAACCCGTGGCGAGGGCTAGCATGAAAGAACTAACCATAGGTGGTGTTGCGGTACTTCCGGGAGAGAGCAAAAAAATTGATCTTCCAGTGGTTCGTTTATATACCGATACAGAAATAAAAATGCCGGTTTACGTTAAGCGTGCGCGCAAAGACGGGCCGGTTATGTTTGTAAGTGCAGCAGTGCATGGTGATGAGTTAAACGGTATTGAAATCATTCGCAGATTGATTCGTCGTAGCTCGCTCAAGCTCACTAAAGGTACTTTGATTTTTGTACCTATGGTTAATGTGTATGGTGTTTTAAACCAAAGTCGTTATATGCCGGACCGACGCGATTTAAATCGCGTCTTCCCTGGATCTGCTCGCGGATCATTAGCAGGACGATTAGCTCATATATTTTTGAGCGAAATCGTGAGCAAATGTGACTATGGTATCGATCTTCATACTGGCGCGATTCATCGCAGCAACTTGCCACAGGTAAGAGCCGATTTGGATGATGCAGAAACGCGTGAAATGGCAGAAACATTTGGTGTTCCTGTTTTGCTTAACTCAAACTTGCGTGATGGCTCATTACGCGAGTCTGCGGTAGAGCATGGTGTGAAAATCTTGCTGTATGAAGCAGGCGAAGCACTAAGATATGATGAGTTATCAATTCGAGCGGGTGAGAAAGGTGTACTTAATGTACTTGCGCACTTAGGCTTAATTAGAAAACGTAAATCATCTAAGAAAAAGATCGAACCCTTTATTGCTTATAGCAGTTCTTGGGTACGAGCGGATACCAGTGGTTTTGTACGTGATAGAGTCCATATCGGCGATCAGGTTGCTAAAAAGCAAGTGCTTGCTGAAATTGGAGACTCTTTTGGTGAAGTACAAAGCCAAGTATTAGCAGGCCGAGAAGGCATCATTATTGGTAAGCAAAACATACCTTTAGTGCAAGAAGGTGATGCAATGTTTCACATTGCTTACTTTAAAGAAAGTGATGATGTGGCAGGAAATATTGAAGATCTTGCCGACAATTTATTAGATAGCGAATAACCGCTTTAATAGAAAACAGTTTGAGGTGCGTTGTGGAGTGGTTAGGGCACATTAAAATACCTTTATCGATAGCTTTGCTATTGATGGCTATTGCTTACTTTTTTGTTAAGTCATTGATTCGACGTTTAGTGCGAAAGATTGGCAAAGAAAAAAGAATAGCCTTAAGAAGAGTGCAATACGTAGAATTTATTTTAACCGGATTCTGGACTATTGTGACGCTGGCGATACTCGGCGTTATTACAGGATTCAGTTACAAAGATGTAGGTCTAATTTTTACCTCTATCTTTGCGGTTCTTGGTGTTGCTTTATTTGCTCAGTGGTCCATTTTAAGTAATGTGACGGCGAGTGTGATTGTCTTTTTCTTCTTCCCGTATCATGTAGGTGATCACGTAAAAGTGATTGATGGTGAGAATACAATAGAAGGTATTATCGTTGAAATAACATTATTTCACGTGATTCTAAGCCATGAAGATAAGCAAATTACTTACCCCAACTCACTGGTATTTCAAAAAGCAGTAGTGATTACCAAAGATAAAAATGTGAAGGTATTATGACAAAGATAATAATAGGCGCATTAGAAACCTGTGATCTTCCTGAACTTCAAATTTTTGATCTTCAGATTAGAGTTGATACAGGTGCTAAAACATCGTCATTGCACGTTGATGATATAAAGAAAGAACGACGTGATGGTAAATTAGGGGTGGCTTTCACACTTCACCCAGATATGTATGATGTTGAGAAAGTTACCCGTTGCTGGGCACCGATTAGTGATGTACGCCGAATTAAATCATCTAATGGCGCTGTTGATCAAAGGTTGATCATTAAAACCAAGATGGTCATGAGCACGGTGACAAAACAGATTGAAATAACCTTATCAAACCGATCAGACATGAGCTATTTGATGCTGTTAGGTCGAGAAGGAATTGGAGAAGACTTTTTAGTTGATGCTTCAACTACATTTTTAGTCTCAAATTCTTCAGCTTAGGAAAAAGATTATGACCGATCCCGTTGAAACCAAAGTCGATGACGGCAACGCAGATAAAAAGAACGTTGATGAAAACAACGTCGGTGAAAACAACGTCGGTGAAAATTTAGAAAACCTAGTTTCACTTATACTGCACAGTGAAGTAGCAGAAGAGTATAAAGACAGTGTAAAAAGTCTGACTATCTTTCAGCAGGTTCAGCTCATTGAGTCTTTACCTGCTGAAGAACGTTTAAATGTATGGCACTGCATTGACCCTGTAAGCTGGTGGGCGTTAATTGGTTACCTGCAAGAAGAAAGTAGCCGCAATCTTGTTCGTTCTTTACCTCAAGAAGATCGAGTTGAATTACAAAAGCTGGCGGTTTCTAACGACGTACTTGCATTAGCCGACATCTTACCGAAGTCGATGCTTGATGCCATTGTGCTGGATCAGGATGAGAAAGCTGCGTTGGAGTTCCAACAAGCACTGACTTATTCTGATGAGCAAGTTGGTCGATTTGCGCGTCGTAATATTTTGCGCGTAAGAAAAGGAATATCCATTGCTTCGGTCATTGATCGCTTAAAAAGAAAAGACTTCATTTCTGCCGTCTTTATGGTGGATTCTGATCGAACGTTATTAGGTTACATTCCTATAGCGTCGATCTTCAATAACAATGAAAATGATCTTGTTGAAAGCGTTGCTAGACCGATTCAAAGTGTCGAACATGATGCCTACATCAGTGACATCATGACGACTTGTCAGTTTGAAGAAGGCATGGATTATCTGCCTGTTGTTGATAATGGCAGAATAGAAGCCGCTATTTCGATTTCGGTCATTCTACAAGAAGTACGTTTATCGTACAGCAATAATACAGTAGGTGAAGCACCAGCGCCTGACGAAGATCTATTTGGTTCCATCAGTGTCGCTATGCGTGGCCGAGGTTTATGGTTGTGTATTAACTTAGCAACCGCATTTCTTGCTTCTTGGGTTATTGGCTTTTTTGAAGGTGCAATACAGCAAGTCGTTGCCCTTGCCATATTAATGCCTGTGGTGGCGAGTATGGGAGGAATTGCTGGCAGCCAAACATTGGCGGTAACCGTAAGGGGGTTGGCTTTAAAGCACGTAACCAGTGCCAACATTAAACTCTTGTATCGTAAAGAAATGAAAATTGCCATGCTGAATGGCCTATTGATTGGCGCGCTCATCGCAATGGTGGTTGCCTATTGGTTCGATTCGATTCAGTTAGGACTTATCATTTTATGTGCGATTGTTGTCAACAGTTTTGCAGCCGCGGCAACAGGAACCTATATTCCTTTTATATTAGAAAAAATGAATATTGATCCTGCCGTCGCATCAGCGGTGGTATTAACAACCGTGACTGACGTTATTGGTTTTGCAATATTTTTGGGTTTAGGGACGCTTATATTCCTTTAACAAAATTTAAAAATACAGGCACTTAATACTGCTTTTTAAAGCCTGTATTTATTTGTAATAAAGCGCTGATTTTTATAGATTTCAGCTCTTTAGTCAGGCAAAATCGCGCATCTTTTAAATATCGAAATACGAAAAAACCAGTCTCTGTGATAGAGGCAAAAAAATCGTTTTCAGATATCCTTTTCGCTGGAGCACTCTATTGAATCGTAAACCTTCTGACTCTACTTGGGACTCTCAACAATCTGCTGATTTATACGGCATTGATCGCTGGGGTAACGACTATTTTGGCTTATCTGACCAAGGCTTAATTACAGCGCAAACACTGAATGCAAAAGTTCCTTTGATGGATATTGTACAAGGAATGGCCGAGCGTGATTTGCAAATGCCAGTACTGCTGCGCATTGAAAATATTTTAGATGCTCAGATTTATCGACTCAATACAGCTTTTGGCAACGCGATTGAAAAAATAGGCTATGAATCCCCTTATCGTGGTGTCTATCCGATTAAAGTGAACCAACAAGCGCAAGTTGTTGAAGAAATCGCTGATTTTGGCAAGCGTTTCCAGCATGGTCTTGAAGTAGGCAGTAAGCCAGAAATGATTGCCGCGCTTTCGACACTGACAGAACCGGGCAGTTTAATTATTTGTAATGGCTATAAAGATCAAGAATTTGTTGAGCTTGGTTTGCAGGCTGTGAAGTTAGGTTTTCTGTGTTTCTTTGTGATTGAAACCCCAGCAGAATTACCGATTATTATTGAACGCAGTAAGCAGCTTAATATTGAGCCGCTTATTGGCGTGCGTGTAAAAATGACAGCCAAAGTGAGTGGTCATTGGAATTCTACGTCAGGTGATCGCAGTGTTTTTGGTCTTTCGACCAGCCAATTAATTCAATTAGTGGATCGTTTAAAAGAAGCGGAAATGTTGCACTGTTTACAATTGTTACATTGCCACTTAGGTTCTCAGATTCCGAACATTCGTGAAATTCGTGGTGGGGTAGTAGAAGCCTGTCGTTATTACGCGGACTTATGCGGTGAAGGTGCTGCTCTAAGTTATATCGATTTTGGCGGAGGCTTAGCGGTTGATTATACCGGAGCGCAGTCTAACGATTCGCAAAGCCGTAATTACAGCCTTGAAGAATATTGTGAAGATATTGTTGATACGCTGAAAAGTACACTTGATGAATATGATATTAAACACCCAACTATTGTCACAGAATCTGGCCGTGCGACAGTCGCTTACTCTTCCATTCTTATCTTTAATATTTTAGATGTAACCAAGTTTGAACCAACCGAACTGCCTGAAATAGTGGATGATGAGCATCAGTTATTAAAAGACATACGCGAAGTTTTGCACTGTTTAACCCCTCAAAAAGCACAAGAATGTTTTAACGATGCGCATTTTTATCGTGATGAAATTCGAGAGCTCTTTAAGCGTGGACAAGTTGACTTACGAACACGTTCCGCCGCCGAAAATGTATTTTTGGAAATACTTCAGCAGGTTAATAAAAATCTAGATTTAATGGAGCACATTCCTGTTGATCTTGAAGGTTTAAAAGAATCTTTGGCTGATATATATTATGGTAACTTCAGCTTGTTTCAATCGTTACCAGACATTTGGGCGATAGATCAGCTATTTCCTATTATGCCACTTCATCGTTTAGACGAAGAGCCAACGCGTAATGCAATTATTGCTGATATTACGTGTGATTGTGATGGGAAAATTGATAAATTCATTAGTCAAAATGAAGTATCTAATACTTTGCCTTTGCATGAGATGAAAGAAAATGAAGAATATTATCTGGGTGTTTTCTTGGTGGGTGCTTATCAAGAAACCTTAGGTGATTTGCACAATTTATTTGGTGATACCAACGTTGTTAGTGTGCGTTTGAACGAAGATAATAGCTTTGACTTTGTTAAAGAAATTCATGGCGATACCATTGCCGATGTTTTAAGTTATGTTGAGTACCAGCCGAAAGAAATGGCACTACGCTATCGTAATACGGCTGAGCGTGCAGTAAAAGAAGGCCGAATTACTGCCCGTGAGCGCCAGCAGATTTTGAAAACATACAATGCAAGTATGCAGGGTTATACCTATTACGAGCGTGATGAGTAATGTTTTAGCTATTCATTAAGATCGTTATTTTAAAGACAGTTGTTTTATCAATACGTTATTTATAAGTTTTGGTTAATTTTGGTAGGAATTAATAATGAAAAAAGTAATGATTATTGGCGCCGGTGGGGTAGGCCAAGTAGTTGCTCACAAATGCGCTCAGTTACCGGAAGTATTTTCTGAAATCGTATTAGCAAGCCGTACAGAATCAAAGTGTATTGCGATCGCGAAGCAGATTAAAGATACTCAAAATCGTGATATTTCTACAGCACAAGTCGATGCAGATAATGTGCCTGAGCTCGTGGCGTTATTGAATGTTGAAAAGCCATTTATGGTGATTAACGTTGCGTTGCCGTACCAAGATTTAACCATTATGGATGCGTGCTTAGAAGCGGGTGTTCACTATATGGATACGGCTAATTACGAGCCATTAGATACTGCCAAATTTGAATACCACTGGCAGTGGGCGTATCAGGAGAAGTTTCAGAAAGCGGGCTTGATGGCATTATTGGGGTCGGGCTTTGATCCGGGCGCAACTAATATGTTTACCGCGTATGCGGCTAAGCATTATTTTGATGAAATTCAGTATCTAGACATCATTGATGTCAATGGTGGTGATCACGGCTATCCGTTTGCAACCAACTTTAATCCAGAGATTAACATTCGCGAAGTTACTGCAGAATGTCGTCACTGGGAAAACGGTGAGTTTGTAGAAACCCCTGCAATGTCGACTAAGCAAGAATTCACTTGCCCAGACGGCGTGGGTGATTACAACATTTACCGCATGTATCACGAAGAGTTGGAGTCGTTAACGAAAAACTTCCCAACCCTTAAACGTGCACAGTTCTGGATGAGTTTTGGCGAGAGCTATTTAAAACACTTGGAAGTTCTACAAAACGTTGGCATGACAGGAATCGAGCCTATCGATTTCAATGGCCAGCAAATTGTGCCGATCCAGTTGTTGAAAGCGCTATTGCCTGATCCTTCGACTTTGGGTCCTCGCACGCACGGTAAGACCTGTATTGGTTGTGTGGTTCGCGGCATCAAAGATGGCAAAGAGAAAACAGTTTACGTTTACAACATTAAAGATCACCAGGATTGCTACAAAGAAGTTCAGTCTCAGGCGATTTCTTATACCACAGGTGTGCCTGCAATGATCGGCGCGAAGATGATGGTAGAAGGCAAGTGGATGGAAGCGGGTGTATTCAATATCGAACAGATGGATCCAGATCCATTCATGGAAGATATGAATAAATACGGTTTACCGTTCCAGGTGATTGAAGAGCCTGGGTTTGATTTGATCTAGGCCTTTTATAAAAAATAGAAGATCAAAAGCGGATGTGGTTTGGTTTACTTTGGTTTACAGAACCGCTTCCGCTTTAGATCGCTATTGGGTATGTCGTTTGGCGACACGCCGTGAATACATCCATGTAGGCTCAACTAAAAGATCCCTCTTTTAGATGGTCTTAAACGCCATACCCAATATCGACCCCCTCAAATGGAATATTCAATACAGAGTGATTTGAGATTTAGCGGTTGGAAATTTTATTAGTGAGTTTACTTTGAATATTAACAGCAAAACATTTTTCAACTTTGATCCAACTCGTGTTCCTAGCCCATGCTTTGTGGTGGATGAGGTTGCGGTTGAAAACAATCTAAAAATCCTAAATCGTGTGCAAGAAGAATCCGGTGCTAAAGTATTATTGGCACTAAAAGCATTCTCAATGTTTAGCCTTGCGCCGCTGATTACCAAATACTTATCGGGTACATGTTCTAGCGGTTTACACGAAGCCTTGCTAGGGTATGAAGAATTTGGCGGCAATAAAAAAGGTGCCCCAAATACACCAGAAGCGCATAAAGAAATGCACGTCTTTTCTGCGGCGTTTACCGAATCGGATTTAAAAGAATTATTAACCTTTAGCGATCACATTGTCTTTAATTCGTTCAATCAGTGGAATCGTTTCCAGCCCTTAATTCAGAAGGCTAAAACTGAACGCGCAGTAAATGGCGAAATCATCGACTTTGGTTTACGCATTAACCCAATGCACTCTGAAGGCGCTGTAGAAATATACGATCCATGTGCTGCTGGTTCACGCTTAGGAATTCCCTACGATACCTTTATGGAAAATGCACCGACACCTGAAATTTTAGTCGCTGCGGGCATTAATGGCCTTCACTTCCATACCCTGTGTGAACAACTATTCGAGCCTCTCGATCGCACACTAAACGCCGTTGAAGAAAAGTTTGGCGACTACCTGCATAAAATGCAATGGGTCAATTTTGGGGGTGGCCATCACATTACGCACCCTGATTATAATGTGGATAAACTGATCGAACGCATTAAAGCCTTCCAGAAAAAATACGACGTACAAGTGTATATGGAACCTGGTGAAGCCATTGCCATTCATACCGGAGTATTGGTCAGCGAAGTATTGGACTTAGGTTACAACCAAATGGATCTTGCCATTTTAGATACCAGTGCAACCTGCCATATGCCTGATACGCTAGAGATGCCTTACCGCGCCGAAGTTTTAGATTTTAGCTCACGAGTGCATAGCAGTGCGGGTGAAAAAGACGAAAAGAAATACAGTTATCGTTTAGGCGGCCAAACGTGCTTAGCAGGCGACGTGATGGGAGATTACAGCTTTGATCAGCCTCTAGAAGTTGGCCAGCGTTTAATGTTTGATGATATGAGCCATTACACCATGGTAAAAACATCAACCTTTAATGGCATTGGCTTACCGTCGTTAGCATTATGGAATTCTGAAACCGATGAAGTAAACGTTGTAAAGCAATTTGGTTACCAAGATTTTAAACAACGTCTTTCTTAATGAGTGATTAGGCCTATGTATCAACGATATTTTGCACATCATACGTTATTGGTAGTGCTGACGGTTGTCATTTTAGAGCTTCTTGGCATCGATACTTTTGAGGTAACACAAGAGGATTTTAAAACGATCCTTGGGAAGTTGGCTTTTGCAATATTTGCAGTCTGGCTAGTCGTTCCCATTATTGCACATTGGTTGTCTATGCTGGCAGACGCCTTAAAAAATGGAAGGGTTTTCTGGTTTTTGATTTCTATGGTATTGGGAACATTTTCGACACTTCCTTATTATTTTTTCATCTACCGTAAAAGAAAAAATATTAAAGAATTCTAAACATATTAATTATCACAAATTATTATATAAAAATAAAAACTAAGTGCTGAGCAAGAGGCATATGGAAAACTGAAGTCTCTATTTGTAAAGTCGATGTTAAATGATCTATAGTGAAGCGACCTATCCCGCAATACAATTTGGAAAAAATAATGACAAAAAAAGCCATTGGTAATGCTGTTTCTTTACAAGACCTTGTGACGATTAAAGACCAAGCCGTCATGATTCCTCAACCAGGAAAGCGGGTTCATTTACAATTTCGCCGTTTTGCTGGTTGCCCTGTGTGTAATATTCACCTGCAATCATTTTTCAAACGTGCTGATGAATTGAAAGATAATAATGTTCATGAAGTGATCGTTTTTCATGCTAGCAAAGATAAAATGTTAGAAAATGTGATTGAAGTTCCTTTTGATCTAATCGCAGACCCTAGTCGAAAGCTGTATAGAGATTTTGGTGTAGAAAGCTCTTGGGCTGCGGTATTTAATATGAGCGTTTTAAAGCAGGCAATCAAAGGTGTGCGGCATTTTGGTATGAAAATGCCGCAAAATTTAGAAGCTGAGCTCGGTTTACCCGCCGATTTTTTGATTGATGAAACGGGCAAAATAGTCGCTTTAAAATACGGTGTTCATGCTGATGATCAGTGGTCAGTTGATGATGTACTTAGCTTTCAGCCTAATTGACAGTCATACATGGCTAATTTTTACACGAATTCCTAACTAAGAATGGCATAAATACGTTAAAATACGGTTTAATTATCTTTGCCCTGAGCTTTTATTTTAATGACACCTGATACCCAAAACAATATGCCTTCCGACCAGATCAATAGTTTCAAAGAACTTAACCTTATCCCGCCTTTATTGGCTCGATTAGCCGATTTGGAATATCAGCTACCTACTCCGATTCAAGCGCAAGCTATTCCGAGTATATTGGCTGGGCGTGATCTTATTGCAGGGGCAAATACAGGTTCAGGTAAAACAGCGACTTTTGCACTGCCGTTATTGCAAAAAATTGCACATCAAATTGCAGAGCAGTCATCACCTAATAGCTCAAAAGCTGAAGGTAACTATGTTTCTGGGCTTATTCTCGTACCTACCCGTGAGTTAGCTAAACAAGTAGCTGATAGTATTCGATCGTATGCGGTTAACTTAAACGGTGCGATTAAAACGGTGGCTGTGTTTGGGGGTGTATCGGTTAATACTCAAATGCAGGCATTACGTGGCGGCACTGATATTTTAGTGGCGACCCCAGGTCGATTACTTGATTTGATTTCAAGTAATGCGATTAAGCTCGATATGATTAGAACCTTGGTGCTCGATGAAGCCGATCGTATGCTGAGCCTAGGTTTTACTGAAGAGTTATCAGCACTATTGGCATTGATGCCTAAACAAAAGCAAACCTTATTATTTTCAGCAACTTTCCCTGAGCAAGTAAAAGCATTAACGGCCGAATTGCTAAATGAGCCTGTTGAAATACAAGTACAAAGTGCGGATGCCAGCACTCTTGTACAGCGTGTTTTTACTGTTAACAAAGGTGAGAAAACAGCGGTATTAGCCAACTTAATTAAAAAGAATGAATGGCGACAAGCCCTTGTGTTCGTGAATTCTAAAAACGGTTGTGAGCATTTAGCGTATAAGCTTTCTAAGCATGATATTACCGCCGAAGTATTTCATGGTGATAAAGGCCAAGGTGCGCGTAGTCGTGTACTTGAAGGCTTTAAAACTGGCGATATCGAAGTATTGATCGCAACCGACATTGCCGCTCGTGGTCTAGATATAGAAAAATTGCCTGTGGTAATTAACTTTGATTTACCCAGAAGTCCATCAGATTACATGCACCGTATTGGTCGAAGTGGGCGTGCGGGTGAAGTAGGCCTGGCGTTATCGTTGATTGATTATGAAGATTATCACCATTTTAAAATCATCGAAAAGAAAAACAAAATTTGGCTTGAGCGTGAGCAAGTCGTTGGCTTTGAAGTCGATGAATCGCTTATCGATCCCTCTTATGTTGAAGACAAGCCCATGGCACCCCCAGCCGGTAGCGGTAAAAATAGCGGGAAGAAAAAAGCCAAAAAAAATCTTAAAAGTAAGTCATCAATTAATACCGATATTTGGTCGGGCTATTCAGAATCAGACACTGAATAAAAGCTAAGCATTGAGGATGTAATATGAGCGTGATGAATAAGTTAGCTGTTTTATTATTACTTTTCTGCCTGAATCATACTGCGATGGCTGCGCGTATTGGTACGGGTGGACTCAGTGCTGCGTTCTCAAAAGACTCTGCCAGTATTGGTGTGATTGTAGGGTCGGGAACTGCTTTTGATGATGACTATATGATTTTGGGGGTGGGCGCAGGTTATTACATTATTAATGGATTAGAAATTGGTATTGATGCGCAGTACTGGATGTCTGGTGAGCCTTCGATAACAAAAGTCACGCCAAAGATGACGTATGTGTTTACTCAGCCTGAAACGATCAAACCTTACCTGGGTATATTTTATCGTCGAACATTTTATAGCGATGATGATCTCAATCTCGATGATCAAAACTCATACGGTTATCGAGCAGGCGCCTATTTAAATTCAAATGATGATGTTTATATCGGTGGTGGCATTGTTCATGAAAAGTATGCTGATTGTAATCCTTTAATTGAATGCTCTTCGACATACCCTGAAGTAATTTTTGCTATCAGTTTCTGATGATTCTTCAGAAAAAAGTGTTGAATAACTTCTGAGCACTACGGGAAAATATAAATTGAACCTAAATAACCTGTTTTTAATATTATTGTCTGCATTATCTTTAAATGTTTTTGCGTCATCGGAAGATGAAATTAATCATCTTTTAAATTTTGTCGCATCAACAGACTGCCAATATGAACGAAATGGCACTCTGCATAATGGCAAAGAAGCGGTTGAGCATATCAATAAGAAATATGCTTATTATTTAGATGACATCGAATCAACGGAAGACTTTATTAAGTACTCTGCGACCAAGAGTAAGATGTCAGGTAAATATTATAAAATTCACTGTGGTAGTAAACCATCGGTAAACAGTCAGGATTGGCTTTTAACTGAGCTGTCGGTTTATAGAAAAGCACAACAGTAGTTGTCAGCTTGGTCTTGATTAATTGGCTGGAAAAATTCTGGCTGATCATAACGTATTAATATCACCGGATATTTACAATTTTATTAAACCTCTTACTCTAGAGATTAAAAGAGAAAAACAATGGAAGAATTTGATCAGTTGGCCGCACCAGGCTATCCCATTTTTTTAGGTTCTGAATTTGAACATCCTAAAAAAGAAGATGCACGTTTTCATATCCTGCCTATTCCCTACGAAGAATCGGTTTCTTATGGTGGTGGTACAGGCCTAGGTCCAGCCAAAATTTTAGAAGCTTCATGGCAGCTAGAAACTTGGGATGGAAAAAGCACGCCCAGTGATCAAGGCATCTATACCCACCCACCTGTTGATATGACAGGTGATGCGGAAACTGTGGTGAATAATATCGCTCGTGATACTCAAGCGATTGTTGAAGCGGGTGGTTTCCCAATTGGTTTAGGTGGCGAACATACGGTCACTTACGGGATTATTAAAGGCTTATTAGCGGCGGGTGTAACAGATTTTGGCGTGGTGCAAATTGATGCGCATGCCGATTTACGTGAGGCCTATGAAGGCAACCCTTATAGTCATGCCTCTGTTATGAAACGGGTAGTGGATGAAGGCATTCCTTTGTTTCAATTAGGCATTCGTGCCTTCTGCCAAGAAGAAGTCGAAATTCGCAAACAGCACGGCGTTTATCATTTAGACGCAGAAGAATTAGTACCCAACAATGTGTGCAGTTTTGATTTGCCAGAAGACTTCCCAAAGAATGTATTTTTTACTTTGGACATCGATGGTATGGACCCTTCAGTATTTCCATCAACGGGCACTCCGGTTCCGGGCGGTTTAGCGTGGTATCAAACACTGTCGTTATTCGAGTGCGTAGCGAAGCAGCGTAACATTATTGGTTTTGATGTTACCGAGTTTGCACCGATTGAAAATTTCCATTGTTATGAGTTTTCGGCGGCTGTGCTGACCTATAAAATGATGGGTATTGTTGAAAGAAACAGCAAGTAATGAAATATCACCCATAAAAAAGCCCTGTTTATCAGGGCTTTTTATGTCTAAACATATGTTATACAGAAATAAGAAGCATCTTATTTTTGCATGTGAATATCCATTTGAGGGTACGGAATAGAAATACCATTCTCATCAAGTGCGAGCTTAATATTCTCAGTTAGCTCGAAATAAACATCCCAATAATCAGATGTTTTTGCCCACGAGCGTACTACAAAATTAACAGAAGAATCTGCAAGCTCTACGACAGCTACTTTAATGTCTTCGTCTTGTAAAACCTTATCGTGTGCTTTCACTGTCTTAATTAACAATGCTTTAACATCCGGTAGGTGTGCTTCGTAACTTACTCCAATTTTCAAATCAACACGGCGTGTAGGCTTGGTAGAGTAATTCATAATGCTGCCATCCATAATGGCAGAGTTTGGAATGATGATTACTTTATTGTCTGGAGTTTTAAGACGAGTAGCAAAAATTTGAATGTCTTCAACGGTGCCTGCTTCACCCCCTGCTTCAATATAATCACCAATTTTAAATGGGCGGAATATAATCATCAAAACGCCTGAAGCGAAGTTCGATAAGGAACCTTGCAAAGCCAAACCAACAGCTAAGCCCGCGGCACCAATAATAGTAATGAAAGAGGCCGTTTGAATGCCTAATTGGCTTAGCGCGGCAATAATCACAAAGACAAAGAGTGCGCCATAAGATAGGTTGTGGATAAAACTGGCTACGGTATTGTCAATATTTCGAAGTGTTAAAGCTTTTAAAACCCCTCTGGCAATGATTTTGGCAATCATGCGACCAATTATGAAGATTGCGAGGGCGGCGACCACTTTAAGAGAGTACTCAATGAATAGCCATTGAGTTTGCTGAAAAAGTTCCTGAATATCGATACCACTAAGGTCAATATTGTCCATTGATAACTCCAGTTAAGTTAGAGGGAGGTTGGTTGATGTTTATTATTACAATATGCAGCGTAGCGTATTATCTTCATAGGCTTTGGTAAAGGCTTCAAACGTAAAATCAGGTAATTATCTTGCTCTTAATTTGCTCATGATCGGCTTAGCGTTGGCTGGTTGAAATAGTGAGCAAGAATAGACAAACATTAAGATTATTCATTACGTATCTTGTTCTGTTTTTGATAGAGTGCTTTTATAGTCAAATATAATAATCACAGCATACTATGGGAACCTACTATGAGCATCGATCAAATTTTAGAGCAACGCTATTCATGCCGCAGTTTTAAACCAGAAGCGGTTGATAGTGAATTATTACAGAAAATCTTCTTAACCGCTCAGCAATCACCATCAAACTGCAATGTTCAGCCTTGGCAGGTATTGGTTGTATCTGGTAAAAAGAAAGACGAGCTAAAAAACAAGCTGATTCAAACGGTGATGCAGCAGCAAAAGCCCAACCCAGATTTTAATTGGAACGTAGCCTATACTGGTGAGCACCGAGATCGCCAATTCGGCTCGGCCAATGCGTTATATACCGCGATGGATATTGGTCGAGAGGAAAAGCAGAAGCGCCAAATGGCAATGTTACGTAATTGGGCTTTCTTTGACGCACCTCATGTTGCGTTCTTTACCCTTGATAAGTATCTCGATATTATGGGGGCTGTAGATATTGGCATTTATGCACAAACATTGTCTTTATTACTGCAAGAGCAAGGTATTTCAAGCTGTATGCAAGGCGCGTTGGGGCAGTTCCCGGATCCTGTTCGTGATATGTTCGACCTTCCTGAAGAACGCGGTATCTTATTTGGTATGTCATTTGGTTATGCTAACGAAGACGCTAAGGTTAATACGACTCGAACTGATCGTGCCGAGCTAGGAGAGTCTGTTATTTTCGCCTAGCATTTATAATTATTGAAATAATGCTATTGAGGAAATCTCGACCATGGAAGGTTTACTTCTATTTTGTTTAGGGCTAATTGGCTATTTGTTTTATCAAACAAGTGGCCAAAGAAATAAATTATCAACCCTTCAAAGCCAACTCTATAAGCTGCAGCAGCAATTTAATCAGCTGCAGCAGCAAATGCACAATAAGCTAAATAGCACTGTCATTGAAGCGCATACCGAGCCAGTCGCTAAAGCAGCCATACCCATTGCGCTTGAAGCAGAAATAGATAAAGATCAAGAGCCCCTCCAGACGACAACTCCAGAACCTCCTATCGTTGCTGATAACTCGAAAGCAGAGCCAACAGTGATTGAACACGCTTTATCGCAAGTAACCCTGCAAGTAAAAAATTATTTTACACAGGGCAATCAAATTGTACGCATCGGTATCGTTGTTTTATTCTTCGGGATGTCTTTTTTAGCAAAGTATTCCATCGAAAACTCTTTAGTTTCTATTGAAGTTCGTATGGCAGGCATTCTAATTGCGGCTCTTATTATGTTGGCAATTGGTTGGAAATTACGAATAAAAAATCCAGCCTACGGTCTGATTATGCAAGGCGGTGGCATTGCCATCAGTTATATTTCAATCTTTGCCAGCTTTAAACTTTATCAATTAATACCTGCTGAATTCACCTTCCCTTTATTAATCGTATTCAGTTTGGCGGCTATGTCGCTGGCGGTATTGCAAAACGCTAAGGCATTAGCGGTTACTGCAATGGCCGGTGGTTTTGCGGCTCCAATACTCGCGTCAACAGGCCACGGAAGTCATGTGAGTTTGTTCAGCTATTACTTAGTTTTAAATTGTGCCATTTTCTTTGTTGCTTGGTTTAAATCCTGGCGCTTACTGAATGTCATAGGCTTTCTGTTTACGTTTATTATTGCATCCATTTGGGGGGTTACTCAATATCATGCTTCGCAATTCTCGACGACAGAGCCTTTCTTAATTGCCTTCTTTTTAATCTATGTTGCGATCTCTATTCTATTTTCTATCAAGCAAAAGCCTGAACTAAAAGGCTATGTTGATGGCACGCTAGTATTTGGTGTGCCGATGGTTGGCTTTGGTTTGCAATCCGCATTAGTCAATACGATGGAATATGGCCTTGCTTATAGTGCTGCCTCGTTGGCAATTTTCTATTTTCTGGTGACGTATTTGCTGAAAAAGAAAGCGCGCATAGGGCAAGAAAGCGGTGAGAATTTGCAGTTAATGTCTCAAGCCATGTTTGCCTTGGGAATTATCTTTGCAACACTGACAATACCTTTTGCACTCGATGGGCGCTGGAGTGCTGCATCTTGGGCGATAGAAGGGGCGGGTTTTGTTTGGATTGCATTACGTCAGCAGCGTGAAATTTTAAAATACGTTGGTTTGGCGCTGCAATTTTTTGGGGGGTTATTATTTTTAGCCGACTATCCCTACAATACCAGCAGCTGGGCATTTATGAATGCTGAGTTCATGGGCATCGCAATAATAAGTTTATCGGGATTGTTCACGGCGCGTATTTTACAGCAAGCGGGAATTGATGAATCACCTAAACAAAAAATCGACAAACCAGTGGCTTCTGGTCTTATGATTTGGGGAATCGTCTGGTGGTATTTTGGTGGCCTTATACAGGTTGAAGAGCACTTAAGCATAGATTATGAGCTTGTCGCTTATGTGGCTTTCGTTACCGTTTCTGCCGCTTTATGGTTAATGGCTAGCTTACGCTGGCAATGGCAGCAAGCGAACTTTTTCCCATGGTTATTGTTATTGCCTTTATGTCTTTATTTTTGGCCGACTATTTTTAATACACACTTTTTTGCGGATTATGGTTATATCGTTTGGCCCTCAAGCCTCGCGTTGCTATATGGCATATTTTATTACTCTGACAAGGCCAAATACTCTTTATTTAAACCAACGGCACTGCACGCTATTAGTTACTTGTTAGTGCTTAGTATCAGTGCTTATGAAGCCTCTTGGTATATTAATGATTTAAAACTTGCAGATGCTTGGTTGGCTATTGCAGTTATGACGGTTCTTATTATCGGACTGTATGCCATTAATAAATATCAACGTTGGCCTTTTAAATATTATGCGAAAGCGTACTACCAGATATCATCTGTTGTGATTATTGCGGGTATGATGATTTGGGGATTAGGCTTCAATTTCTTAACGGTACTTGAAGCAAAGCCTATTCCTTATTTGCCATTATTAAATCCTATTGATTTGATACTTCTGGCTGCGGTATTGACCGCCGTGCAATGGTATCGATTACAAGGGTATGCATTATTTGAAGACTTTTTTGCAAAAAAAAGCAGCACGGTTGCTATGGGGTTATTAGCCAGTTTTAGTTTTGTTTGGTTCAATGTACTGCTATTAAAGACAATCCATGTTGTCACTGGCATTCATTACGAATTTGAGGCGTTATTTGGTTCTGCAATTGTACAAACGACGTTATCAATTGCTTGGACAGTGCTGGGTTTATTAATAATGATATTAGCCTCTAAGAAGTCGATACGTCAGCTTTGGTTTACCGGTGCTGCATTAACGGCGGTGGTGGTTGCTAAACTATTTTTATTGGATCTTGCCGGGCAGGGCACCATTGAGCGAATAATCTCTTTTATTGTTGTTGGTGCTTTATTATTGGTGGTTGGTTATTTCTCTCCAATGCCTCCGAAATTAGCAATTGAAGAGAGTATATTAGATGAGGCTAGCGCTTCGGAATAATAATTTCTAAGCCGTTCGGTTGCAATAATATCGTCGTTGGAGCCATGCCAAACATGGCTTTAAACGTGTGCGAAAAATGTGCAGAATCAGTAAAACCTGCATTGATCGCAGCTTCTGTTAAATTGCCTCCCGAGGCCATCTTAACAGCGGTTACGAATAATCTATGCCACAAACGATAACGACGCATCGGTACTCCCGTTTGTTTTTTAAAAATCTGTACCAATCTTGGCACTGACAAATTAACTAAACGGGCAAGATCATCAACCGATAAATTATCATCGGCCGTTTGTTTGATTTTCTCTACCACCTTCGCCACTCTGTTATCGATGGCGTGAATTGGGTAATGTTCACTAAAGCGATTTTCAAGTAAATCATCTAATAACGCATAAGCGTTTTCAGAGCCAAGTTTTTCATCTTGCATCGTTTGGTATACCTGCTTGAACTCCGCATGTTGCTTAAGGTTATAGCAAACTCCGCCGTGTTTATTTTGCATTAATGCAGACATTCCAGAGAAATCTGCTCCAAGTGGGTCCAAATTACAATTTGCGACTATCGCATCGCCTGTATCTATTGTTACTGATAATCCTGCGGGTAATAAAAGGCTCGTGCATTCTATTTTTTCTGCTTCACCTTCAATGCTGAAAACAATCGGTTTACCCAGTGAAACCATGAGTGTAGCGGCTCCTTGGGATAATTTTATAGGTTCAAACAAAGGGCCAATATACAGTGTACGTTGATCCCACAGATACAATCGCGAGGTTTTTTTTGCGTCAGGCATGTATGATTTTTATCTCGCTGTTATTGCTTTTTTAATAATTTTTAAAGGTAGCAAGATTCATCAAATCGTACAAGTTAGATCATAAACCTATGCCTATTCTTCAGGAGTACTTCTTACTAATAAAAACAAAATTGAAGGTCGACTATGAAAAAATCACTGATTGCTGCTATTGCAATACTGACACTTGCTGCTCCCACTCAAGCAGGTTGGTTTAGTAACTATTTCAAATACACTAAAACAAAACATCCCATTGTTTTAGTGCCTGGTATTTTTGCTTTTGATTCTATTGCTGGAATTGATTATTGGTATCAAATTCCTTCCGCGCTTGAATCACGAGGTAGCAAAGTATTTGTACCAAAGATTAATTCTTTTGATAGCTCCGTTAGCCGAGGCGAACAATTAATTGCTCAGCTTGAAGAGATTAAAGCAAGCTCTCGTGGACGAATTACTAAGTTCAATTTAATCGGTCATAGCCAAGGCGGAGTTACATCACGTTACGTTATGACGGTACGTCCTGATCTGGTTGCCTCTGTTACTTCAATGGCAACGCCGCATACAGGCTCGGCCGTCGCAGAGTTAGTGACGAATATTGCACCAGAAGGCTCTTTTCAAGGAAATATATTAGCCGCCATTGGTGATGCCATCGGCAACTTGGTGAACATATTATCAAATAATAAAGCCAGTAAGTCGGATGTTTATGCCATGCTAAGTGAGTTTAATAGTGAAGGTTCTGCAAGCTTTAATAACCGCTTTCCATTAGGTTTGCCAGCACAAAGATGTGGTGAAGGTGCACGCTCTGTTAATATTAATGGTAATAATATTAAATTGTTTTCTTGGAGCGGAACCTCGCCCGTCACTACGTTTTTTGATCCTTCAGACCTATCATTTGCAATGACGTCACTTGCATTTTCTGGCGCTCCAAACGATGGAGTAACAGAAGTATGTGCGAGTCACTTTGGTCGTGTATTACGTGACAATTATAGAATGAATCACATTGATATTAATAATCATGTACTAGGACTTGTTTCTATTTTTGATACTAATCCAAAAACAGTATTCAAGAATCACGCAAATCGTTTAAAAAATATGGGGCTGTAATACACCGAGTTATGCATTTGTGATTGCGACTTATGCATTGTTATAAGTCGCAATTTCTATATATCAATGATGATTTTTTTAATGACTGATTTTGAGTACTTATGAATAATAATAAAATTACAGCACTCTCTTTATGTTCTATCACCCTAATTTCATTCGCTCTATTTTCAATGACGAATACCGATGGTATTGCTATTCCAAAAATGGACAATGAATTTCAGCCTATTCTAGCTCGTAACCAATTTGCTTTTGAAAAAATAGCGAATGGACATTCTCATGCAATAAAAGACTTTGATAAAACATTGCCAAAAAGCCTAGAAGGCATCGACTTAAATATCGCGCTGCCGTTAGATTCCGATGGGAATTTGATTGTGGGGATGGAGCTAAAAGACCTTTTCGAATTGTATTTATCTGCGATGGGTGAAGAAACTCTTGATGATATTTTGTTGCGTATTCAAAATGCTTTAGCACAACAATTAACATCACCCGCGTTAGAGCAAGGTTATGATGCGTTAAAACGTTTTATCGTTTACAAGGTAGAACTGGCTAACTTAGAGAATCAGCGACCAGATGACAACTTATCCAATCTAGAAAATATTCGTCAGCAAAAACACATTGTTTCCGCAATCCAAGCCGAATATTTTAGCCCAGCCGAAAAAGAGGCACTCTTTGCTGCAGAAACGGAATACGATGCTTTTATGCTCGAACATTTAACCATACAAGAAAATAATGATTTAACCTTGCTAGAAAAGCAGCAACAAGTTGAAGCGCTAGCAGCCTCTTTGCCAGAACATATTAGAGTAGGGCGAGAGCGTGCCATGGCACCTGCAAAAATTTACCTGCAAGCACAGCAAATGAAATCGGCAGGCCATACCGAGTTTGATATCTTCCAAATGCGAGCGGATAAGTTGGGTGAAGACGCGGCTACTGCGCTGGCTCAGCTCGATCAAGACCGTGAGCAATGGCAGAAAAGACTGGCTATGTTCAAATTGGAGTATCAGAGCATTATTCAATCAGGCTTAAGTGAACAAGATCAGACAACCGCAGTGAGTGCCTTATTGATGCGTAATTTTAGCGATACTGAATCTATTCGAGTACGTGCTTTAACAGGGCTCTAGCTCATATTATATTTACAGTGTATATTTGAGGTGTTTTTCAACAGTATTTTCAAACAGAGAGTGCCGCTATGACATTGTCAGATACAACATCCACTGAAACAACACTGCAACGCTATAAAAGCTTCAACGTGAGCCTAGATAACAAGATTGCTCATGTACAATTTTCCCGCCCAGAAGCCATGAACTCGATGGATAAAGCCTTTTGGGTAGAATTACCTTTGTGCATGCGTGATATCGAAAATAATAGCGATGCACGAGTCATTGTTATCTCTTCTACAGGTAAGCATTTTTCAGCAGGAATGGATCTTGGTGTATTCAGTGATGGCT
>Ga0193963_1000492_pt1 | contig 20747 bp, 14 predicted proteins | sample FB_6_MG_FD_140359 | JGI IMG/M metagenome (GOLD analysis project Ga0193963, IMG submission 140359) | Microbial mat bacterial communities from the Broadkill River, Lewes, Delaware, United States - FB_6_MG | ecosystem: Environmental > Aquatic > Freshwater > River > Microbial mats | place: USA...
ACCTATAAATGCTATAAATAAACCGATACCTGAACCAACTGCAGTTTTAAGTGCCATAGGTATAGCGTTGAATATAGCTTCTCTAACATTTGTCAAAGATAATATAATGAATATAATACCTTCAGCAAGTACTGCTAGAAGAGCAATTTGCCATGTATGTCCATACTGCAATACTACTGTAAAAGCAAAATAAGCATTAAGTCCCATACCTGGTGCTAAAGCAAATGGATAATTAGACATAAAAGCCATACATAAAGTACCTATAGCAGCTGCAAAGGCAGTAGCTAAAAGTACAGCGTGTTGATCCATACCAGCAACACCTAATATTTGCGGGTTAACAGCTAAAATATAAGCCATTGTCATAAATGTAGTAATACCTGCCAAAATCTCAGTCTTAACAGTTGTTTTGTTTTCTTTTAGTTTAAACATTCTTTCTAAACTAGACATTATTATTCCTCCATAAAATTAAAATTTATTATTATCACATCTATATAATAGCAGACTTATAATAGCATGTCAACAGTTTTTTCGATACATATCGCACTTTTTTACACGCATTGTTCGTACTAACACGAACAATGCGAAATTTTAATCTTTTTGAACTTCGTACTTATCTTCATCTAATATATATACCCATATCTATACATTTGGAAACCATAAGCTCAAAAACTAAAAAAAGATGTCTTTCCCATCACAGAAAAACATCATTATTATAAATATAGTACATTTTTACCATCTCTTTAATTACATATCAAAATCACTTTCCCCATAGCCTACTGGTAAATCAGTAAACTTAGTAAGCTTATCAACAAACACAAGTTCAATAGTCCCTATCGGTCCATTTCTGTGCTTAGATAAAATAATCTCAGTAATTCCTTTTTTCTCAGATTCCTCTTTAGTATAATAATCATCTCTATACATCATCATAACAATATCTGCATCCTGCTCGATAGCACCCGACTCTCTAAGGTCAGATAACATAGGTCTATGATCAGGTCTCTGCTCAGGAGCACGAGATAACTGTGACAAAGCCAACACCGGACAATCTAATTCCCTAGCCAAAGCCTTCAAACTTCTAGAAATACTAGAAATTTCCTGTTGTCTAGATTCCTGCTTACCACCATAAGTCATAAGCTGAAGATAATCCACAACAATAAGATCTAATCCTTCATCCAATTTTTGTCTTCTACATTTAGCTGCTAAATCAAACATTGAAATAGACGCAGTATCATCAACATACACAGACATCTCATTCATTTTACTCATACAATTAGTAAGTTTAAGCCAATCATCATCATCCAAATCACCAGTACGGAACTTACTATTTTCGATCAACGACTCCATACTCAGAATTCTTTGAATATATTGTTCCTTAGACATCTCCAGACTGAAAAGAGCAACTTTAAAATTTGCATAAGCAGCATTTATAGCTATATTCAATGCAAAAGAAGTTTTACCCATAGCAGGTCTAGCCGCTAAAAGAATCAAGTCAGACCTTTGAAGTCCTGCAGTAACTCTATTTAATTCAGTAAAACCAGTATCTATACCAGTAATATTTCCCTTGGTACTTTGCAAAGCTTCCAACTTATTATATATAGTAAGCATAACTTCATCAATTGGCGTAAAATCATTTGAACCATTATCTTTAAGCAATCCAAATATATCCGATTGTGCTGCGTTAACTAAATCAGTAACTTCGTCAGAACCTTTGTTACATCTGTCCATGATATCTTGAGAAATACCTCTAAGTTTTCTAAGAGCTGATTTCTCTTTAATAATCTTAGCATGAGTTGGTGCATACTTTGTACTTACTAAATTTAAAGTTAAATCCGATAGGAAAGTAATATCAATAGAATCGCCTAATCCACGTTTAACCAACTCATCAGAAACAGAAATAACATCTATTTGCTTATTAACTTGTTTTAGATAGCATATACAATCAAAAATCTCAGCATACTGTTGACTAGAAAAATCTTCCTTCATAAGCACTGCCATAGCATTATCTACGACAGTTTCATCAACCATCATTGCAGCAACTAAAAACTGCTCTGCTTCAAGATTTCTGAGTCTATTATCTAATTTTTCATTTTCTTCATATAGATTAAAATCTTCCATTAAAACATCCTACTCCTAAACTGAATCTATTATTTTTCTGTAACAATTATATTTATAGTAGCTTGAACCTTAGCATGTAATTTTGCTTTAGCAGTAAAACTACCTAAAGATTTAATAGATTCTACTTCTATTTTTTTCTTATCAACTTTAATACCTATTTCTTTATCCAATTTATCTGACAAATCTTTATTTGTTATAGATCCAAATATTTTACCATTATCACCAACAGTTGATTTGAATACTATTTGAACTTGTTCAATTTTCTCTTTTAAAGATTTAGCTTCATTCAATATCTCTAACTCTTTCGCTTCTTTTGCTTCTCTTTGATTCTTCAAAATCTTCATATTTCCTGCTGTTGCTTCTAAAGCAATTCCATTTTTAATTAAAAAGTTTCTAGCATAGCCATCTTTTGCATTAACTATATCGCCTTTTTTACCTAAATTCTTGTCGTCTTTTAATAATATTAATTTCATTCTACACTACCATCCTCTTTATATTGTTTAATCGCATCGAGCAATAAAATCTTAGTTTGCTCAATAGATTTTTCCTTTATCTGAGCTCCAGCCATTGTTAAATGGCCTCCTCCGCCTAGCATCTCAAGGATTAGTTGAACACTAATTTTTCCCATCGATCTTCCGCTTATATGAATATAATCGCCTTTGTTTACTAAAATAAAACTAGCGTTTATTCCTCTAACATTCAACAAATCATCTGCTACCTTAGCAGCTAATACCAAACTATTTTCATCATTTTCTTCTATAAATGTTATGGCAACATCATCATAATGAACATCTGCCTTATCTATTATATCAGTTTTAGCTTGAATAAAACCTAATTCTTCACTAAATAATTCTTTAACTTCTATAGTGTCTGCTCCCTGTCTTCTAAGATATGAAGCAGCTTCAAAAGTTCTAACACCCGTTCTGTAGGTGAAAGAATTTGTATCGACTACCATACCAGCTAACAGAGCATCTGCTTCAAATTTAGATAATTTTATATGTTCTCCCATATAAGAAATCATTTCAGAAACCAACTCACATGTTGAAGAAGCATAAGGTTCTATATAATCTAGAACTGCATCATCAACATACTCTTCTCCTCTTCTATGATGATCTATCAAAACTTTTTTATTTATTCTAGCTAAAAGCTCTGGATCCTCAGTAAAACTACCTTTATGAGTATCTACAATGATTACAACCGTGTCTTCATCGACCAATTTATAAGCTTGGTCAGATGATATAACATCATCTTTATATTCATCATCTTCATTCATCATTCTTTCATATAGATTATTTAAAGAAAAATTCACACTATTCAAAATTATATATGCATCTTTTCCTCTACTTTTAGCCATAGCATGCACACCAATAGACGATCCTAAACTATCCATATCACCTATTCTATGTCCCATAATAATAACATTGCTACTTTGATCTATAATCTGTCTCAAAGCAAAAGACAAAATTCTAGCCTTTACCTTAGTTCTTTTCTCAACAGCTTTTGTAGTACCTCCATAAAATTTAACATTTTCTTTAGTTTTAACAACCGCTTGATCTCCACCACGACCCAATGCTATATCGAGTGCGCCTCTAGCATGTTTATACAATTCGGTTATAGTTTTTCCATATACACCAACGCCTATAGAAAGTGTGAAGAAAAAGTCCTCAGTACTTTGAATTTCTTTAACTTCTTCCAATATTTCAAACTTGTTTTCTTCTAATTTCTTTAAAAATTTAGCTTCTATCATAAGTAAAAATTTAGAATCTTGATATTTCAATACCAATCCATTCATATCTTTAGCATATTTACTAAGTCTTTTTTCTATCTCTGCTATCATGGATGCTTTTATTAATTTATCCATTTTTTCAGAAACTTCTTCGTAGTTATCTATCTGTACCATCATAACTACCGGTCTTTCATCTGTATATTTTGTTTTCAAATAATTATAATCAGTAGTATCAATTAAATATAATATGTATACAGCATCATCTATAAATAACTCTTCATCTAATTCAGAATACATAACATCATATGTTTTTCCTATGGATGAAAAATTTATAGCATTCATAATACCTTGTTCATCATCTTCTAAATCCTTCATAGAAAAAGCTGGTGCATATTCAGTTATCTTTTCTAATTTGGAATCTCCTGCTGCATCATAAAATCTCATATTATTCCAACATATTCTTCCAGCCTTATTTACAATTACAACTGGCATAGGATAATTAAAAATAGAACTAACAGATAGATTTTCTATACTGTTAGTATAGTCTATCAGATAGTCTGTCATATCATCAACTCTACTTTTGTGTATATTCAAAGTTGCAACAATAGATACACCTACCGCTGCTAAACTGCACACACTTGTAACATAAAACTCGTTTAAAAACAGAACTATAGATATCGCTACAAACATGATTATATATACTATATGATCATCCTTCATAAAATTAGGAAGTTTTTCCTTCATTTCACCCTCCAAGCTATTAAGCTTTAATCCTTAAATGTCTAAAATCAAATATAAAATCTGCAAAGGCCAATAGTACTATGATTTGACCTAATAAAGGCAACAATACTATCACTAAAAGCATAAACCAAGTGCTGATTTTCTTTCTAATCATAAACCACTTCACTAGACCTAATCCTTGTACTAACAAGGCTAATTGTCCTATAGCACCGATATTAAGCATGAGTGCTTCTCCATTTAAATAACCTAACGACATCATGAAATATGTAGCTAAATACATACTGAAAAATCCTAATACGAAACTTCTAGGAAGTAAAAATCTAGTTATATCATGAATCGGATTGATTTTCATTTTATATTTTCTACCTATGACATACATGAGTAGATATGTAACATATGCTTCTAAAACACCAAATAATATTATTGAAAATGGAATAAGCATAAGAGCATTTTTCTTAACCAAATCAAATGTTGTATTCATTTTTTCAACCATATCTGCTGACATATCTGCACTGCTAGTTAACTGTGATGTCAATTGAAAGCTCTCACTAAATAAAGCTTCTAATTCATCATAAATTGTAACACCTGTAATAAATTGTGATACATAAACCATGATTATGAGTGAAATCATCATTACGACGGCTCCCCATAATATGGTATAAAAACTTGATTTTTTCTTTTCCATAAAATATCCCATTACTACTGACATAGGTCCAAACATCAGATAAAACACTGCATTTGCTGGTCCGTAGAAACTTATTATGATAGCTGATGCTACACAAGCTATGATAGAATATTTGCTTCCTCTTCTTATTGATAAAATTATAAGCGGAAATGGTAAAAAAACATATAAAAACATCAGTCCAAGGTTTGCGAGTACTGCAATTACAACTGATATTCCTATCATCATCGCCGATTCTGTAATTGCTTTTGTTTTATTATTCATTTATTGTTTTACCTCAATTTCTCTCTTCATTTTTGATATTAAGTATACAATATCACACTATATTTTACCCTAAAACATAGTCAAAGTCAAATTACATTAGTTTAAAATCAATATTTATACATAATTTTAAACTAATAAAAAAATAAAGACGTTAGATAATCTAACGTCTTCTTAATATGCTCATATAAAAAGCTATTCTCTCCCATAATAGAACTATAAGTTCTAATTAAAAACTGTGCACCCTCGAGTTGTTATAACACTTCAAGCGATACTTAAACAGTTAGCTCAAACCCAGCAACCTGACGGCACACTCGGGGGTCTATTTACTGCTGCTTCCTTCCGGACCTGACAGAATTCATAGTCCAAAGTTGCGTCAGACTAAATTCTCAACACCACTTATTTAAGTCATTCTATAATTGTTATCCCGAATCGAGGGGATCAACCTTGCTAAAGCGGATTTCAAGTACAGGGCACCGCTAACGCCCCATCTAGCACAGTAATAGAATTTTAACATCTTTTTTTTAATTTGTCAAGCATTATTAAAATATCTTAATTTCTAAATTATAAAGCTATATTTTAGTTTTAGCAAGAAATCAATATTATAAATGATTGAGAAATATCTTAACTCATCATAGCTTCAAATTCTTCCTCTGAAAGAATTTTAACTCCTAATTTTTTTGCTTTCTCAAGTTTAGAACCTGCATCCGCTCCAGCTAATAAATAATCAGTTTTCTTACTAACCGCAGAAGTTACTTTGCCCCCAACTTTCTCTATTCTTTTTTTTGCATCATTTCTAGGTATAGTTAATGTACCTGTCAGTACAAATGATTTACCAGAAAAATCTGAATTTGCCACTATTTCAACTTCGGTATAAGTTGGTTGAACACCTACTTCTATCAGTTTATCAATATTCTTTCTAGTTCCTTCATCGCTAAAATATTCAACTATTTCATTGGCCACAACATCACCTATATCAGATATTTGAATCAACTCTTCAAAAGTACTAGCAATTAATCTATCCAAAGATTTGAACGTTTTAGCTAAATCCTTAGATGTTTTTTCTCCAACCTCGGGTATCCCTATAGCATATATAAAATTACTTAAATTACAATTTTTGCTTTTTTCTATAGCCTCTAATAATTTGTTAGATTTCTTCTCACCAAATTTATCTAAATTTATCATATCGTCAAATTTCAGTTCATACAAAGCTGGTAAATTTTTCAGACCTAGTTTATCAAATAACTGCTCAGCTGTTTTTTCACTAAACCCTTCTATATTCATGGCATTTCTAGATGCAAAATGAGTCAATCTAGATACTAGTTGAGGCTTACAAGACATAGAATTTATACAAAAATGATGAACACCATTTTTTATAAGCGGATGTCCACAAGCTGGACAGACCTCTGGCATGATAATATCTTCTTCATCACCATTTTCTTCAGATACAGTTCCCATGATTTCAGGTATAACATCATTTGAACGTCTAATCCATATAGTCGAATTTATCCTAACTTTTTTTCTAAGTATATCTTCATAATTATTTAAAGTAGCTCTAGCTACTGTAACTCCACCTATATCTATAGCTTCTAATATAGCAGTAGGTGTTATTTTTCCAGTTCTTCCTACATTCCATTCCACATCTAACAATTTTGTAGTAAACTCTTCGGCCTCAAACTTATAGGCTATAGCCCATCTAGGAAATTTTTGAGTAAATCCTAAAACTTCTCTTGTTCTAACATCATTTATTTTTATAACGAGTCCATCAGTTAAAACATCAAATGATTTTCTCAGTTCATTCAAAGAATCTATTTCATTTATAATTTCTTCAATATTATGGTATTTCTTGAAGAAATCAAATACTGCAAGCTTATTATCTCTCAAGAATTGAATCATTTCTTCATGACTGTTAAAATTTTTATTTTCTATATAACCTACATTATACATAAAAGCTGCTAAATTTCTTTTTTTAGTGATTTTCGGATCTAAATTTCTAAGTGCTCCTGCAGCAGCATTTCTTGCATTTTTCAATGGTTCTTTTGCTGTCAAATTATACTTTTCCAAGCTAGATAATGGCATTATACCTTCACCTTGAATTTCTATTCTTTCTTTGAAGTCTATAGATAAAGGAATATTTTGTATAGTTTTAATTTGAGGTGTGATAATTTCACCTATTTCCCCATTTCCTCTAGTTGTTCCTTTTACTAGCATTCCATTTTCATATGTTAAATTAACAGTCAGTCCGTCAAACTTCATTTCCAATATATATTCTAACTCAGGCAATTTATCATCATGATTAAAATTATATTCAGCTAAAAGTTTCTTTGCTCTAGAATCCCAGCTCCTAAGTTCTTCAGAAGATTGAGCCTTCCCTAGACTGTATAATTTAGCTAGGTGAGTATTTTTCTCGAATTTTTCTAATACCTGCCCACCAACCCTTTGAGTAGGTGAATCAGGTAATATAAATTTATTCTCATTTTCTAATATTGTCAGTTCGTCATATAACTTATCATACTCGCTGTCGGTGATAGTTGGATTATCCAAAGTATAATAATTATATGAATGTTGATTAAGAATTTCTATCAATTTTTTCATTCTAGTTATTACCAATTCGTTTATATTATTTTCATTTGTAGTCATCGTTTTATATCCTTATTATAACTTTTTTATCGGTGCTAATTCTACAATCAATGTCTTCACGCCTTTATTTTCAAAGGCTATAGTAGCTTTACTTTTATCACCAGTTTGTAAAACACTAACAACAGTTCCTTCGCCCCAAGCTTTATGAAGCACTTTATCTCCAGTTGTTAATGATATATTTTCATCTCTAGTAAATACTTCAGTATCATCTTTTTTCTCTACTTTTGGTTTTCTTCTGTGAATAGTTTCATCCATATATGTGGTTTTAAGTTCAGATGATTTATATCCATAATTTTTAGCTCTAGCATAACTACTAGTTGAAGCATGCGAAGAAGAAACTTCGAGTTCTTTATCCAAAAATTCAGTTGGTATTTCTTTTAGATATCGTGATATTTTTGAAGCTCTATGCTGTCCAAAAACCATTCTTTCTTCTGCATATGAAAGATATAAATTTTTCTTTGCTCTAGTTGCAGCAACATAGAATAATCTTCTTTCTTCTTCTAATTTACTATCATCATTATCATCATCATTACTTCTAATAGATGGGAACAAACCATCTTCTAATCCTGATATGAATACACTGTTAAACTCTAATCCCTTAGCACTGTGAATAGTTAATAATGTAACCACATCTGAATTTATATTTTTCGTTTTATCAGTATCTGCTAACAATGATACATGAGCTAGAAAATCATCTATGCTATGATTTGTATTCATTTCTTGAAAATCTGTTATTGCAGAGAAAAATTCCATGATATTATCTAATCTAGATAAACCTTCTACAGTTTCATCTGATTCAAACATATTTTTAAGTCCAGAATCTTCGTATACAGCAGTTATAAATTCCGATAACTCACATGCATCTTTTTTTACCATCAAAAGTTCAGTAATTTGTAAAAAATCTACAACTCCTTTATGAGCTGCCTTAGGTAAATCTATTTCATCTAAATTATAGCAAGCTTCAAATAATGAACTTTCATTTATATTAGCATATTCTTGTAAAAGCGATAAAGCTTTTGGTCCAATTTTTCTTCTAGGAAGATTTATAATTCTAAGAAAACTCATATCATCTCTAGGATTTTGCAATAATATCAGATAAGCCATAATATCTTTTATTTCTTTTCTTCCATAGAATTTCAAACCACCTACAATTTTATATGGAACTCCTAATTTTATCAATCCCTCTTCTATAGCACGTGATTGAGAGTTTGTTCTATACAAAACTGCAAAATCTGAATAATTTGTATCTATTTTGTTTGATTCATAACTGATAGTTTGAGCAATAGTATATGCCTCTTCTTTTTCGTTATTATTACCTAAAACTTTTATTAAACTGCCCTTGTTATCTTCAGTATATAATTCTTTACCTTTTCTAGTAGCATTATTTTTAATAACTGCATTGGCAGCATTTAATATAGTTTCAGTAGATCTGTAATTTCTTTCTAATCTAATCAGTTTAGAATTTTTAAAATCATTTTCAAAATTCAATATATTTGATATATCAGCTCCACGCCATCCGTAGATAGATTGATCATCATCACCTACTACAAATAAATTAGAAGGTTCATTTGTACGTTTAGCTAAATGTTTTACCAACTTATATTGAATATTATTAGTATCTTGATATTCATCTACTAAAACGTATTTAAATCTATCTCTATAATATTTTGTAGCTTCATCATTCATTCTTAAACAATCCAATGCTTTTATCAATAAATCATCAAAATCCAAAGAATTGTTACTTTTCAATGCTTTTTCATATTTAGCATAGATTTCACCTATCATTCTTTTATCATAGAAAGCATAATTATTATTTATGTATTCATCAGGAGAAACTTCAGAGTTCTTCAATTTGCTAATTGTTGATTTAACCATATTTGGCGGGAAACGCTTAGTATCAACAGCCAGTTCTTTTATGATTTTTTTTATAAGATTTTTTTGATCATCAGTATCGTAAATAGTGAAATTTTGATCATATCCTAGTATTCCTATATTTTTTCTCAATATTTTAACGCATATAGAGTGGAATGTACCTACCCACATGCGATCTACTTCTGTTTGAAGCAACTTAGCTATTCTATCTTTCATTTCACTTGCTGCTTTATTTGTAAAAGTTATAGCCAAAATCTCATAAGGACTAGCCTTTCCAGTATCTATAAGATTTGCAATTCTAGTAGTTAAAACCTTTGTTTTTCCAGTTCCAGCCCCTGCAATTACAAGTATAGGTCCCTTGTCGTGAATTGCTGCTTCATGTTGTTTTTCATTTAATCCATCTAAATAACTCATCTATATCTCCATTTCTATTTAGTAATTTAATTATACATGAATTAGCTAAATAATTCAATCATAAAAAAAGAATAAATGTTTGCACATGTCGAAAAAAGTTGGATTTCTCAACTTAAAAGAAATCCAACTTATATTTTATTTATTAATCTAAAAACTTCTTGCCTAGCAAGTCTACAACTTTTTTTATAGTATTTTCATTCAATGTATAATAAACTCTATTATTATCAGTAATCATTCTAACTAGCGCTAATTGAAATAGATTTCTCATATGATGTGATACAGTAGCATTCGTAACATTCATCATTTTAGCAATTTCTGCTGCATACATTTGCTTGCCCTTTAAAGACATCAAAATATCGTATTTACTTCTATCTCCTAGTATTTTTAAAATGCTAGTTAGTTTATCTTCGTTCAATTCATGTTTCTTAAACAATTTACTAAAAGCTATAACATTCACTCCGAAATAAACTATCGCTTGATCGAATTTTTTATCAGGATATGCATTGTGAATTCTCATAAAGGAGCTAATTAAAACAACATTATTTGCCATTATAGCAGGTCTCAAAAGAATATCTCCATCATATTGAAATTGAACGTCCATAAAATCAAAGAAATTTCCATCAGCTTTTTCTATCTTATCATTAACAATTCTTTCATATTCATCAATAATATCATGAAATTTATGCTCTTCTTTCTTAAGTTCAGCAGAAACAAGGTTAATCATATCTATTACTTCTTCAAAATATCTTTTATGATTTTGATATAGCAAAACATATTTATATTTAAATTCTACAGGTATATCTAATGTATCTATGAGATTTATATATTCACTCTGCTTCATGTCTTTTTTTACAGCTATATCTATGCTATTAATTGATAGAATAATCTTCAAATAATGTGCAAACTTCTCATTATCATCTAATTCTATAAATTCATTTAGATTTTTATCATCGTAAATCATATAGCTAAGCAAAATTTCTGCGAGAGAGGAATTTCTTTCCTCTCCTCTTTGAAAATACCAGGAAACAGCTTCATCATTTAATTTGATTTTTTTATTAACTATATTATATAATTTTTCTTCTTTTGCAATTATATTATCTATTTCAATATCTGGAACATTAAATTTTCTACTAGCATTATATTTGAACTCGTATTTATATTCCTTGTCCATCGAACGATAAAAAAGAAACATATATGATTCCAATATGTAATTTATTTTCTTTGATACATTGACTTTCATACTATCCTACTTTCCTAATTCTTCTATAGCTCTTTCTAATTGCGTATCTATTTCCTCTGCAGCATAAGCTCCTAACGCTTTTGTCAAATATCCTTGAGTTTCTTTATCTAAAATACCATGACCATATAAGCCGTTTTCCCTTTGATATCTAGCTATTTCATAGTAAGTGTCATCATCTAATACTCCATCTACATTTGTTATGTCATATCCTAAAAGATCCAAAATCATTTCGGCACCTAAAACATCTAAACCAACTGTACCCATTTTAGGTTCTCTTTTCTGTTTCAGCTCTGGTATATCCTCTAAATCTATATCGTCATGTAGTAACTTTTGACTTACTTCTATATCAGGAATTATGCCAATTCCTTGAACTTTATTTTTATTAGGTGTGAAATATTCAGCACAAGTATATTTTATAGCTGAGCCATCCATCAATTGAATAACTTTTTGAACAACTCCCTTGCCATAAGTCTTTTGTCCTATGATTTTTCCGGCTTCATTATCTTGAATAGCTCCAGCTAATATTTCAGATGCGCTCGCACTATCTTTATTAACTAACACACACAAATCGTATTTACTATCATTTTTTTCAGCAGTGTAAGTAATTTCATTATCATTAGCTCTTCTCTCTATCAATAATGGTTTTTCTGATACAAAGTTATTCAATATTCTAAGAACTGTATTAACACTACCACCTGGATTATTTCTGACATCTATAATTAATTTATTTATACCTTTTTCATCAAATTTATCTAATTCTTCTTTAAAAAGTTCATCTGTATTAGCCTTGAATTCTGATAATTTAATATATGCTATATTATCATTTATAATTCTAGATGAAATTGAAGTAATCACTATCTTTTCTCTATTTAATGTAAACTCCAATAATTTTTCATCTCTTTTTATTTGAACTTCAACACTTGTTCCTTCTTCACCTCTTAACAATTTTGCTATATCATCTAATGAGTATTTTTCTACATTTATTTCACCAACTTTGATAAAAACATCATTAGATTTTAATCCAGCTTTTTCAGCTGGAGAACCTACTATAGTGCTTATAACTTCTATACCATAATCTTTTTTAGTCATATGAACACCAACGCCTACAAATTCTCCACTCATAGTTGTGTTAAATTTACCATATTCTTCAGCTGTATAATAAACACTGTATTTATCTAATGAATTAAAAAATCCTTTATATAAATTATCTATAATATCTTTATCATCTACATCATATATGTAATCATTTAATATATACGGTATAATTACATTTAAAAAATCAACTTCTTTTGTGAATTTTTCAAAATTAAATTCATCCTCTTTTATTTCATTTTCGCCATTTTCTTTTTCATTATTTTCAGTCTCATCTGCATAAACATATGTATTTGCAAATGGAGATACCATCATTATGATTGCTATCATAAAACATATTATATTCTTTTTCATCAAATTTCTCCCATTAAAATTTATATATTTCTTCACCATCTGATTTTTCACTTATCAAAACAGATTTACTTTTATCCTCTTTTTCATCTTCATCTATATCATCTATATCATCTATATCATCAGAAGATTTACCTCGCTTATTTACATATAAAATTGAACACACTACTGCTGTTATTGGTATAGTAAGTACAATAGCCGTAGAACCTATTAAAGCTTGTAATATTTCCACTACAACTGTTTCTCTATTTAGAAGTTCCATCGTACTACCAGCATATGTTATCATCAACAAGATAGAAGTAAAAGAACTACCTATATATGCCAAAATCAACGTATTTGACATTGTACCCATAATATCTCTACCAATTTGTAATGATGAATTCAGCAATTTCATTCTTGAAATATTTTTATTATGCAATGAAATTTCATATGAAGATGAAGATATATCCATAGCTACATCCATAACTGCTCCTAATGCACCAATAACAATTGACGCAAATACTATTGCTCTAAGATTGATTGGATTTTCAGGATTCATCATCTGTAAATAAATAGAATGTTCATCAATCATACCTGTAAGCATGAGTGCTTTATCCATAATAACCGTTATAATTCCAGCTGAAATCACACCTGTAAAACAACCTATTATTGTTGCTAAAGTCTTTTTGCTCCATCCATTCAGTATTATTAGCGTACTAATTGTAATAAATAAACAGATTAGAATACTTGAAATATATATATTAAATCCATTAAGTACTGACGGAATAAAAATAAAAAATATAGCTGCACAAGTTATAGCTAATGAAACTATGATATTAAAACCTCTGCTTCTAAGCAATAAAAACATGAGTAATAAAAATATTGCTGTTAAAATAAGTATTCCACCAATTTTACTATAATAGGCAAAATGCCATACAGTTTCTCCGCTCATAGCATCTACCATATTTATAACAATTACATGGTCTCCTTCCCTAACTTCTCTAACATTAGCTGGAAGCATAGGATCAATATTTTGCAAAACTTCAACAGTTTGTCCTTTATATTTACCACTTGTTATTTCACAATTAAATCTTATGTCTATATTTTTCATATCTTCTGAATCTTGAATAGTAAATATATTCTCTTCTCTATTAATTATACTAGTAATCTTTCCCATAGCTGTTTCATTTGCTGAATTTTTAAATATATCTAAATTTTCCGATACATATTTATTTCCAACAAATAATATTACTATAGATAATATTATAGTAAAAATCCTCACCCAAAAATCTTTCTTCATAACGCCTCCTAAACTCTTATAACATGTATTATATTACTAATACTAAAGAAATTCAAGTTGATTATAAAAAAGAAGCTGTCAAATTAATATAAGATTTATTTTTTTAGAAAAGCTATAAATAGTAATACTATAATTATATATAAAAATAAAATGAGCCTACACCCATTTTACTCTTATTTTATTCTTATATTATTTTTAATTTATAATCTCAGAAACTTTTTCATCAACAAACTGCTTAGTATACAAGTCAAAATAATATCCTTTTTTATCAATAAGTTCTTTATGAGAACCTCTCTCTATTATATCTCCATCTTTAACTACTAGAATCATATCAGCTTTTTTTATAGTTGATAATCTATGAGCTATGATAAACGATGTTCTACCTGCTAAAACATTGTCTATAGCATCTTGAATCATCATTTCAGTCTGAGTATCTATAGAAGAAGTAGCTTCATCTAAAACAAATATTTTAGGATCAGAAACTATAGCTCTAGCGAAAGATATAAGTTGTTTTTCCCCTGTAGATAAATTATCACCATTTTCTCCAACATCAGTTTTATAACCTTCTTTGAATTTTTTTACTACTTCATCAGCTGAAACTCTTTTAGCTGCTAGTTCAATTTCTTTTTCAGTAGCATCTAATTTTCCGTACTTTATATTCTCTTTTATTGTTCCTGAGAACAAATGTGGAGTTTGCAAAACATATCCAATATTTGAATGCAACCATAGTTGACTTCTTTCTCTATAGTCTATGCCATCTATAAGAATTTCTCCTGAAGTTGGTTCAAAGAATCTACACGCTAAGTTTACAAGTGTACTCTTACCAGCTCCAGTTTCTCCAACTATTGCAACATTAGTACCTGCTGGAATTTTCAAACTAAAATTCGATAATATTTCTTCATCACCATCTGGATATTTAAAAGAAACATTTTTAAATTCAATATCTCCGGTAATATCTTCCCAATTATCATATTTAGGTTCAAAATTACTACCATATTTTTTTATTACTTCGTCTTTATCCTTGTATAAAGGTTCCTGTTCTATTACTTCTACTACTCTCTCTATATTTGCTTGAATAGAGATAAAATCAGCTAAAGATCTAGCTAGATTTTGAATAGGCTCAAATATATTTAAAGAATATGATAAAAATGCTGATAAAACCCCAATTTTCATAACTCCATCAGCTGTTATCACACCACCTCTATATAAAACCAAGGCTGTTGAACATGAGCCAAAGAAAACAATCATAGGAATAAAAATAGCATTAAGCTTCGACATATAAACTGTTTGTCTATACATTTTACTAGTAGTATTTTTAAATTCTTCTGCATTTTTTTCTTCTATAACCAAAGTTTTACTAGTTTTAGCTCCTGTAATACCCTCATTCAATTCTCCTGTAAGTATTCCATTCGTTTTTCTTATCTTCCTATTTGCCTTTAACAACTTATTTTGAAAATAATAAGTCAATAAAGCTATAACTGGAACGATGATAAGAACAATCAATGCTAAATCAGCATTTAAATTGAACATTACTATGAATACACCTATAACATAAAACAAGGACCATACTATATCCGTTAATCCCCAAGCTATTAGCTCACAAATCTTCATAGTATCAGATAGAAGTTTAGACATCATATATCCTACTGCATTCTTGTTATAATACGTTAAAGATAAATTTTGTAAATTTTTAAATTCCTTGTCCCTTAAATCATATCCAAGTTTCAATTCTATATACATAGATAATCTTGTAAATATATATACCGATACACATGATGTTAGAACAAATCCTAAATATAATGAAGCCCATTTCCAAATGTTAGCTACATCATTTTTATTTATAATTTCATCTACTAAATAACTTTGAAACAAAGGCATAGCTAAATCTAAACACGATAATAGTATCATGAAAGCAAATACTAAAATCAATTTACCTTTGTACGGTTTAATAAATGGTATCATTTTTTTCCATATATTCAAATCAAATGATTTGATTTCTTTTTCTTCTTCATTTTGCACATTTATATTTTCTGACATATAATCACCCCCTATTAGTTGATGTCATCTTTATTTGTTTGAATCTCAAATATATCTTTATATACGCCCTCACGAGTTATTAACTCTTGATGACTTCCTATATCTAAAACTCTACCCTTATCCAATACCAATATTTTATCGGCTTGCATCAATGTAGTAATTCTATGAGATATCAAAATTGTAGTTGTGTCCTGTCTTTTGTTTTTTAATGCATTTCTTATATTTGCATCTGTTTCTGTATCTACTGCTGATAATGAATCATCAAAAATCATGATAGGTGTTCCTTGAGTTAACATTCTTGAAATAGCAACTCTTTGTTTCTGTCCACCAGACAAAGTAACGCCTCTCTCTCCTATTTCTGTTTCATATCCTTTACTAAATCCCTTAATACTATCATGTACACATGCGATATTAGTTGCTTCAGTAATTATATCCATATCCAATTTATTCATGGTAATACCAATATTTTCCTTAAGTGTTTTAGAGAACAAAAACGGTTCTTGAAGTACAATACCTATATTACTTCTCAAATGGCTGAGTTTAATATTTCTTATATCAGTATCTCCAATACATATACTGCCTTTATCATCATCTATATCATATAATCTATTCATCAAATGCATAATTGTTGACTTTCCTGATCCAGTTTTTCCTAGAATTGCAAAGGTAGAACCTGCTTCTATTTCAAAACTAACACCTTTCAATATTTCTTCATTATCATCATAACCAAATCTTACATTATCGAATATTATATTTTTATTCAGTTCAACTTCAACTGCATTTTCTGAATCTTTCTCTTCTTCTTCTAACAGTATTTCATCAACTCTTTTTAACGAAACTCCAGCCTTACTTAATTCTGATAATACTCTACCGAATCCTCTTATAGGCCAAACCAACATTGCATTATAGGATACAAACGCCAAAAATCCACCTAACGATATATTTCCATTAACTGTCTCAAAAGCTCCCGCAGTTAACACAGCTAAAACTTGACCAGCTGAGAAAAAATCACCTACCGACCAAAATGCTGATAATTGTTTACCTACACCAATCCATAAATCTGAAAATTTCTTATTCTTTTCAGCAAATTTCTCTAATTCATATTTTTCTCTACCAAATGCTCTAACAACTCTAACGCCAGTTAAGTTTTCTTGAGCTACTGAATACATATCTCCTTCAGCTTCATCAGCTTTTTTAAATTGTTTAGAAATTTTTCCATGAAAATAAGCTGAATAAAATATAACTGCTGGTATAAAAACTAATGCTATCAATGTTAACTTAACATTCATATTAAACATCATAATTAAAGCTATAACTACAAGCATTGATATTCTAAACAAATCCACTACTTGAATAGCTATAAATCTTCTAATAATATCTACATCTTGAGTCACTCTCTGTATAGTATCTCCAGTTTTATTATTGCTATGCCATTTAAAAGGCAATCGTTGTATATGATCATACAACTTATTTCTTAAATTTTTAATTATTCCTTCTGAACCTTTTGCAACTAGTACTCTAGAAAAATAATCAGCTATTCCTGTCATTATTGCTAATACTACTACATATATAGCTGGAACCCACATATGTGATTTCGCAAATTCAATTCCTCCAAAGAAATTAATAACGTTTTTTATCATATCTGATGCTACCAAAGGGTTGTTATCTATTACAGAGTCGACTGTAACTTTTACAACTTGTGGTATAGCAAAGTTTATTACAACTTTTAAAATAACTGCAATTGCAGCTAACAGATAAAATTTTTCTAATCCTTTTGTATAAGGTTTTAAAACCTTTATACCTCCATGTTTCTTGTCTTTCATAATTCACCTCTCCTTCTACTACGCCATGTGATTTTTTACAACATTGTGAGATCATGCCATAAAAAAAAGCCAAAAGTTAAGCAACTTTTGACTAAATACCTATATTTATAATAATCCAATTTTTTCATAACTTGCCTGTACACAAATTATTTGCAACTCAATTTTGGAGAATAACTATAAAATAGCTCATCACTTAAACTTTTCTTAACATATTCAATTAAATAACTTCTTCTTAATATATTTCTTGATACTAATGATAATTTTTTCATAATTTTCCTCCTTGTAATATTTGCGCGTTTCTCTCACACAGCATATATAGAATATCATAAAAATAAAATTTTTATGTTACAATTTTATTACAATGCTTTTAAAAAATTTATTTAGCATCCTAAGACACGCTATTTTAAAAGGTTAAACCTACTCGCAATATTTTCATTATAAATAAAAAAACACTTGCACACTAACTCTTAATGGTTTATAATTAAATTAGCATAAAAAATTAGGAGAAATTATGAAATTTGTATCAACGGAATTATTGAAACCGAATATGAGACTCGCAGAAGACATCTATTTGCAAATCACTGATACATTTGATATTCCACTGATTCGCAAGGGTCAAATTCTAAATGATATTTTCATCAACAAAATTATCTTTCACGATATTCCAGGTGTTTACATATCTGATGATAGCATTAATATTATTGACGAAAAATCAAAAGAAGTCCTTGTTGAAGAACAAATTCAGGAGATATATCAAACAGTAGGCAAAAACTTCAATAATGAGAAAAACAATCGTGGTGAAGTAAATGTTAATTTATCTGAACAAATAGAAAAAATAGTGCGAGGTCTTATCAAAGAAGTTATATCAGATAAGAAAGTTCTATTGAATCTAGCTGATTTAAGGATTTATGATAAATATACATTTAGACACTCTGTTTGTGTTGCAATTTTAAGTATTGCAACAGGTTATGCATTGAATTTAAATAAAAGCATGCTCATTGAACTTACAACATGTGCATTATTGCACGATGTTGGAAAAATGGGAGTTCCTATAGAAATCATAACTAAACCTGACTTATTGACTCCTGAGGAATATGCTACTATAAAAAGACATCCAGTTACAGCTGTAGAAATTTTGTCCAAAAATACAAATTTTTCTCAGACTGTTTTAGACGGTATAGAATCTCATCATGAAAAATATGATGGGTCAGGGTACCCATATGGTAAATCTGGTAAAGACATACCACTATATTCAAAAATATTAGCAGTAGCAGATGTTTATGATGCTTTAACATCTACAAGATCATATAGAAGAGCTTGTTTTCCAAGCGAAGCCATAGAATACATTATGGGATGTGCAGATGTACATTTTGATTATCACATATTAAATGCTTTTTTAGAAAATATAACTGCATTTAAAGCTGGAACAATTGTATCTTTAAGTAATAATAAAATCGCAATTGTAATAAAAGGCAATAGTGATAATGTACTGAGACCAGTAGTTAGAATTTTGAATGACGATGAAACAGCTAGTCAAAATATTGATTTGGCCCATGACCCTAACTATATGAATGTAACTATAACAGGTATGGGATATGAAAATCCTCACTTTGCATATTCATATTGCCAAAATTCAAAATCTTGCTAATAATCATGAAAAATTAAACTTTGAACATTAAATATTATTAATTTGAAATTTTTTTATTGAATATAACATAACTATTTGTTATAATCGTTTTAATGAATATAACAGAATTATTTGTTATAATCTTTTTAATGAAGGAGGTTATTATGTCGATTACTAAAGATATACGTATTGGTGAACTAATATACCAAAGACCTGATGCTATAGAAATTCTTATGAATTTTGGTATGGGTTGCGTTGGTTGACCAAGTGCTCAAATGGAAACATTAGAAGAGGCAGCCATGGTTCATGGCTTAAATATAGATGATATACTTGCTGCTATAAATAAATAGCTCATCATCTTTTAAGTTAACCTAAGCTTTATGCTTAGGTTTTTTTATTAATAATGGAGGAAAAATGACAAATAAAAAACTAATCAGATTAATTCCTGGTTTTATTCTGTTCGTCTTAATATTTAAATTTTTATATCAAGATAACGGATTAAACTTTCTAATAAAAATTTTATTACCCATATTCACAGGAATTTTATTAGCAATCATATTAAATCCTTTGCTACTAATTATACAAAATAAATTTAAAGTTAAAAAACGATGGGTTGCAATTCTTTTAACTTTTCTTATTTTCTTATTGATTATATCAGGATTACTAGGTATCATTATACCAGGACTGATAGATGGAGTAGCAACTTTTTCAAATGATATTCAGCATTTATTTGAAAATTTGAATAATTATATAGACCAGGTTAATTTACAACCTGATAGCAATCAAGTTGCTAAAAAGTTAGTTGAACTGCTAAATTCAGCCACTGAAAATCTAATATCTAAATTTA
>Ga0193963_1000494_pt1 | contig 20713 bp, 15 predicted proteins | sample FB_6_MG_FD_140359 | JGI IMG/M metagenome (GOLD analysis project Ga0193963, IMG submission 140359) | Microbial mat bacterial communities from the Broadkill River, Lewes, Delaware, United States - FB_6_MG | ecosystem: Environmental > Aquatic > Freshwater > River > Microbial mats | place: USA...
CCTTTCCCGGCACAGCCCTGTATAACCGCGCCGTGCAGAAAGGATGGACCCATGATGGTATCTGGCAAAAAAGCATTGAAGATTTGCCCTGGTGGGAATTAGATCCCAATATGGATTTTTCCCGGGTTAAAAGGTGGGGAGACCGGCTCAGGCAGGCTTTTTTTGATCACCTTGAAGGCTTTGTCAACCGCATTGCCCTTCATCCGGATAACGCATCTGCCCCCTTGCATGCGGATTTTTTATCAAGGCTTGCCATGACCTTTTCCCACGGAGAATATGCCCGGGACGCCCGGGTCAAAAATGCCGAGCAGACGGCAATAAATCTGTTTGAAAAAGCGTTGCAATTGTATCCCTGCTCCAGAGCATTCCAGGGACTTGCCATGATTTACCAAAAGCACAAAGATTTTTCCAAGGCCATGTATTTTCTTGACAAAGGTCTGTCCCATTTTCCAAAAAATAAGGATCTGTGCGTGTGCATGGGGGTGTGCCTGATGAATACGGGTGATTTTCACAACGCCTTAACATACTTCACCCCATTTGCCCAAGATCCGGCTTTGGGGCAGTACATCAGCATATGTAAACAAAAAACAGCGCGGTAACTTTTTTTGCAACACAGTTAACAATTTAGGACCGCAGATGGAATAAGGTAGATAAGCCAAAGGGCAAGTAATTTCGCCTCCTTTATAAAATTTGCGGTCCTTAGTGTCTTTACATCTCATTTTTAATCAAACCGGGAAACGTATCACCATATGAACAACGATTATCAACTGGCCAATAAAACCAGAAGAGAACTAAAACTTAAGAATATGTGCCGGGACATCCTTGTCAGCGACGGCGCCAAAGCCCTTGATATGATTCTGGAGGCCCCCTCCCCTGCCACGTTGATCCAGTCCTTTCCGGATCAGGATCTTTACTATTTAATGCATAAAATCGGGGTCCATGATTTCATTCCGGTCCTGGCCCAGGCCACATCCAGTCAGTGGGAGTATATCCTTGACGTGGAGGTCTGGGATGACGACCGGCTCAATCCCCATATGATCACCCAAGTGTTTTCTCTTCTGTTCAAAGCCGCTCCCCAACGTCTTCTGCGCTGGGCCATCATGGAAAAACCCGATTTTGTGGAATATTATCTGTCACAAAAGATGCATGTTGTTATCCGGGAACACGATGAAGTACCACCCGAGGATTTTGACGACTACATCACCCTGGATGACAAATTTTATTTCAGGTTTCCAGGCCGGCAATCCGGCACTGATGAAAACTTGGAAGGGGAACTTTTGCCCCAGGATGCCCCCCGGGAAGATGGTCTGCCCGATGACGCGCCGGAATTAATCGAACAGATGATAAAAAGCCTTGCCGCCATGGACCTGTCGGTTCTCCACGGCCTGTTCCTTGAAACCTTAAGCCTTCTGCCGGCCGAAACAGAGGAAGAACAATTCCGGCAAAAAACGATCAGACTTGCAGAAAAAGGATTTTTACCGGCTCATGAGGCCATTGGTATTTACCAGCCGGTTGCCGGAAAAAACTTAAAACGCCGACCCGCAATCACCAATGAACCCCAGGCACTTGATCCGGATATTCCCATGCCGCCCATGTTTTTCACCCAGTTTTTAAAAGGTGACAACCTGTTCGCAAAAACATTGGAACAAATCAGTGCGCAAGGGGGGATACCAGACCTCGACAGCGAGCTTGCCGCCCTGATCAACAAGGTCATCAGTGCAGACCGGATCAGAATCAGGAATCGGGAATCCATTGAAAAGCCACTTGAGAAAACCATGTCCACCTTAAGCTTAGGCCTTGAAGTGCTTATGGAAGGGTCCACGGCCTGCGTGGAAACCGCCGGGGATCTGATCAAAAAATATTTTCTTGAAGATATTTTCAGAACCGGGGCCCGTGAAGGTGCAAAGCTGCAAGCTATGACAGGCAAATGGTATGAGACAAGCTTTATCGGGACAAAAAAGCTACCGTTAAGTTTTCTAGAAGAAGCCTACCTGGGCATTATCGGGGGCCTGATGGTTCAGCGGCCCATGTTTTTTGCCAACTATGCCGACAAAGTCTTGTACCGTAACTTTGCCTGCCTTTCCGATATCAAGGCCACCCGGCGGCAGCTGGATGAAATCATCTGTCTGGATGATTTTCTCAATCGCCTGGATGTGGACGTTGCCACCTTCAGCTTTGGGGTACTCACATACAAAAGCATGATCCTGACCTTGTGGGTCCGGGACCGTATGGGCCTGAACAAATCAAAACCATTGAGTCTTGCGCCCATTGAAATTTCTGAATTCAAAGATTTCTTTGGCCAACTTTTTGGATCTGAGGGGATCATCGGCGACACCCAGGCAAAGGATTTAGGATTATGGGCAGCCCAGGCATCCGGTGTGCACGAGGCAGATCTGCCCACGGCGCTCCAGGGCATTTTGTACGCACTTTTGCGGGAATTGGAGTCGGAATACAGCTATGTCCAGACCCAGGACCTGGATCCGCGTTTTATGCCCATGTTTCTTCTATCAGGGCAGGAGTAAACAAATTTACTCCCCGGGTTCAAAAATATACCCCACAGACCTGCGGCTTTTAAAATAAACCGGAGATTTGGGTCTGGGTTCAAAATATTTCCTGAATCTGACAATGAAGTTGTCCACGGTGCGGGTGGAGGTATCCCTGGCATATCCCCACCCAGCCTTAAGAAGCATTTTCCGGGACAGGGGCTTTCCCTGGTGGGCGATAAAAATGCGCAGCAACGTGATTTCCTGCTCGGTCAGCACCACGTCACCGGATGCGCACCGGGCCGTGGATGTCACAAAATCAATGTGGTTTGTCCCAAAGGAATAGGAAGTACCCTCAAATAAAGAACAGCCTGATTTTTCATCCTCTTTTCCAGGTTGTGCGTACCATTCCTTGCGTTTTACAAGCCGCGCCACACGCAAAAGAAATTCTTCCAGATCAAAGGGCTTAGACAGGTAATCATCCACCCCGTATTTCAATCCCCGAACTTTATCCCGGGTATCCCCCCGGGCCGATAAAATCAGCACAGGGATTTTATCATCCTCCCGGCGGATGGTCTGGAGAATGGAAAACCCGTCAACCATGGGCAGCATAATATCCAGAACGATAAGATCAGGGCGCCAGGCACGCCATTTTTCAAGGCCTTCAATGCCGTCAGCAGCCACTTTGGCCGCATACCCCTGAAGAGTGAGGTTCAACTTAATTCCCTCGGCAATATGGGATTCATCCTCTATGATCAGAACACGTTTTTTTTCAGCCGTTTCCATAATTCTTTATCTCTAACGCCGGCAATGCTTGCCCGGGGAATGGTAATTGTAAATTTGGCGCCTTTTCCCTTACCTTCACTGGAAACCGAGGCCCGCCAGCCATGAATGGCAGCAATACTTGATACAAGATACAACCCAAGGCCCGACCCTGTATTCGCCTGGTTGCTATCCCTGTCCCCCTGGTAAAATTTTCGAAAAATCTTTTTTGCATCCTGTTTTTCCACACCTGTGCCGTTATCAATAAAATCTATGGTCACTTTCTGCAAGTAACTTTTAAATAAAATGGTCAGACAGGGTGTGCTGCTTTGATTGTAACGCATGGCATTTGAAAAAATATTGGTCAGCAAAATATCCAATAAAAAGGCGTTCACCGGATATTCGAATCTGCCCCCTGACGGATTTTTAATCTTGACCTCAAGATCCCTGAACAGGGAAGCATTTTTCCGGCAGAATCTTTTTAAAAGTACCACAAGGCTTTCCCGGGTCACCTTTGATCCAAAATTTTGGCTCTCTATGCGTGCCAGATTAAGGATCCGGTCTATATTCTCCGTGAGCCGGTCAATATCCTTGAGCATATCAGTACTGTATTTTTTTACATCCCCAGGGTCCATGGGATGCCGGACAAAGGTTTCAAGATAAAGGCGAAGGGACGTGACAGGCGTTTTCAGTTCATGGGTAAAATTATAGATAAAATTGTGCTGAAGCCGGAACAGGTTCACGGTTTTCTGGTAATAGATAAAGGCTAAAAAAATGCCGGCCAGAACCACAAAAATCAAAAGGCTTAGGACAAGTATTGTCATCCCTGTTTTGGAAGGGAAAATGGCCTGGGGCGCAATATTGAACTTGAGCATCACCACCTCAAGGGCCGAACGGATTTCCATGTACAGGCTGACCGTAAGGACCAAAAATGTGGCAAGGGCAAAAATGGAACAGGCAAAAATAAATACCGGATGAAGATACCACCGGGAAGGGTTCAGAATCTGCATGGATCAATCTTTTTAAGTATGGGACGCACCTTTTGCAACTTTCACGCAAAACAGAAATAATCTATCTTTTTACTGCGCCATTATTTCCAAAATTCAAATAATGTCAAGATATTTATATGAAAGTTCCGATAAGCAACTGAATTAACTTCATGTTTTGTTATGGGTTGAGTCTGGGTATTGATAGCCCAGATCAACCCATGGCTGTTATCTTATTTTAGGAACATACGCACGGCTGATATCCAAAATACATTTTTTACTCCAACAGCCTCCCAAGCATTAGTTGAGACTTACAGCGTCATCGGGAACAATCACCGCCTGGGTAACAGCTGAAAGACTTGCGCTGTTAAGAATTTTCAATTCTTTATTGTACCGTGTGCATAAATGTTTAACCTTTAAACAGGCATTATGACTGTTGCAACTCACAGGGCAGACAACAACATCACACCGTCTGACTTTAGCGGCAAGATCCTCATTGCCGCTTCTAAGATAGCCATCATGGTAGTCAAATTCGCCGCCGGCCTTTTCAACAATCTGCCGATAATAGGATTTCATCTTCGTAATTCCACCTATCATAAAAATCCGTCTGGCACACAAGCGGCGTCTTGGACAATTCTCCTTGGGGCAGGCCCCTGCTACCGGACACGTCTCAGGCTCCCGGCAAGTGTATATATCATCCGTTCCGGCGGCAAAGACCGAAGAGAGCTGTGCAAATTCATCCTTGAGCATTGCGTTCTCATTTTTGGCACTGAACAATTGAATCTCAAGTTGTTTTCTCGCCCGTTCTGCACGAAGGAGATCCTCCTTTTGACAGCTCAATGCCTGTTCAAGCCGTTCAATATCCTGATTTAGGTCAGGGCCTGACGACTGCTGAAAAATCGTCTGGGTCTCAAGTCCATCAAGTTTCTTTTTCAGTCGGACGTTATCCGTTTCAAGAGAATCCTTTTCTTTACCTGCCAGCCTCAACTGACTGACTATCTCCCGAATTTTTTTATTTTTTTCATTACCCTTATTTTTTTCCCGTATCAGGTTCCGATCAGCAGCTTCGAGTTTGCGTCGGATACTAAAAATTTCAGTCATATTGGCATGGGAAAGCATATGAACTTCACCATGAATGTCCTGGAGCAGATCAGTTTGTGTATCCTTATGGGATACAATGGCATACATCACAGGGCCGATAACTCCCCGGGCCGAATAGTCGTTCCATAAGGCCCTGACCTCTTTTGCATCTTTCTTTTTATACAGGGCCGCAATTTGCTTCATATATTTTCTGGACTGATGCCGTATATAATTATTTGTCTTGATAGACACCGCATTTTCATCCCCCATACACCCCATAATATACGAGTGGTATTCATAGGGTTTGAGGCCGTTGAGATCCCAGCCGCATTTCTTAAGAATATCTTTATGCTTATCTACAGACAACATGGCCCCAATCACGGGACATTTAAAATTACGCTCAATTTCCCATATATTTGAAAAACATTTCATCGCGCCCATCAACGCCCCCAAAAAAACTTCAATAAATTGTAAAATTTTGAATTTCAAAATTAAGTTAGACAAAACTAATTTTAAATAAAATACAAAACAATTTGCGCATTGTCAACAACGAAATTTGAAATTCATTTATAGAGTGGAGTTTTTGTTAAAAGCCGGGGCCTAAAAACAAAAGGCCTGGGTTAAAGTGTATTCTGCAACCCTTTAGGATTTTATTCAAGCCGTCCTGCATATGCCTTAAAAAACCCACTTTGAGGGAATCAACACTGTTAACAAGCAATTTTGGGGGTTGATCATAACTTCGGCCACTTTGTGCCAATCTTTTAATTTAAGGCAAAATAAGGTTGGGATTACAGATGGTTGATAGTGACCTATATATGGTCACCACATAGGTGGCCCATCTTATGATCAAGCCCCATTTTTTTAACGATCAGGAGGCCCCACTGCCGTGTATCACTGCGGCCACGGTCAGCCAGAGGATTTTAATATCCAAAGGCCAACTCTGCCGTTCTAAATATTCTATGTCCATTTCCACCCGCTCAATAAAATCCACATTGCTTCTGCCGCTGACCTGCCAAAGGCCGGTGAGGCCGGGCCTGATCTCCAGCCGCTCCGTCTGCCACAACTCATAGGTATTAGCTTTAAAAGAGGTGGGTCTAGGGCCCACCAAACTCATATCGCCCAGAAAAACATTGATCAACTGGGGCAGTTCATCCAGGCTAGTCTTTCTCAGTATCCTACCGACCTTGGTCATGCGCGGGTCATGGGTCATTTTGAAATCAGGCCAGGTCAACTCGTTGAGGTGCTGATAGTTGGCCTTGAGTTCTTCGGCATCGTCAACCATGGTCCTGAATTTAATCATCCGAAACCGTCGACCGTTCAACCCGGTTCGTTCCTGAAAAAACATGGCAGGGCCTGGGGAATCGATCTTCACGGATAGGGCGATGACAGCCATGACGGGAAGGGCAATGGGGAGTACCGCCAAGCTGACGGTAAAATCAAACCACCGTTTGGAAATCCGGTACCATTTTCTAAACATCCCGCTTTTACGCCGCTCCAGTGTGATGGGGAGCTTTATGGTATGATCGGGTATATAACGCTCGGCCTCCGAAGATTGGCGGCACCGCCTCAGATGGGCGCCGATGCGCAATCTCAAATCCTCAGGATTAAAGGGTTTGGTTATAAAATCATCGGCCCCAGCCTCAAACCCCCTTCTCTTGAATTCCATGGAGGTTTCCGCGGTAATTAGCAGCACGGGAAGATAAAACCCGTGGCGGGAACTCCTTATGGCCATCAGGGTTTCCAACCCATTCTTTTCTGGTATATTAATACCCAGCAACACGATACTGGGAGTCCAGTTGGAAATCATGTCCAATGCCTCAATGCCGTTGAACCTCGTTTTGACCACATACCCGTCCTCTTTCACCGCACGGGATATTTTTTTCAAATAGTCTTGATCATCATCAACGATTAGCACCCTTCCCTTGCACTGAGGTCCGTTGTTTTTTTCTCTATGGATCATATTTCACATATGTCTCTGTTTTTTTATTAGTACCTGGGATAAATACCGCCGATGGAAGAAAAATTGTCCTGGGCCGTTCATTTGGCCGATTGCATTTTTCCCTCCAGGTCACTGGTTGCGTAATCCAGCAATCCGGTTAAAGTCACCGAATTTTCAGGGAAGGTGGAAAGTCCGAAGTTCAGTTTAATATTCAGTTCACGGGATGCCAGAGCCGACATTTTTTTTAGCAACTCCTCCGCATCACCGGGAGCGGTCTCGGGCAGCAGGGCAATGAGACCGTTATTTTTTATTACCACCAAATCGGTATCCCTAAGCTTGTCGGAAAAAAGTTTTGCCACCCTTGCCTGGACATACCGGCTTAAAAACACCGCCTGCATTTCCTGAAGCAACTTGCTGTAAGGCAGGGAATCGGAATTGACTTCCGGTTGTATCACCATCATGGCCAAAGGATGCTGGAACCGCCGACAGCGCTTCACCTCCCGGTACAGGTCTTCGGTGTCTACCGAGTCGTAAAGGCGTGGGCTGAGACCGACTTGTTGAAAGGTTAGGTTTAATATTGTCTCTTCCACATCCCCGGCGTAATGGCTGATCCGATTAGACAGGTAAATGGTCACCTTTAGGGCAAAAATCTCCGTTACGGTCAGGGGCAGTGCGGAGCCCAGTATTTCGTACCCCAGGACCGATTTCAATATAAGAAAGCCGGCCAGGGTCAACACCAGAAACATCCGGAGGCCAATGGCCTGAATCCCTTTAGGCCAAAAAATGATAAGACATCCTACCAGAGGAACATATACATAGACAAAACTGGCCAGGTTCACCATTTCGGCCAGGCGCTCGATATTAAAAAAGAATATGAGCCATACAAAAAAAAGAGTGATCAATGTGCGCAAACGAAGCATAATACCCCCCAGCTCCCCCATCCTTACAGGTCGGCTATTCATATACAAATTTTAACCCGGAAACAAGAGATAAAGGGCCTGAAAGAGATTCTTTCAAATCGCCATCCTCCTGTTCAGGGGAAAGGACAAGCACCGCACTCCTCAACCCGGTTCAGGCTGGGACAGGGGTACGTGCGACATTACGAAAAGTCACAGGATGGGCCCCTATACATTTCCAGAATTCATAATTTCACTGAATTCACAGATAACGGCCCAAAAGAACAGGATACACCAACTAAGTATCCGGAATTATAAAACATAAATATCGTTGTCAAAATAATGTGGGTTTGCCCTGCCCGAGGTCATGGACAATCTTACCTGATTATATTATTAATAGACTATTAACATGTCAACTCTCGTTCCCTTACATACTTTAAGGTGAAAAATAAATGATGTATGGTGAATAAACTCACACCATACATCCGGGAAATTAAAAAAAACGGGCAACCAACGAAATGATGAACATAGCTGATACCCTATCCCCCTCAGACCAGGGCGACACCCCCAGACCAAGACTGCCTGAGCATATTGAATCAAAGATTTTTGAGAATATCGATGAACTGGCCATGGTTGAAAGCAATATCCTGGGTAGCGGACAGGATATCCGGACCCTGTATGTGACCAGTTGCAATAATTTTGAAGGAAAGACGATTGCTGCGATTCAGTTGGCTTGGGCGCTAACCATCAATACCCAGGCCAAAACCCTCCTTGTGGACGGTAACCCCAGGCGGCCCACCATCGCATCCCTCTTCGGCCTTGGCGACGTGCCGGGCCTGTCGGATTATATATACAAAGATCTGGCCCCGAAACAGACCTTGTACAAAACGGTCTACGACAAGCTGACGGTGATGCCGCTGGGGCAGGCAAAAACAGAACGCCCCTTCCTCATACAGCCGGGACATTTTGACCGCTTTAAAAAATTGATCCAGCAATTCGAGTATGTTGTGATTGACGGCAACAAACTTTTGGGGTCCTCGGATTCCATTCTAATGTCAAAACTCTTTGATGGGGTTCTCCTCACGCTGGCATGCGAACAGACCAAGTGGAGTACTGCCCGCCATGCCCTTGAAAAACTCAACAATGTCAAAGCCAATGTACTTGGCGTTGTATTAAACAAACGAAATTACTATATTCCAAAGGTTTTATATGGCAAAAGCTAATTCCACCTGCCCCCCGGACCCGTTCCGCTGTTTTTTGATTTTAATCGTAATGGTGGTAGCGGCATCTTTGGTTACCGCCGGTTGCACCAAACCCGTTGATATTGAAACCGGGACCACACAGACACTATCCAGGCAGACCATGCCCGTGGGTGAGATTTACCATCCCTTTGACCTGTTTGAGGCCTACCATATTGCTCCGGGGGATGTGCTTGACGTACTCTTCCAGATCCAGACCTGGAAAGAAAAGGATGTGTTCAAACTGGCGGCGGACCAACAGATATCAGTTTATTTCGAGAATACGCCGGAATTGAACGTTACTCAGAAAATCAGACCCGACGGCACCATATCCCTGCCCCATATCGGCAAAATCCATATCACCGGCACTACGGTGGACGAACTGACCCAACGGCTTGAAAAACGGTATGCAAAACTTTTGCAGATACCGGATCTATACATTGTGATTTCCGATTTCAGAACGGCCATTAAAGAGTTGAAAGAAGATCTGCACACGGCTCCCAGGGGGTTGAGCCGCTTGGTAACGGTGAGGCCGGACGGTTATGTGACCTTTCCCATGGTGGGGGACCTGTTTGTGGCGGGCAAATCCATACCCGAGGTCAACCAAACACTCAATGACCAGTACGCCACCATTGTCGAAGGACTCCATTGCGATCTATTTTTAGAGCGCCATTCAGGAAGCCTAATCTATATTGCCGGCCAGGTGAAAAAACCCGGGGCCTATAAAATCATCAGACCCATTTCCGTATTCCAGGCTCTGACCCTGGCAGGGGATGTAACCCCCGGGGCCCAACTTGATTCGGTGATTGTTGCCCGCAAGCACAACGGGAAAATGGTAGCCACCCGGATTGACCTGACCCAACTGCTCCGGCTGTCCAAGGGCGCCCATCTGACATATCTGCAACCCGAAGATCTTATTTTTGTCCCCCAGACCCGGATATCCAAAGCAGCTGAGATCGCCCAGTACATCAAGCAAATAACCTTTTTTAACGGGTGGGGTGCAACCCTGTCCTGGGAGCTGTACGATGCGTCGGAAAATTAATTTAACCCCATCGGACCAAACAGGTTCACCCTTTTTATTGGACAAACACCTATGAAAGACCAAAATAGTAAAATTGATCTTTTACACCCGATTTTTGCACGGAAAAATACCATATTGGCCGTCACCATCATCATATTTTCAATTTCCGTATTCATTGCTTTTTTCTGGCCGCCCACCTATTCCGCCACCGCCAGTATCCTGATCAGGGAAAAAGGGGTGCAAAAAAATCCTGTGGCACTGGAGGCCATCCAGCAACAGATTGATCAGTTTGAACTGTCCAAAGAGGATCTGACCTCTGAAATTGAAACTCTCACCTCCTTTGAAGTCATTAAAAGGGCCACCCGGACCTTGGAAAAAAACGGTTTTTTCGCCGATGCAGAAGACAGTGGCCTCCCCTCCCTAAAAGAGTTAATCAGTAAATTGGCCGGATCTGACGAAGCCCCCTCCGCCCTCATCCACAAACGCATATATAAAATTAAGTCCAACCTGTCCACCATGGTGGTCCCCGCCTCCAATGTGATCGAAATCCTGCTTACCCACAGGGATCCACAAAAAGCGGTCCAGATATTAAACACTCTGTTGGATGAATACCTGGTATACCATGGAGATATCCATAATCCGGCCAAACAGAGTTTTTTTTCAGACCATGCCCAAGAGTTCCGCCGGGAAATCGAACAAAAGAACAATGAATTGTTCAACCTGGTCAAAAAAAGCGGGGTACCTGATCCTAAAAAAGAGATGGATAACCTCTTGAGCCAACGGTTGATCCTTCAACAGCACCTGTATACCTTGAAAAACGATAAAGAGGATAAAACAGTACTGATCAAAACCATCAGAAAATCCTTTAAAAAATCGAAAATCCAGTTCTTCTCATTCCTGAACAATTTGGAAACTTTGAAAAACCTGGGTTTAAAACTCCAGGACCTTTTCATCGAGCAGGGCCACCTTCTGAGAAAATACCAGGAGAACAGCCCCCGGGTAAAGCTCATTGACAAACAGATAAAAGAGACCTTTGCCACGCTCAAAAATGAGGTTTACATTTATATGGAAGCCCTGGAAGAGGAGATAAAGTCTATCGACACCAAAACCATTGGCATTAAAAAAAATCTGGCCGAAATTGACCGAAAAAGCATTGCCCTCCAGGGACAAGCGATCGCTCAGAACAAAATACAACAAGAACTTGGGATGCTGCAGCAATCCTACGACGCCTTCTCCAGACGGAAGGAAGAAAGCCGGATCAACTCTTCGGCCAATGATTCCTTTTTACCTGCATCCATTATCAGCAGGGCCTTTCCTTCCAACGGCCCCCTGTTCCCCAACAAAAAAGTGGTACTGCCCTTTGGTTTGCTGGCCGGGCTGATGACGGGGCTCAGCCTTGCATTCATTGCCGAATACCTCAACCATACCTTCAAACGGCCTGAAGATGTGGAAATGGTGACCGGTCTGCCAGTAATTTTTTCAATCAAAAACTGGGAATAACAGCCATGGGCTGACCTTGTCTATCAACACCCAGGCTCAACCCACAACAAAACATGAAAGTAGCTTAATAACTTATTTGGACTTTCTTAAAAAAAACCTTGAAGAGCCCAAGGGATCTTTAATGATCCCATTGGAAAAATATTTAATGGACCGCCCCGTTGGGTTCCACCCCTTGATGATAATGGTCATCCTCTTGGTCATTTCAGTCTCTGTGTTTTTTTTAACGGGCCCCAACTATCTGCTTGCTCTGGCACCGGGTCCCGCCCTCCTTGTTCTACTGCTGCTATGGAACCGGCCGGAACTGGGCCTATTTATGATCCTGTTTTTACTTCCCCTGGACCAGTATACCGGTTTATCGGTGGCCTATAAATCCGTGACCGTATCAAAGCTCATCGGATTGCTTACGGTCCTGTTGTTCGGCATCAGACTGCTCAGTGACCGTTCCAATACCTATCATCTGGGATCCGGCCTATGGTCATGGCTACTGGCGTTCTTCGGAATCTGGTTGTTAGGGACCCTTGCCTCACAATATCCCGCCACAAGCATAAATGCCCTGCGCCGACTGTTGACTGCCTATTCCATCTTTTTTCTGGGGCTGGGCCTGCTCTCCCGTGACCGGTTGTTTAAAGTGCTGCCCCTGGTGATTATCATCTCCACCACATTGAGCGCCTTGATATCCATTTACGGGGCCATAGCCAATGACCCGGCATTTATAATGAATGTAAACAAAAAATATCTAAGATATGCCGGTGGAGTTTCAGATCCCAATGACTTTGCCACCATGCAGCTATTTGCCTTACCGTTGATTGCCTGTACCCTCCGGCGATTTAAAGGAACCAGGGGCTATTGGCCAACAGCCGGACTTTTGGGTGTTTGTGTGGTGTCGGTTATTCTGACCTATTCCCGTGCCGGAGCCCTGATCATGTCCGCTACCTTGTTACTGCTTGGGGGCCAGTATCTTCGGGAATTCAACGTTAAAAAAACAGGTTTTTTTCTTCTATCGTTCGCACTGGCTGGGCTGATTATCCTCACTGTGATCCCGGACACCTACTGGCAACGCCAGACCACGTTAACCCAACATAAAACGGATTTTTCCATTGGCCGGCGACTCTCTTATCTGATCTTTGCCTTTGAAAAATTCAAAGACAAGCCCCTGTTCGGGTACGGTCCCGCCACCTTTGAAAAAATGTACGCCACATCACAATGGTCCCTACACTTTGCACAAGAAGACAGGGCAAAGGGTCGGGTAGCCCATAATTCGTATGTGGAGGTACTCATAGGCACCGGCCTCATCGGGTTAACCCTATATCTGGTCATCATTATTTACGCTTACAAAAATTTTTATGCTGCCTGGGGAATATACCATCACCTGAACCTGACTGAAAAATGTAGGCAGATCACAGCCTTTGCCATATCATTTTCCGTCCTTTTGATGTCATTTATGTTTTTAAGTATAAACTACCATAAGTATTTCTGGATTTCCCTGGCCATCTCACAGGTCGGACTAAAGTATGCAAAAAACGACCAAAAACAACTGGAAGGCGCCCAGGGGTAAAATCGCCTATATCATGTCGCGGTTTCCCCACCTTCCCGAGGTATTCATCCTCAGGGAGATGGAGGCGCTCAAGGCAATGGGCTGGCAGATTGAGCTTTACCCCCTGATTCGGCAAAAACAGTCCGTGGTGCACAAAGAAGCCGGCTCCTGGATAGAGCGGGCCCGCTGGCTACCCTTTGTCTCCCCCGCTATCATCAAGACCAATATTCGTACCCTGGGCCGGACACCCGGGCGGTATTTATCAACCTGGACCAAAGCCCTATGGGAAAACCGCATCAGCCTCCGTGCATTAATAAAAACCATGGTACTTCTCCCCAAGTCCTTTTACGCGGCTGGGCTGATGAAAGACCAGGGTATTGACCATATCCATGCCCATTTTGCAACCCACCCGGCCCTATCGGCATGGATAATTCACCGGATGACCGGTATTCCGTACAGCATCACCGTTCATGCCCATGACATTTTTGCCCACAAAGCCATGCTGGGAACCAAGCTAAAGGATGCAGCCTTCATTGCTGCCATTTCAGACTTTAACCGCAATTACCTATCGGAAAAGCTGGGCAGCCGGATTCGGCACAAAATGTACATCGTCCGGTGCGGGATTACTCCCGGACATTACGACCGGCCCATAAAAGCCTGGCGGCCCAGCCAGCGCTTTGAATTGATCACCACCGGAAGCCTCCAGCCCTATAAGGGCCAAAAGGACCTGGTAAAGGCCTGCGCCCTGCTCCGGGACACCGGCCTGGATTTCCGTTGCCGGATCATCGGCGAAGGGAAAGAACGCCAGGCCCTGGAAAAATTAATCGACTCCCATCAATTGGACAACCATGTGATTCTCCTGGGGGCGAAAACCCAGGACGAAGTCGCAACACTGCTTAAAACCGCCCATTGCTATGTTCAGCCCAGCATCATCATGCCCTCGGGCAAGATGGAAGGCATTCCCGTGGCCCTGATGGAAGCCATGGCCGCCGGTCTGCCCGTGGTGGCGACGGCCATCTCCGGAATTCCCGAACTGGTACGCCGGAAAGAAACCGGTTATACACTGGCACCGGGGGCCCCCCGGCAATTGGCAACACTCATAGAGCAGGTTCATCACCACCCTGACCAGGCCGTTAAAAGGGCTGAAAACGCCCGCTGGCTGGTTATGAACGAATTTAATATAAAAAAAAATGCCCAGCGGTTGTCGCATTTGTTCAGCAAACATGTTAATTTTTAAAACTATTCAGGATTCCAGGATAATTTAAGCAAACCATGATAGATCGAATGAAACACAGTTCATTGAATCATACCCTCGGACATATCCTCTCTTGCCTGACAGGACTGGTCCTGGGTGTATCATTCCTTCTGCCATCCGTTTTGGCAGCGTCCCTCACCGGCCTGAGGGACAGCACTCTCTGGGTACGTGGCACTGACGCTGACGTCATAAACCTTTCCTACAAAGATTGGTATGCCGGTGACAGCACCACCAATTACATCTATTTCCATGGGCCGGACGGAGAACTATTAAACCAAATTACAGCAGACCCCACAGCCCCCAGCGGCCAGTTTGCATTATCATTGTCAAGGGGAGACGGGGATTACCGGATTGAGTTGCCCGGGTATTTTCACAGACAGGCAAAAATCACCGTACCCGAAACCGTTTCACTCATGCTGGAACCGGCAAAGTACCATTTTTCCCTCCACCCTGAAAAATCCCCCCTGTATTTCAACGTTACCAGGAACGTGAATTCCTTTACTCTTTGTGGCAGATACTTTAAAGGGGCCTCGGCCATCGATCTGTTTGACCCCCGGGGCCGTAAAGAAGGGACCTTGACCCTTTCCAGATCCCCGGGCACCCTGGCCTTTGACACCCTGCCCGTTGAATTTCCCACCCCCGGCACCTGGCGGATAGAGTTCCAGGGCAGAGGAAAGGTGGGATTCTGGTTGGACGGCATCCCCAATTTATTTGCCCCCCGTCCCGGTGATCTTTTTGTCCCGGAGCTGAAACCTGGAACGGTCCGGTTCACCGGAAACGGACAAATCGCTCCCATGGGGCTGATCGGCGCCTTTATGGTGCTCCCCTCCAAGCCCCCGGAGATCTTTGAACAAATCAAGTATATGGGGCTCCAGTCCTTTAATTATTATATTGACCATGAATGGCGAGAACCCGCGAACCCGGCTTACCCCCTGGGCGGAGATAATGACGACCCCGATACCCTGGCTCCCCTGGGATTCAAATGGGAAGACAGGCGGATAGAATTTTATCGGCAGGAACTCGAGGTTCAAATCAGCAGTATATTTGACTCCAAATCCAGCTGGTTAGGCATCCCAAAAGCCACTGAACAGCAAAGGGAATTTGCCGAATTTACCCTGGCCTATATCCGCCATTTCAATGAAGACGCCTCCCAGGAAATGAAGTGGTTCTCCCCCTGGGATGAGCCCAATCTCAAGGAATTCACCCTGGACCAATACGTCCCTTTGGTCCAAGAAATCGGTAAACGTCTAAAATCAGAGGTCCAGCCGAATTCTGTCAGGCAGACCCCTTTGCTTGCCATCACCAGTAGCGGCTTGGAGGGCAGCAACCAGGGGCCGGACCGAATCGGCAGCACCTGGATGGCCCGCTTGTACACTGAAGTTGATGCCTATGTCGACGGGATTGCCTTTAATTACTGGGACAGAAAAGATCTGTGTGAAAGCTGGCGATTCAGAAACGCCGTATCAACTGCGGCAGACATTATGGCCACCCATGACAGCGACGGCCGGGCGGTGGAAGAGATTGTCATCAACCAGACCAGCATGAGCCCCGGCACCAGCAGCAGCCCCTACGATGTCAACACCCATTTTGGCGCTCTCTGGCTTACCGGCGCCATTTGCAATGGGTTTGCAGACGGGCTCCTGGGCGGTTTTCACTATTTTACCACCGTGGACGACCGCCGCCATATGAAGGGATTGATTTATGGGGCGACACCCCCTTCTCCCTTGCCTTACACCTCCCGGGCCTTACCCTTTGAGATAAAGCCCATGGGCCATGCCATGGCGATGATCCCGCGCTCCCTGCTGGATGATGTGGTGGTTCTGGACAACACCAGCCTTGAGGTAGACGCCCTGCTGACCTTGGACACCCGTAAAAGAAGACTGGGCCTGATTGCGGTGAACAAATTCAACCGGTCCACCCGGATGGAAATAAACACCCCCCTGCCCGAGGGTTTTTCGAATCTCACCCTTTCGGTCAGTGCGCAAAAGCTGGATTCTTCAACCCCAGGGTCCCAGGCTGTCGGACAAAGCTGGAAGATCACCCTCTCATCGCCCTTTGTCTTTACCTATATTTTAGCCCCCCAAACCCTTTACAGTTTCAGCTTTGAGTAGTATTCCACCAATCGTTTGACGGATTGTTTTCCGTCAAACAATTCCCGGTACCGTTGGCAGCCGGCCCGCCCCATAGATTGGCGTTTCACCGGATCGACGATCAGTCGCCGGAGTTGCTCCCCAAGGCTTTCCACATCATCTGGCTCGGCCAGAAAACCGGTGACCCCGTCCCGGATCACTTCAGGGACACCGCCGACCTTGGTTCCCACGGCAGGTAATTTAAGGGCCATGGCCTCCACAATGGCCACACCGAATCCTTCGGAATCCCGTGAGGGCTGAACATAAATATCGACGGCATTGAGCAAACGCCACCCCTGATCCCGGATGCCGGCCCAATGGACTCGATCTTGAATTCCCAGGGAATCTGCCTGCCGGCTCAAATGGGAGGTTGCCGGTTCCACCCCGATGATCAACAACCGCAGGTTGTCCTGTTCCCGTGCCAACCGGGCAAAGGCCGCCAAAAGTACGTCCAACCCCTTAAACCGGGTATCAAACCCAATCACCCCGATGACTACGTCAGGATCGGGTATATTGAGTTCCTTTCTGAACGTCACCCCAAGGGCGGGAGAATGTTTATCCATCCCCAGCACCCCCCAGTAATGGGCGGAGACCTTTTTCGGGTTGACCTTGGAACATGCCACAAGGTAAGCGGAGATGGCCTTGGACACCCCAAAAACATGGGTGTACCCATTGTACAGAAAGCGCCTCATCCCCCGATCCCTGCGGACCGGTATGTTCCTGACAAAGGCGATGGTGGCCCCCACCCCTGCGGCTCTGGCGAGCCAAGGCAAAGCCCCACGGACATATTTGCTCACAAAATGGGTCTCAATGATCCATGGCCGATTGGAAATAATAAATCGGACGATTCGAAGCAAAGCCATAACAGGATTTTCAAGGGTGGAAAATACCACAAGGTCCCCCCCGTTGGCCCGCAGATCCCTTACATATTCCCGGCTGGCCGGAAGGGATTCATATTGAAGGATACAGGCATATCCCTTTTGCCGGCACTGTTTTACAAATTCAACGGCATATCTTTCTTTGGCACCGTAATGGGTGCTGTGCATGGCCGTTAACTGAAAAATCATTTTAGACTGTTTCATTTTTTGCCTTTTCCGGGCACAGGTGCGCCCATAACAATTATGATTAATCAATCAAACCTTGTTCCTGTTTCGCTCTATCCGTTCCCAAAGCGCCCCCTGACCGCCTGAGACAAATCGAAGGAATCCTAAAAATGACGCAAAATTACTATTCACCAAAAAAGTGGGCAGATAACATATTTTTCCAATCTTATGGTGGGCTGCAAACCGGTTGCCCACCAAAGCCAGCAGATAAAACCCCACCTGCAGTGCCATGGCAAATGCGGCCCAGATGCCACCACCCATACCGGGTAAAACCGCCATAAAATTAGCGCCAAAGGCACCTATCATTGCAAAGGGCACAAGGGGGCGGCAAAATTTATGGGAAACAATCTGCCAGAACACCCGAGGGCGTTCCAATGGCAGCAACCGGGGGCCCAAGGCCATCAATTGGTACCGCAGAGCCACAATTCGGGTCCGGCGTTCCACCTCATCCCCGGCCGAGGCCGAGACCCGTTCATAGGATCTGGCCTTGGGGGTATAGATCACATTATACCCGGCCTTAATCACATACATGGCCATGTAAAGGTCATCGTTGAGCCTCGTATGGGGGGGGGCATTGAATAGGGATTTGCGAAGCGCCATAATCTCTCCGTTGACCCCGGTGCAGCATCCCAGTTGGGTTTCATGCCTCCGGATAAAGGATTCATAGCGCCAATACAGCCCTTCAGAAGCCCCCAAACTGCCGTCCCCATGGGCAATCAATTTTGCACCAGTGGTACATCCAACCCCGGGATCTTCAAAAGGAGCCACCAATTCCCGGACGGCAAAGGGATCGTACATATTATTGGCATCGGAGAACACAACGATTTCGCCCCGGGCATACGCCATTGCCCGGATGATGGCAGCCATTTTCCCTTTGCGTTCCGGTTCATGACAAAGTTCTACCCCCCGGGGAATGTGGGCCTCAACAATAGCCGGGGTGTCATCGGTGGACCCGTCGGTGACCACCAGTATCTGACGCAGGTGGTCCGGGTAATCCAGCGCCAGACAATTGTCTATCTTGTCTTGAATCACCGCCCCTTCATTGTGAGCCAGAACCATGAGGGTCACCCGGGGCGTTTCACCGGTGTAAACGCGTTGCTTTTTCCCGGAAGTTAGAAACAAAAGAATCGGATACCCAAAATAGGTATAAAGAATAAATCCCACACATCCCCAAAACACAAAGTAACAAAACAGCATCATGCATCCTTTTTCATACCGACTCTGTCTGTACACAAAACAGAGGACGGAATTTTAAACGTCAACCGAAGGTTTCCTCTTGAGGTTTCTTTTGTTGGTTCGCCGGAGCAAGTCAAACTGCCTATCCAACCGTTTACGGTCATTAATGCAGTAAAGCCTGAACATCAGCCTCTTTTTTTTGAACAGCCTTGACTCGTCAAGATCAATTAAAACTGGTTTGCCGTCCCCTTCTCTGTAAATAACATTTCCCCGGTGCAGGTCCAGATGACAAAGCCCCAGCCCATGGAGGGTATCATGGAAAAAATTCAATTGGCTGAAAATTTTCTCCAGGCGAGAGGCCGGCAGCCAAGCAGTCTCGGATATGTCATGGAGTTGGGTTCCCCGAACACATTCAATCCATACGGTTCTCTCTTTGATACTCACAAATTTCAACGGGGGCGAGATGCCCAGATCCTCCACCATCATATTATTCCTGATGCATTTATAAAACTTATAGTCACAGGGCGTATAGCTTTTCCGAACGAACCGCTCTCCCTTGATTTCCACCAGGGCGATACGAAAGCGGGTATCTGTCCTGAACTTTAGAAAACAGTCGACGCCCCCCTTAAACGGCGGCAGGGTGTCGGTTTTCCCTTTTACCAATCCCTGTTTGGTAAACCGGCCCAGAAACAGTTCAGATTGCTTCAGGTCAGGCGTCATTAAGACAGGTGGCTTACCCAAACCCCCAGCCTGCCGGAACAGCTTACGGGATTTATGGCCGGTAAAAAGGGTGCTGCCCAGGGTGATGCCCATAAAGTATACAAGCACACAGGCCCCAGCCGTGGCCAGGGCAGGAACGAAATCCCGGGTCAGGACCAGAACCATGAGGGGAAGCGGGAGTATCAGAGCCGTCTGACGCCGCCACTTCCGATCCAGATATGCAACAACAGCTGCCATCCCGGTCACCATCCGGGACGGCCTCGATTGTGAGTCGTCTTTAAGAGTCATGGAAATATTCCCGGATCAAATTCTGATATAGTCTGTACATCTGATCGGCCACAGCGTCCAGGCTGTACCGGGCGACCACACACCGCCGTGCATTTTCTCCCAGGGTCTGCCTCAATTGGGGATCATCAAACAAGGTGATCGCCGCCTCCAAAAGCGCTGTGTCATCGTCGGCAGGAATCAACCAGCCGTTCTTCCGGTGCTCTACCAGATCCAAGGCACCGGCAAGCCTTGTCACCACAGCCGGAACCCCGGAAGCCATGGCCTCCAACAAGGCAATGGAAAGCCCTTCGGCCACCGAAGGCAATATAAACAGATCCGCTGCCTGCAAAAAGGGGCTCACATCATCCACGGCCCCGCAGAAGATCACCCCCTCCCCGGCCGCAGTTTTAAGCTGCGAAGCCTGGGGACCGTCTCCCACCACAAGCAGAACTGCCAAAGGGTGTGTATTTCTCAATGTTTTCCAGGTATTAATCAGACAATCCACCCGTTTTTCCCGACTCAACCGGCCAATAAAGACAGCAACCAGCCCCCCCGATACCCCCAGACGACGGCGCACCACCTCCTTTTCGCCCCTTTCCGGAGGAGAAAACCCGGACACATCAA
>Ga0193963_1000495_pt1 | contig 20692 bp, 31 predicted proteins | sample FB_6_MG_FD_140359 | JGI IMG/M metagenome (GOLD analysis project Ga0193963, IMG submission 140359) | Microbial mat bacterial communities from the Broadkill River, Lewes, Delaware, United States - FB_6_MG | ecosystem: Environmental > Aquatic > Freshwater > River > Microbial mats | place: USA...
AAGAGTCTTGGCCCATTGTGGCTGGGACGGTATTATCAACCGAGTGCGATAAATGTCCATCCCCCGTTTATATTGTAGAGCCAGCAATTGCTAAGTTGTTGATTTTTAATAATTAATTGGTCGGAGAGGCCGGATTTGAACCGACGACCACCACACCCCCAGTGTGGTGCGCTACCAGGCTGCGCTACACTCCGATATCGAAAATGCATACAATCTATACGGTTAAATTAGGTTAAAAACTAAATTAAGTACAGTTTGTAAGGTATTGATTTAATGGTAAACACTTGTATTTTCAGGGGATGAAATCATACCTGAATAAGGTGTGATTGCAAGTGCTTTATGACACCAATGATGTTGCGAGCTATTCTCTACGATTTAAGAACAACTAACAAGTCTTCAAGCTCTTTAATCATTTGCCCTATAAAGTGGTGATAGGTGTCGTTGTCATGCTTTGTGGCCGTGCCGGTATCATCCGTTTCGGTTTCCATTTGCTGGCGCGCACCACCGATAGTAAAGCCCTGATCGTAGAGCAGTGCACGGATCTGACGTATAGTCAGTACATCCTGGCGTTGATAATAACGGCGATTACCACGACGCTTTACGGGCTTTAACTGTGGAAATTCTTGCTCCCAGTAGCGCAGTACATGGGGTTTTACCGCACACAGTTCACTGACTTCACCAATGGTAAAGTAACGTTTCCCTGGTATAACGGGTAATTCGTCGTTATTCGCTGGTTCCAGCATATGCTTCTACTCGTGCCTTAAGCTTCTGGCCGGGGCGAAAGGTCACTACGCGCCGTGCAGAAATAGGAATTTCTTCACCCGTTTTAGGGTTACGCCCTGGGCGTTGGCTTTTATCGCGTAGGTCAAAATTGCCAAAGCCCGAGAGCTTCACTTGTTCATTGTTCTCAAGAGAGCTTCGTATCTGTTCAAAGAATAGCTCTACTAGCTCTTTTGCCTCGCGTTTATTAAGGCCAAGTTCTTCGTAGAGTTTTTCCGCTAAGTCCGCTTTTGTTAGTGCCCCATTCACAGTAGTAGCCTCTTCTGTCAGTTCTATTGCTGGCAGTTAGTGGGCACTCAATATACACCGTATGGTAATACGCGAATTTCAGCAATCACATATTTGTATGATTGTGAACAGGCTGTGGTTTACACCATAGTCAACGCAATTACCTAAGTGCCCTGTTGTTGTTATGTCTATCGTAGTGTTGCATTAAATGTTTTCTCAAGTGACTCTCGTACCGCCTCAAGAGAAACTGTTATCTCGTCATCATTAAGAGTGCGCGATGGATGCTGAAAGGTCAAGCCCAAAGCAACACTTTTTCTATGTGGATCAATACCTTCACCCACATATACGTCAAACACCTTTAACTTTACCAGATTATTTCCCGCAATGCTGAGCACTTTATCTTCTAAGTGTGCCACAGGTACTGTTTGGTCGACAATAATGGCTAGATCACGCCGTACTTCAGGGTGTTTTGATAAGGCATTATATTTTGGCAGGCACGTATTCAATAGCGGCTGTTGTTGAATTTCAAACAGGTAAACGGGTTGAGCCAGATCCAGCTGCTTTTGCAGTTGTGGGTGAAGTGCACCAAAGATACCGATTACTTGCCCATTGATTGATAGCTCGGCGGTCTGCCCCGGGTGTAGCGCAGGGTGCTTGCCAGAGGTAACCGAAAAAGCCTCTGCTTGAGCAGTCAATGCCAACAAGGCTTCTATATCACCTTTTAGATCATAAAAGTCGACAACCGTATTGTCGCTGCTCCAACCTTCTGGATAGCGATTACCATAGATAAGACCGGCGATCACGGGTTGCTGGTTGACGTTTTCTGGAGCACTATCAATACTATCGGTCACAAAACGCAGACCCGTTTCAAATAGGCGCACCCGGTTTTGCTGGCGATTAACATTGTGTTGCAACGCTTGAATAAGCCCTGGCCACAAGTTAGTACGCATAATGGCCATATCGGCGCTAATCGGGTTTTTAAGCGCGATGCCAGCTTGATCCGGGTTGAGTTGCTCTTGCAATGTGGGGTCGACAAAGCTGTAACTGATCGCCTCTTGATAGCCTCGTGCAATCAGTTGGTCGCGCAGTGCACTAATATTCAATTGGCTTTCATGGTTTTCAACCAACGCCACTTCCATTTGTATCGTTGTGGTCGGAAGCTGGTTGTAGCCGTATACACGGGCAAGCTCTTCGAGTAGATCGGCTTCAATATTGAGGTCAAAGCGGTAGCTTGGCACGTTAAAGCGCCAACCCTGCTCTGTGTCAGCTGTTTTTTCAAGGCCTAGGCGTTGCAGAATATCCAGTACTTCTGCATCGTCCATGCTAAAACCAAGGCCCGTTTGAATACGCAGGCGGCGTAGCTCTATCGTGCGTGTTTCTAGCAGGCTGTGCTGTGTTTGGGCCATGCTTACTGGGCCGGGCTGGCCACCAGCGACTTCGATAATCAGTGCTGTGGCACGCTCTAGTGCTTGTGCTTGTAACTCATAATCCACCCCGCGCTCAAAGCGGTGCGATGAGTCGGTGTGCAGGCCGTAGCTACGTGCACGCCCGGCGATAGCGATGGGCGTAAAAAAAGCACTCTCTAACAGGATATGTTGTGTTGTAGCAGATACGGCACTGTCGCTCCCCCCCATAATACCGGCTATAGCCTGTGCACTGGTGTGATCGGCAATGACGAGTGTGTCGGTGGTGAGTGTGGCTTCTTGGCCATTGAGTAAGGTTATTTTTTCTTGCTCATTTGCAGTGCGTACCACGATACCTGTATTGAGTTTATCGAGGTCAAAGGCATGCATGGGCTGACCAAGCTCTAACAATACGTAATTGGTCACATCGACAATAATATCTTTACTATTAAGCCCTGCCCTGCGCAATTTCTCTTGCATCCATAGCGGTGTTGGCTGGCTGATATCGACATTGCGAATCACCCGGCAACCATAACGGGGACAAAGTGTTCCAGCGTTGATATCAACACTAACGGTATCGTCAATTTGCGGCTCAATGGCATTGATCGTTGGCGCTGTAACGGCCATGCGGTTCAATACGCCAACTTCACGGGCAATCCCCTTGATAGATAAGCAGTCACTGCGATTCGGGGTTAGGTCCACATCGATACAAGTGTCGTCGAGGGCGAGATAGGTGCGTAGATCTTCGCCAACGGGTGCATCATTGGCTAGCTCCCAAAGGCCTTCATCGTCGTCACCGAGCTTGAGCTCTGTTTGACCACAGAGCATGCCAAAGGATTCTACACCGCGTAGCTTGGCTTTTTTAATCTTGAAATTGTCGGGTAATACGGCGCCTACAGTCGCAAAAGGGATTTTAATGCCGACTCGGGCATTGGGGGCACCGCATACAACCTGTGTGGTTTGCTCGTGCCCACCAGCCACTTGGCAGACACGCAGCTTGTCTGCATCGGGATGTTGCTCAATGGCGACAATTTCGCCCACTACAACACCGCTTAAACCATCACCGATGGTTTCAATGGCATCGACTTCCAGGCCTGCCATAGTGATTTGATCAGCTAGCGCTTGGGTAGTAAGTGCCGGGTCGACCCATTCTCGTAGCCATGATTCACTGATTTTCATAGTTTAAAGCCTTTTCCTTTACCGGTAACATTTCTTGCGTGTGTGCTAGAACTGCTCCAAAAAACGTAAGTCATTATCGAAAAATAAACGCAGGTCATTAACTCCGTAGCGCAACATTGCTAAGCGCTCTACACCCATGCCAAAAGCAAAGCCTGTATAGGTGTCGGTATCGATACCACTGGATTCAAAGACGTTAGGATGTATCATTCCACAGCCCATAATTTCTAACCAACCGGTCTGGCTACATACACGGCAGCCATCACCATTACAGTTAGTACACTGGATATCGACCTCAGCAGAGGGCTCTGTAAAGGGAAAGTAAGAGGGGCGAAAGCGCACAGGCACATCGGCTTCAAAAAAGCGCTTCAAGAATTGATCAACCGTACCTTTTAAATCGGCAAAGCTGATTTGCTTATCGACCACAAGGCCTTCAACTTGGTGAAACATCGGTGTGTGCGTTAGATCAGAGTCACAACGATAGACTCTACCGGGGCAAATAATGCGAATCGGTGGCGTTTTGTTTTCCATGGTGCGCACTTGTACTGGTGAAGTATGTGTGCGTAATACATGGCGGTCATCGACATAGAAGGTATCGTGCATCGCTCTTGCTGGATGGTGTGCTGGAATATTTAAGGCTTCAAAGTTGTGATAATCGTCTTCGATTTCAGGACCTTGCTCAACACTATAACCGACCGCGGTAAATATAGCCGAGATGCGCTCAAGTGTGCGAGTCACTGGGTGTAAGCCCCCGCGAGGCTGGCCACGACCACCGAGGGTTACGTCGATTGTCTCAGCGGCTAGCTGGGCATCGATGGCCGCTTGCTCGAGTGTTTCTTTGCGTGCCTGTATAGCCTGCTGAACTTGTTGCTTGGCTTCATTGATCGTGGCGCCGGCTTTTGGACGCTCTTCGTTAGTCAATTTACCCAAGGTTTTTAACAGTGCTGTTATTTGCCCTTTTTTGCCTAGGTAATCCACCCTTACTTGCTCGAGCACAGCAAGCTCATCGGCATTGTTCACTAGGTTCAACGCTTCATCAGTTAGCGCTTGCAGGTTTTCCATGTATTGTCATCCCCGTAGGATTTCGCGATATATATGCTATTTTTATGTGTTCACTGTGTGGGCTAGATATTAGCCGCTTTACCCGGATTTTAGCCATAAAAATAGGGAAGTAGTCGTTAAACCCCTTCCCCATCATGGTGCTATATCAGCATTATTGTAACGCGCGAGCGCATTGCAATAAGATGCTTAAGCAAGTGCCGATTTTGCTCTTTCGACAACAGCCGCAAATGCCGCTTTATCGTGCACAGCCAAATCGGCAAGTACGCGACGGTCCAAGGCGATTTCTGCCTTTTTCAAACCGGCAATTAATTGGCTGTAAGTCATACCTAAGGCGCGCGACTGGGCATTAATACGGGTAATCCACAATGCACGAAAGTTGCGCTTTTTGTTGCGACGATCGCGATAGGCATATTGACCCGCCTTAATAACCGCTTGTTTGGCAACACGGAAAACACGCGAGCGCGCCCCATAGTAACCTTTTGCTGCTTTTAGTATTTTTTTGTGGCTTTTGCGCGCCACAACGCCTCGTTTTACACGGGCCATATTATAATCCTCTTAAATGATGTGGGTAACGGGCCTAGTTGGCACGCAACATACGGTCGACCGATGGCTTATCAACGGCAGTTACGAGGCTAGTGCCACGCAATTGACGCTTACGCTTGGTCGTCATTTTGGTCAGAATATGGCTTTTATAGGCGCTTTTACGCTTGTAGCCTGATGCGGTCTTTTTAAAACGCTTTGCAGCACCGCTGTGTACTTTAGCTTTTGACATGAGTATAAACTCCGCATTTGTCGATACTTCTTCGTTGAGCCACTGTAAAACCCCAGTGTTTCGCAAAAGTGATCGTTAGGTTAATTAATAAAAATAAAAAGGCAGCTAAAAGCCCAATTACTTTTTCTTTTTCGGGGCCATCACCATAATGAGCTGTCTACCTTCCATTTTCGGGTATTGCTCTACGGTGGCGAGCTCTTCCAGGTCTTTTTCGATGCGTTGCATCATTTCCATCCCTAGTTCCTGGTGAGCCATTTCACGGCCGCGGTATCGCAGTGATACTTTGGCCTTATCCCCATTTTCAAGGAAACGAGTCAGGTTGCGTAGTTTGACCTGATAGTCTCCATCTTCCGTCCCTGGACGAAACTTCATTTCTTTTACTTGCTGTTGCTTTTGTTTCTTTTTGGCAGCTGCTTTGGTTTTTTTAATCTCAAACAGGTGTTTGCCATAATCCATCACTTTACAGACAACGGGGTCTGAATCGGGGGCGATTTCAACAAGGTCGAGGGTCGCTTGTTGCGCCAGAGCCAATGCTTCACTTAACGTTACAACGCCCACTTGAGCGCCATCAGCGCCAATAAGGCGTACTTCACTGGCTTCGATTTGATCATTAATGCGTGCTTTTTTGGATCGACCTTTACCGTTATCTGATCTATTGATAGTTCTACTCTCCACGTTTGAGCCTTCGGCCCCTTTATCAACTTGATACCTACCAAGATGATACCTAAAAATAGTATAGCTAAGCACTTAAATACCAATAACAACTAACTGGCAAACATGTTGCCAATCAATTGCGGTTTGGGCTTAATTGTAATCATTAAGGCGACACACCTAAGAGGTTATTGCTTTACCAGAGCGGCGAGTTGCTACCCTGGTAATTCACTAATGCTCTGTGGCTGCGCTATCGTCTGCTAGCCTGCCCCGCTTGGCGATGTCGCTATTTAACCGTACGATAAAATCGTCTAGCGGCATGCTGCCGAGGTCTTCTCCCTTACGAGTACGTACGGCGACTGTACCATTTTGTACCTCTTTATCACCAAGGACGATCAAGTAAGGAATCTTTTGTAATGTATGTTCGCGAATTTTAAAGCCGATCTTCTCATTTCTCAAGTCAGAAATCACCCGGAAACCGTTGTTTTGCAAGGAATCGTGGATTTTTTTCACATAATCGGCCTGATTATCGGTAATATTCATGATAACAGCTTGTTCTGGTGCTAGCCATGCCGGAAACGCACCTTCGTACTGCTCAATCAAAATACCAATAAATCGCTCAAATGAACCTAAAATAGCGCGGTGTAACATTACTGGCACCTGGCGAGAGCCATCTTCAGCAACAAACTGAGCATCTAGACGACCAGGCATTGAAAAATCAACCTGTATAGTGCCACACTGCCATACCCGGTTCAGACAATCTTTTAATGAAAATTCAATTTTAGGGCCATAAAAAGCACCCTCACCTGGCAATAGCTCCCACGCTAGGCCTTTGGCATCTAGTGCATCAGCCAGCGCTTTCTCGGCTTTGTCCCAGACCTCATCGGCGCCCACTCGCTGCTCTGGACGCGTAGAGAGGCGTATAATCACTTCATCAAAACCAAAGTCAGCATAGACCTGATAGAGTAAATCCGTAAAAACAGAGACCTCCTCTTGTATTGAGCCCTCTGCGCAAAAGATGTGGCCGTCATCCTGAACAAAACTGCGTACTCGCATAAGCCCTTGTAGCGTACCCGAGGCCTCATTGCGATGACATGAGCCAAACTCGGCCAACCTTAGCGGCAAATCTTTGTGAGACTTTAAGCCTTGGTTGAACACTTGCACGTGGCAAGGACAGTTCATCGGTTTAACCGCGTAATCGCGTGCTTCTGAGGCGACGGTAAACATGCCGTCGCGAAACTTATCCCAGTGCCCCGAGCGCTCCCAAAGGCTTCGGTCAACAATCTGAGGGGTCTTGATCTCGCTGTAACCATTTTCGCGCTGTACTTGGCGCATGTACTGCTCAATGGTGCTGTAAATGGCCCACCCTTTGGGATGCCAAAACACCATGCCGGGCGCTTCTTCTTGGATATGAAAATAATCAAATTTTTTGGCGAGCTTGCGATGATCACGCTTAACGGCTTCTTCAAGAAAATGCAGATGCGCTTTTAACTGTTTTTTATCTGCCCAAGCAGTACCGTAAATGCGTTGTAGCATTTTATTATCAGAGTTGCCGCGCCAATAAGCACCTGAGACACGCATTAACTTAAAATGCTGGCAAAAGCGCATATTCGGGACATGCGGGCCACGGCACATATCGACATACTCTTCATGGTGATATAAGCCTGGTGTTGCCTCTTTTGGCACATCGCGATCTAGAATTTCGAGCTTATAGCCCTCCCCTCTTTCTTCAAAGGTCTCATAGGCCTCACCCCAAGAGACGTTCTTTTTGACCACATCGTAATTGGTTTTCGCCAGCTCTTTCATGCGCTTTTCAAGTGCGGCTAGATCATCATCGGTAAGCATATGCTCAAGATCTATATCGTAGTAAAAGCCATTTTCAATAGTGGGACCTATGGCCATTTTGGCATCAGGCCATAATTGTTTAACCGCATGGCCGACTAAGTGTGCACATGAGTGACGAATAATTTCCAGACCGTCATCATCCTTTGCGGTAAAGATAACAACCTCAGCGTCATCGGTAATGCTATCATGAGCATCGACTCTCTCGCCGTTAACGCGGCCAGCGACAGTTGCCTTGGCAAGGCCCGGGCCAATATCGGCGGCAATTTCATAGACAGAAACAGGGGCATCAAAAACACGGACTGAGCCGTCAGGGAGGGTAATTTGGGGCATAGTAAATCCTATTCCAGTGGCGCTCAGTACTAAAGAGCGCTTGAATCAGTAATAATTCTGGCACAAGGATAAAAGGCGCTTGCACCAATAGATCAGGCAATAAAACGCAAAAAACCCACGTGGTGGTGGGTTTTTACAATTATTAATTTGGTACGACCGAGTGGACTCGAACCACCGACCCCCACCATGTCAAGGCGGGACGGCATTGTATGCCAGTGTTCGACGTAATACAAGTAAGGCCCATAATTTATATTAATATAACTATTTTAAAGGGGTTGGCGAAGTATTCTTTATACAGGGTCGAGTACTGGCAAACATGGGAAAACAATCAATTCTTACCATATTTGTACCATATAAAATCTGTTAAGCTTAGTCTGCAATTAAAAGGAGCACTATTAGCATGAAAGCTAAAATCACACAAACCCTCATTAACTCGCTATCTAAATCAGATAAACCAACCAAAAGCTATGACATCTATGATACGTCAATTAGTGGTTTTCATCTGCGTGTCTACCCTAGTGGTCGAGTCTCTTACTTTCTTTATTACAGAAATGAGGTTAATAAGATAAATCGTGTATTACTGGGTAAGGTTGGCAGTTTGTCGCTTGAACAAGCTACACGTACAGCAAAACAGCATATTGCAGATATTGCTAACAATATCGATATTCAGGCTGTTAAAAAGGCGAAAAAAGCGAAAGCGATAGAATTACACGCTTATACATTACAAAACTTCTTAGATGACAAGTATAAGCAGTGGTTAGAAACCGAGCAAAAAAGCGGCCCTCAAACATACAACACAATAATTACAGCATTTAAAGGATATCTATCATCACCTATTTGCAAGTTAACACAGGATGAAATTGATAGTTGGAGAATCAAAAAAATTCAAGCCGGCTTAATGAATAGTACAATTAATCGTCAAGTTAATGCACTTAGCGGTGCATTGACGCGAGCAGAAAAATGGAAGTACATACCTAAGCACCCATTTAAAGAACTCGGTTATTTAAGTGAAGACTCAACACCAAACATTCGCTATTTGAGCAAAGATGAGTATTCACGCTTAATGGGTGCACTAGCTACGCGAGACAATGCGCTAAAGCAAGCTAGAGAAAGAGGTAATAGTTTTCGCCAAAAGCGTGGTTATACTCTACTACCCTCTTTATTGTTCAATACTTACGCCGATAGAATGACGCCTATTATTATACTCTCGCTAAAAACAGGGTTAAGGCGTGGTGAAACATTTGGCTTAAGGTGGGAAAATATAGACTTTGAGCAGAAATTAATCACAGTGACGGGTGATACTTCTAAAGTGAATAAAACGCGTTATATTCCTATGTCTAAAGATGCCTTTCGGTGCTTAACTAATTGGAAGCGGCAAACGCCAGATGGGCAGTTGTCTGGCCTTGTGTTTCCGAATGACAAAGGTAATAAGCTAACAACGCTGAAGAAATCATGGGCCACCATTATGAGTGCCGCAGAAATAACCAACTTTCGTTGGCATGATATGCGACATGACTTTGCATCGCAGATGGTGATGCGTAACGCATCACTAAATGCTGTGCGTGAATTGTGTGGTCATGCTAAGTTTGAAACTACATTACTGTATTCTCACTTATCCCCATCATTTAAAGCCAATGCTATTGCATTACTTGATGATGACTATGAAATGAAGGTGTGCCCTACCTGCAAAAAATAGCATAAACAAGTCTTGAATAAGTTTTTATTGACGCTTATATTCTATATCGTTTAATATTTAAAGCTGGTCAATGACTGGCCAGCTTTATTATTGATTACACGGAGTAAAAACGTTGTACCCTTCCTATTTTTCTACCTCTTTAAATATACTAAAAAAACTAGCACGTACAAAAGCAACTACACCATTACCAACAAAAAAAACAGATAGGCGTCGTATCAGTGAACTACATATTGTAATTCGTATTCTTATCAATGCGTTTCCTGATGAATCATCAAGTTTCTTATGGAATGAATTAAAACGAGATGTCGCCAAAACAAAACGCATCTATGATAGTGGTGAACTGATACAACATATAAGCAGCACACAAATAAACTGGACAAGCTCTAGGGGTGTAGAGCAACGCTTAAAAAAATCATCTTTTCAAACGTTAGTATCGCGTCTTAAGCATGATTTATTAGTATCTACAGATAAGAACCTTTAGCACTAACATTAGTTTTGTAAAAACCTTTAGCGCTAAGGTTATTTTTGTAAATAATTTTAGTGCTAAAGAAATAGCTATATTTTTATATGATTTAATAGCGCTTTAGATAATTAATCATATAAGGACATAATATGGCCCCCTCTTCTACTATCACGCCACAAACTTTAAGCGCTGCTGATGCAGCAACATACATAGGTATGAGTCAATCTTATCTAGCTGCATCACGGCGCACAGGAGTTATAGCGGGTAGAACCCCTGCACCTAAATTTATTCGGATCGGTCGCACTATTCGATATCGAAAAACTGAGCTAGATGTGTGGTTAAATAACCATCAAGACTTAGAATTTACGGGTCAATCATGACTATAGCAATAGTCATCTAGCTACAATATATAAAAGGGGTACAAACCGATGACGGAATCATCACTATCATTTGAGCGAATCAAAGCACAATTAACCCCATTACAACTGGGCCTTATTGACGTTAATTTTTATAAAGAATTAATCGATAGCCTACAGGCACTATTAAGCGATACACAATTAGAGCTGAATAACTTTGATGCCTTCGAATTTGCGTGGGACCATTTAAGCCTGTTTGAGCGCGCGACAATGCTCGCGGTGGCTTATCGTCACCATAAGGCCATCTTTGCCGGTATTCGCCCAGAGATGCCACTAGCAGAATTCACATTATCGCAACGGGACTGCTTACTACAAGAGTATGAAAACTTACTGTCTACTGTAGTGAGCTTATTTGCATCAGTTGATTTAAGTGACAAGTTTTATAGCGGCTATGCCCCCGCTCGACGGGCAGCACTCAAACAACAAAAGGACTAGTTATGGTACTTGAAAAAATACATGAACTCACATTTGGCACTTACGAAGACGCCAGCGTTTTTATTGATCGACAAATTTTAGCCGGTGGTGCGTGTGGTCTCACCGTGAGAGCAGATGATTTTATCGTTGACGTATTTGACCATATAGAAACAGATGATGTATTACCAAGTGAGAAAAACGATGATTGTTGAAAAAGTGACGATCTATCGTTACCCCACTTATATTGATGCATCCGATCAAGCCCACGCGATGAGCGATGAGGATTATATCTGTTATATCGAAGAAACAGACCACGATTTTATCGTGCATGTTTTCAAGGATACGTGGTAACACCGTAAAACACATGACCGGAACATAACAAGGATACGTTTTCATTAGGATGATGAACACACTACCGGAATATCTACAACCTAAAAACGCCTACAGCGGATCGATTGATCCGCTTTTTTTGTGCGCGGATAATATGACGCTATCGCGTGCGCAATCTTTTGGTGGTACGGCTTTGAGCGCAAGCGAAAAGCTTAGGCTAGTCAAGGCGTCCAAAAGTCGGACAGACGACGAACGCCTTAATGTACTGCAAGCCAAGGTCCGGTTTAGTACCGATAGCTTACGCTTAAGTCACAATCATGTGCAGATGCTTAATACCGGTGAAATACCGGAGCCACACGCTATTGAATATCAACCTAGCCAACAGCATACACCGCTTAACTCGCCCGGTTGCCGCGCTGTGGTTGAGTTTAAAGATTGGGCAGACGAATGGCGCTTGCGCACTGAGGTCGATGGACAAAACCTACAGCCGCCTGAGCAAGTCGGTGAGCGTATTAGTAAAATGCTCTCCCATCGGGGTGCTTCAAAGATTGCTGAGAGTTGCGCGTTTATGTCAGTGGTTCATGGCGGTTATAAAACCTTTGTAACCGGAACATTTACCGACAGTGTACGAGAATCTATCGCCGCCGGTGAGACAACGATACAAAAAGAGGTCTCGCGTACCATGAACGCGTTACAAAAAATGTACCGTCGTGGCTGGACAACGCGCAACGGTGAACGTGTAGCCGGAAATTCAGAGGGCCTACCGTATTGCTGGGTGGTGGAAGTACCAAAGAATAAACAAGGCGAAGACAACCCGCATATTCACCTACTACTGGGCTGGCGTGTCGCCTACAAGCACTTTGCCGAATGGTCGGCACGCATCGAAAAAATTTGGAGCAATGGCTATTTTCACTTAGAGAAAATCAAAGACTCTACGTGTGCCGGTGCTTATATGGCTAAAGCCGCTGGTTATCTCTCTAAAGCCCAAGGCGATGATACCCAAGGCACCGTGACCGGTAATCGGTACGGTATTAGCGCAGTGGCCCGTGCACCGGGCTGGGCGCTTTACGCTAAAAGCCAGTTACATATTGCCAGTCAATTGATTGTCGATGTCTACGACCATTTAACCCAGCAGTACGGCGACGATTACCGGACACGCAAACGCTTAAACCGGGCCTTAGACAACACACCTAAAGCCAAAAAAAGGGTACGTCACGCCATCGGTAAAAAGCTCGCTAAAGTAAGAGCCGCTATTAACGCGATACCGATCCGGTGCAACAAATACCAAGCGGTCATCAAAGGCCGGGGTAATGCCTTCCGGTTTTTTAGCTGGATGAAAAACGAAGAGGATAACGGCAACGGCGAATGGCTCCCCAAAAAAGACCCCGGCATGGCATGGATTACCGGTAAACAACCGGTAGCGAGAGATACCTTGTACTTTAGTAAAGTGCATGACTTGATTGATCGCCGCAAGTTACGCCGACGATTAACGAATAAGCCCCCGTGGCTACACCAAAGCGATGAAGAATGGCATTGTGTTAAGTATGACTATATCAATAGCGCCTATAACGAATCACTCCCGGTGACTACCGGTAGTGATTGGAATGAATACCAAACTTTACTATTAACAACCGATGACAAGGAGTCACTACTATGGCAACAGAAATAAAAGGCAATGCCCCTTGCCCAGATTGCAACAGCATACAACCGGTTAAATACGACGGGCGTAAGTACTTTATCAACTGTAGCGAATGCCGCACATTAACCAGCTACCAGTCAAAGGTTGCTAAAGCGCGGATTGAACAACGGCTACAACTGAATAAACCCGAACCGGATGTACCGACACCGGATAAACAAACGGTTACCGAACCTAAACCGGTACGATCCCCTAGCTTTTGGGAATCACTCGGCGAACTGTAATACTCACTCATAACAAGGAACGTTAACGATGACAAATGATGTCGATACCAGTACAGAAACCATTAACGCAGAATTCGATGCAGCGGAACAAGTCATAGGCATAACACCGGATGACGAACACACACAACCGGTTATTGACCCAATGATAGAAGCCGAGCGCGATGCACACATTGCGATTGCTAAAGAAATGTTTGCGACTACCTTGCGCCTAGGTATCAGCATGATGGGGAATATCACCCTAGATAATCGCCATTATGATGAGGCCGCACAGGCTTATGCGGTAGTGATTATTAAATACTTTCCCGGTGGTCTTTTTAGCTTACTCGATAAATACAAAGAAGAATTAGCCGCCGGTACGGCAACATTTATGCTGATCAGTGCTATTAATCAAGCCAAAGCCAAGCAACAGCAAGACGAGGACGACAAAGCCAAAGCGGGAGCCAATGCCACAACAGCACCCGACAGTAGCCCATCGTCTAGCTTTCATTTTAGTGAAGAAGCACAAGGAGGTACAAATGGCTAAGCGCAATGACGGAACTATGGGCTTATTTATCGGTATTACACGCAGTGGCAAAAGTACGCCCATTAAGGCGATGATTAAAAGCCCGGTTAAAGCCAAGCGTGTGTTGATCTGGGATGCTAAAAACGAATACGGCCCATCACTCAATATAACCGTGATTAAATCATTACCGGTATTATTAGACACACTGCGTACCACGACCGGTAACGGTCGCTTTGCCTATGTGCCTAGTAGCTTCGATAAAAAAGAGTTTGACGGTTTTTGTCGATTAGCGCATGTATGGAACCGGCAACGCCCCGCAGTGATTGTGATTGAAGAGCTAGCAGCGGTTACGAACACCGGAAAAGCCGCCGGTTATTGGGGCGTACTGGTTAATCAGTCCCTAGGATTGGGGGCCACGCTGCTCGCAACGGTACAACGTGGGCAGGAGGTCGACAAGTCTGTCATGAACGCGGCCAGCTATTTGTATGTGTGCCAGCACAATACCCATGACGATGCGACTTACATGGCGAAAAAACTTGGTGTAGAATTGCGCGACATTCCACGCGAGCCGTTGCGGTTTATGATGTGGTCACCGGCTAAAGGGCATTTAGCCAGTGGTCACGTAACGTTCAAGCAAATGGGCCAGCCAACGGCAAAAACCAGTCAACCGGTTTTTACGGCAACGGCACCGGTGCGGCGCCAGTTGAAGATTAGCGCGACAACCGGTTTATTTACCCATTTGAACCACCGTTAACAATAATTGACACGACGGCATTTTTAGGTATTCTAGGCAGGCACCGGCAACATCCGGTGCACGGGATTCGTACCCCGTTTCTCAATAACGCCCAACAGGCGCTTAGGCGCTTTTTTGTTGGTGTACTTGCCTGCGTGTGTATTTTTGTAGGCATTGGATCTAATTGACCATTTTATGGTGGGTTAGGTCCGGGGCTGCCCCTCTCACGGGGGGCGGGCCGTTTTCGTTATTGAGCGGTAGTACGAACCCCGGTCTAACCTGCCACCCTCTTTTGAGAGTGGCGGCTTTTTAAACATGGATTGAAAGGAATGCCGTTATGTACACCGATAACTTACCCTCTGCACCACCGCTTAATCGCTCGTTACGCGAAAACCTCGAACATATTCGCACACTGTTGGTACTTGTTGAAAACTTTGCAACAGCGTCGGTCTATGCCGCCACACCCGGCTCAGAAGAAGACAAAACCTTTAGCGGTTTATCCTCGTTGTTAGAGATTATTAATCGTACATTGTTACGTGAAATTAACGCACTGGACAATCAACCCCGAACACACTAGTCACAGACCAAGGAGGTCAACCAATGGTTGCCAGTAGCTACGAATATATCGACGCGTTAATGTCACTCGCGCAAAATAATGAATTCTTATCAACACGTGGCATGGATATTTTACGCACGCACTATCTCGCCCCCGATTACACCATTTCCCCCGCCCGTTTATCGCACCACTTATTTATTGATGATATTGAAAAAACCATGTTCTATTATGACCAATTAGCTGAGGCCATCGCCCACGAACTGGATTACACACCCATTGAGGAATTTGATGGCCACCCAATGTGGTTATTTACCTTATGCACGGTAAGTGATGTGCCTTCGATTAGCCAAGGCGGTTATTATGAATTTATATTACGCCCTGAGTTAGTTGTGGCGTTAAATCAATTAAAGTGGTTTGGCATACATTAAGTATTTTTCCGGTTAGGTGTTGAGTGATGGATAAAAACGCTTGACACGCTTCCGGTTTATGGTGTTATGGTCAATCACACTTCACTCTTACTAACACGGATGTTTATTATGTCAGCCAGTCGTAAAAATATGATTTCTATTGCCGTTGTCGCGTTGGTGGTTAGCGCGGCGGTTGTCTATGCGTCAAATAACATTTCAGCCGTTAAAAATATTTTGAACGACTAAAAATAGATTTAACACAATAAAGATACTCAACGATTAAGGATAATCGACCCATGCGACATACAGAAATTGATTTCGATTCATTTAACGGCTCGTCTGCTAACGGTTACAACGGCAAGTTTAATCTCCAGTTACCCGCTGGCATTACTTACAAAGAAATTACGATTCACGGTGCCAACCTTAATAACGACCAATTGCGGCGCGTGACCCTTTCAATGAACGGCGATTCATTAATTGATGTCACCGGTGATGTCTTGCGTATGATTCAGCGTTTTAAAAATGATCATATCGAAGACGGCAAGTGGGTTATTCCCTTTACTGATTTTTCAATGACGACACAAGAAGGCCAAAACTTAACGTCACTTATTACGTTGCCCGGCGAAAATATTATTTTAGAAGTCGAGACCGACGCACCGACCCAAGCGCAAGTTGATGACCGCTTGGTGGCGTCGATTCGCGCGGAGGGTATTTTGGGCGTATCACAAACCCAACGCTTAACCGTGCCGCGTATTTATCGCGATGTGATGAACGGTGGTGTGGCCGGTGAAAATCGCTTTAAAAACTTTGTCAACCAAAACCGCACGACTAACCCGGTGCGCATTCGTCGCGCTCATATGTTAAATGCGGATATCACTAACTTAGAGATTAAACGCAACGGCATTACCTTGTTTGATAAATTGCTAGAGGATCAAAACTACTCACTGCGCCGTTTTAGCAAAGTGCCGCAAGACGCTATTTATCATTTTGACCCGGTTAAAACCGATTTCGGTATTGCCGACCCTTTGCGCACACAAGGCTCGACCTTTGAAATGATTGTCACTAAGTCTGCCGTAGGTGATTTTGAAGCGATCTTTGAAACGTTAGAAATATTGCCGCAAGTTGTGAATGCGTAACAAAAAATAGTGAATAAAAAAGGAGATTGAGCGCATGGAAGCGAATCGCAATTTTGGGGCGATCTTTCGGGATCGCCTCGATGATTTTTTAGGCGCGGCAATTACTGATCGATTTGGTGAGGAAAGCCGCGAGCAAGACGAAGGCCCTGCGGAGTTTGCAAACCCAAACACAGTAAGCCAACCCGTACAACGTTCTCAAAATGCTGGTGGTGATACGTTAAGTCGGCTTGAGCGCTTAGCACTCACCCCACAATTACTGACGATTGTGGGGCTAGTGATCAGCATTATTATATTACTGATTACGAGGCGCTAACGATGGCATTACCTGTAGTTCGTATCATATTACGCACTGGTTTAATTGGTGCCGGTGGTTTTTTGGCTGGCGCTTCATTCAGTGAAACCCTTGGCACTGCCATACAATTGGGCGCGATTGTCGCGTTCATTATTGCGGTGGTCGTAGTGTTGCAGCGCTTAAACATAGTAGGGAGTTAACCATATGGCGGGATTTGGTTCGCTCGCGGGCAGCGGTGGTGGCATCAGTGGCGGCACGGCGGGGCCTGCACAATCAAGCGCTACTAGCCGTAACGTGTTTAATGTTGGCGGCAATACGGGCATTGGCAGCAGCCAAGGTGTTAACGCGACGCTGTTAATCGTGCTGTCGGTAGCTGCAATCAGTGCATTTTTTCTATTGAGTCGCCGTTAATGCTAATTGAACAGCAAAGGCGGTGGAGCGATGAGGCCGAACAAGGACTAGGACGCACGCTACAAGACGACGGCCTGTTATTAAAAACCCTCGTCAATCAACAACAGGCACAGCTCTGGCGTATTGATTCATCCAATGGGCGCTCATGGATGATTACCCGCATTGAGCCCGTGATCAATAGCAAACCTGAGTTGGTAGTGTGTTGCTATTGCGGTTGTGATTTACCCGTTGTCGTCGAGCGTATTATCAGCAGTGCGCAGCAACAAGGTATAGGCTCGATACGCTACCACACGCAGCGTAAAGGGTTAAACCGTTTACTACGGCTTTTTGGTTTTACTGAAAGAGAGCGCGTTTACAATAGGAGTATTTAAACATGGGAGGACGTTCACGCTCATCCAGCCGTCAAACATCGATTGTTGAAACCGATAACTCAAACACTCAAATGAATGATAATGACGGCTTGATATTAAACCTCGACGATAGTGGCGGTGCAGAAACTACGGTCATTCAAACAGATCAAGGCGCGATTGAGGCCGCGTTTAACTTTGGTGGTGATGCGCTCGATAACGCCTTTGATTTTGGTGCGCAGAGTCTACAAGGCTCGCAAGAGTTTGGCCGAGATATTGTAAGCGAAGCGCAAGAGATCAGTACCACCGCGTTACAAATTGCCGGTAATGCGCAAACCAATGCCTTTGCCAAAATCCGTGATATTGCCGATAGCTTTACCGGTGATAGCCAAAATACACGCCTGATTTTATTGGGCTTAGGTGGCTTATTAGTACTGGGCTTTTTATTCACCGCAAGGATGCGACGATAATGTTAAGAACCTTTAGTTTACAACCGAATGAAGATAAGCGGCTACAAGTCGAGGGGCGTTGGTTGATTGTGACCCAAGCCACCGGCCCCGTCGAGTTATCGATTGGTGGCACTACTCCTATCACTGTCGATGAAAAAGACCGGGTACACTTGCGTGACCTCAGCCCCAATGATCGAGCAATACGTATTAAGAATGTGTCCGGTGTTGTGAATGAGCTAGAGATACACACCAGTGACCTGTTAATTGATAAACGCACGGCGGTGGATTTGCAAAACGCGATTGAAATCGCCCCGGATCAACTCATAGGTATTGATCCCGGTGCTAATGGTGTGCAAGCCGTGATTCGCAACCCTATTGAATTGGTTGATGATCAACAAGTGTGTATTAACCCCGACTGCAATGTAGTCAGAGTAGAAAATGTATCGTTACGCTACCAGCCATTGCCTGTTGTCATCTTTGATGCAACCACACCCACCGTAGAAATTACATTTAACCCGTGGCGAGCACAATTATTACTTATGGCCGCACCACAAAATACTAACCCGGCGTGGGCCGGTGAAGAAAATCAAGGACTACCATTACCGACTAACCGCTGGATCACACTGGATACGGACCAAGGGCTGACTCTCAGCGGCATGGAGGGTGATTGGGTGTACCTTGCAGAGATGGTGAAAAATTAATGGTGATCTTTATTTTTACAATAACCGCGATATTGACTGCTTTTGCCGGTGAAGGTATTCGCATTGCACTAATGCGTTTATTGCTATGACGAATGCGCTTTTATTATTACTACTAACGGCAACAGGACTGTTGCTGATCACAACAACAAGGATGCCCCGAATGACAGATACCACCCGTAATACCCCGACAAGCCCCGGTAATAACACATCACTACCGCGCGGTATTCGCAATCGCAACCCCGGCAATATCCGGCGTAATGCTATTCGCTGGCAAGGGATGAGCGAGCAACAAACCGATAGCGCCTTTGTGCAATTTACCAGTGCTGTTTATGGTTTCCGTGCGATGCTGAAAATATTCAGAAGCTACCAGGCACGCGGTTTAACGACATTGCGAGAAATGATTAACACCTACGCCCCCGCGCATGAAAACGATAGTGATGCCTATACCCGGTTTGTGGCCAAGCGCATAGGCGTTAACCCGGATGTAGAACTTGATCTAAATCGCTATGCATTGCCGTTGTTGCGTGCTGTGGCGGAGTTTGAGAACGGTACTCGCCCAGCGAGTATCTACAGTGATAGCACCATTCAACAAGGGATTAATCTCGCATGAGCTGGCTGGGCTCGCTCTTTAGTCCTAGCGGCGTAGTGAATAAAGGGTTAGATATTGTTGATCAACTGGTGACTGATAAAGACAAAGCGGCTGAACTTAAAGCCGCGTTTTATCTGCAAGAATTACAAACACCCACCATACCCATTATTGATGCGATTCATAAAATGGGGCGGCAAACACTCGCGTTTGCACAGATGGGTTTTTATTACTATACCATTCAGCAATACGGGGTTGATGCCATTACCCCCGAATTAGTGGCCGGTGTATCCGGTGCCGCATCAATTTACACCTTAGTCAAAGGCAAAGGACGATAACAATGGATGTATTAACGATTACAGATTTACTCATTACTAACGGCGTTCTAGGCTGGGTAGGTTTACGACTGGTTAAGCGCGTTGATCAGCTCGACCAACGCCTAGACACCCATGAAACCCGTATTAGCGTAGCGGAAAAGGAGATCGAATATGCGACGAAGAACTAGACGCACCACCGCGAAGAAACCCCGTAAAGGACGTGACGCAAAAGGTCGTTTTAAAGCAGGGCTTTATCAACCTTGCACCAAAGGGGCACGAATAAAGAAGGCTAAGCGGTAAAATAAACAGGGCGCTAAGCGCCCTTAAATAAACTGATTAGAATATGCCCTATAATAGTTATGCTTATGACAATGAGTCCATCAAAAAAAGAATACCCATTAATAATAAAACTAAAAATAAAGTTAACATTGTCCCAATAATAAAAATATTAAGTGCAATTCTATACCAGAGTGGCATATCGTGAATCATACCCCGGATATTTCTTGTCTTATCCAGTGATGGCAGTAATATTACCCAGCCGAAAATTGAGGTTCGCATTAAAAAACCGGGAAATTGAGCCATTAGTATGGTTTCTGCCAACGTAAAATGGGGCTCTTTAAAATATCTTTCTAATAGTTTTTTAGGTGTGAAGGCACTAAGCAAATACCATGTTATTGGTATCCATAGAACGCCTGCAATGGCTATCCATATCATTAATAGAAATAGTTCATGCCCAGTTATCTGCATAATTGACTCGTATTTGTCATAC
>Ga0193963_1000497_pt1 | contig 20533 bp, 21 predicted proteins | sample FB_6_MG_FD_140359 | JGI IMG/M metagenome (GOLD analysis project Ga0193963, IMG submission 140359) | Microbial mat bacterial communities from the Broadkill River, Lewes, Delaware, United States - FB_6_MG | ecosystem: Environmental > Aquatic > Freshwater > River > Microbial mats | place: USA...
ATGGTCGACCATACCAGCCAATTCCACGGCCCGTTTCAGGGTCACTTCTCCCCATCTGCCCCGGACATGAGGCACCCGCAGCGCTTTTACCAGGTTATCGGTTTCCTGGGCAAGCTGGTGCTGGGTTTTTGCCATATCCGACAAATACTGGCTGATGGCCCCAAAGGCCTGACTTCTATCCTTTTCCATGGTCCCAAGCCGCTGTTCATAACGGTCCAGCATGCGATGCACCGGATCAACAGCCCGGGTAAAGGCCTCTTCTTTAACCTTGAAATCCTGATGGGCTTGCTGGACATAACCATTGAAATGAGACTGGGCCATGTCCATGAACTGCCGGGAATTTTCATAAAGCGCCTTATCGGACAACGCCTTGAACCGGCCTGAAAAAAAATGCATAGATAGTTTAGCAAGGACCACGGCCGTTAACAGGCCGAACACAAACCCGGCCCCTAAAAATGCCAGATTATCCGGGCGCATGGTCATGTGGGCAAAATCAATCATAAGGATGTTTCAGGGGCAGTGTACGTACCGCTTTTTCCGCCGGATTTAAAGGCCAGATGAATATTGGAAATTTCCATGCCCTTGTCATAGGCCTTGCACATATCATAAATGGTTAACGCCGCAACACTGACTGCGGTCATAGCTTCCATCTCCACCCCTGTTTTCTCGGTCAGCGACACTTGTGCCTCAATGTGAATACAGCTGTTTTTCTTATCCTCAAAAAAATCCACCCGGGCATGGGTGATGTTCAGCGGATGGCACATGGGGATCAGGGACCAGGTCTGCTTAGCGGCCATGATGCCTGCAATGCGGGCTGTTTCCAGCACATTCCCCTTTTTTACTTTTTCATCGACAATGGCTGTCAGCGTGTCCGTGGACATAAAAACCGTCCCCTTTGCCACGGCAACGCGTTCTGTGGGGAACTTTTTCCCCACATCCACCATCCTCACACGGCCCTGGCCGTCAACATGGGTAAATTCGTTCACATCAACTCCTTTAAAATAGCCTGTTTCAAAATCAGGCAAACACCTGGGTTTTGGCTGTGGCTTCTGTTTTTATCCGGTTCAAGGCATAGGTTAAAGCCTCAATCACATGTTCCCGAATATCGCCGGCCACGGCCAGATACATCACATCATCCCCCACCATTAGGGGGGCATCCGAATTGATCTGCACCAGCACTTCCACAATACCGGGCATGGCCCGGGTCCGGTCTAAAATCTGATCCAGTTTTTCCTGGTCTACGGTTATGGTAAGGCCCGTGACAGGCCGACCATCCCGGGAACTGTCCCGGACCACGCCATTATGGTAAAGCACCATCCCGGCTTTGGAAAAATCCGGGTGGTTTTTCATCTGGTTGATCATTGCAGGCAACTCCATGAGTCCTCCTTATATATCTTATTTTGTTATATCTTCTTTTTGTCCCCGCCATGCCCCGGGTCTTGGACCTGGGCCATCCCCCTTGCTGTCTCAAGGTCGGCAGGCGTGTTCACATTAAATTTAAAACGCAAATCCGGATCCAGGGATTCAAGCGTTTGGGGCGGAATCTGTTTAACCCTTTCAGGCTTGAAAAATTTTTTAACCATAAATACCTTTTTCCGAAGATTGGTCTCAATTCTTGGTGTACAGGATTTATGATACAAGGCAGACAACGGTTCTAGCCCCTCCCAGGTTTTGGGTATGATAATTTGCTTGCCGGGACTCCTTTGTGCAAGAAGGTAGCGGATGATCTTCTCGCTGACAAAAGGGACATCACAGGCCGTTACATAGCTCCAGTCAAAACTGGCGTGGAACAGGCCGGCATGAAGCCCTGCCAAAGCGCATTGGGATGGATCAATATCCGTCACAACCAAGGCGTCGATATCCAAAAAAAGTGCCGGATCATTAACCACCAGAATCACTTCCTTAAACATCATGGAAAACAGGGTATGAATCCGGGCCAGCATGGTATTTGCCCCAACCCTGTGAAATGCTTTGTTTGTGCCGGGGAATCTACTGTTGCAGCCGCCGGCCAGGATCACCCCCGTGCAGTCTATTTTTTCCAATGCCTTTAATGCCTTCTGTTTTAATATTTTCTAATTGATATGTTTATTTCCCGGAACTCAATGATGATATCATTTATACATTTGTTGATTATATGAACCCGAATAAGAAATCAAGGTGTTGCCGTGCGAAAAAAAAGATGGTAGAAAAAACTTTTAGGGCATACCCGAACAATAAAAAGGCATATCATGAAAAAAAAGAGCATTCTCAATGATCAGGATTACAAGCGAATCATCACCCGTATTGCCTACGAAATCATTGAAAAACATAAAGGGGTAAAAAACCTGGCCTTAGTGGGGATCCAGACCCGGGGAGATTTTCTTGCAAAACGCCTGGCAGAGCAGATCGCAGCCATTGAAGGCACAACACTGCCTGTGGGGTCCATGGACATCAACATGTACCGGGACGACTGGACAAAAATCAGCCACCAACCCACGGTAAGACCGTCGAACATCCCTTTTTCCGTGGATGACAAAGAGATTATTCTGGTGGATGACGTGCTGTTCACCGGAAGGACCATCCGGGCTGCCATGGAGGCGTTGATGGATTTTGGCAGACCCGCCCGCATTGAGCTCGCCATACTGGTGGACAGAGGTCACAGAGAACTGCCCATCCAGGCAGATTACCAGGGTATTTTTGCGGACACGGAGCCTGACGACATGATCCATGTCCACGTCCTTGAACAGGACAAAGAAGACTGCGTTTACAGGGAGCTAAGATTCTCATGAGCGCCCATTCCCATCGTACATCGTTGCCCAAGCACCTTAAAATTGCCGTATTGTCCATGTCCTCCACCCGAACTTTTGAAAATGACAAAAGCGGTTTATGGATAAAAAAACAAAGCAAAAAAGAGGGGCATGAAGTGGTAATTCACCAGGTGATACCGGATGATGCCAATGCAATCACAGATGCGCTTGGGCATATTATCGAGCGCATAGCCCCCCATGCCGTTATCATGACCGGTGGTACGGGTGTCAGTCCCAAAGATGTCACCATAGAGGCGGTCCGCCCCCTGTTCGACAAGGAACTGACAGCCTTTGGGCCGGTGTTTGCCCAGCTCAGTTTTGAACAGATTGACTCTGCCGCCATTTTGTCCCGGGCCACGGCAGGCTTTATAAAAGGCACAGCCGTATTCTGCATGCCCGGCAGTCTGAACGCCTGCAAATTAGCCTGCAACAATCTGATTTTCCCGGAACTTGGACATTTGATTAAACATGCAAAGGAATGATTATGAAAGAACTTGACGCATTATTAAATGATTGGAAAGATAATGATAACCTGACCCGCAAGGCATTTACCGAGCTTGTGGATCACGTAAACGCCCTATCCGACATCTCCCTTGAATTTGTCAGCCGGCCCGGTGTAAGCTACTCTTTTCGGCCCAAACATACGGCCCAGACCAAACGCCCGCTGTTTGCCATGGTGGATGTTATTGATGATGACCCGGATGACCGTTGGTTGTCTGTCTGTTTTTACGCGGACCTGGTCACAGATCCCCAGGAGGACGGAGACCATGTGCCCGAAGGACTTCTAGGCGAAGACGCATGCTGCTTTGACTTGTATGAATATGATGAGCAGGAAATGGCGAATCTAAAAGAGAAGATTACCGAGGCTCACGGCAACGCCCCTGAGTAGTGCTTGTCTTTTAATTTACCACGAAGCTCACGAAGAACACGAAGTTTCCAAATATCTTCGTGAACTTCGTGGTTAAAAAAATATAGCGTTCAGGGGAGATCAGACTTTGGGATTTGTATATTCTTTGGACTACACTGAAAAGCGGATATTTAAAATATCTCCGTCCTGGACCACGTAATCCTTGCCCTCCACATAAAACTTGCCGTTCTTTTTCAACTCTGCTTCAGAGCCAAGTTCCATGAGTTCATCATATTTGAAGACTTCTGCCCGGATAAATCCGCGCTCAAGGTCGGAATGAATGACACCGGCAGCCGTGGGGGCTTTAGCTTCTTTTCTAACCAGCCACTGCCGGACTTCATCTTCGCCAACGGTGAAAAACGAAATCAGGTTCAAGGATTTCAGGCAAAGGGATGTCAACGTTTCCAGGGCTGTGGACGTAATCCCTAAATCCTCGAGAAATTCCTGTTTTTCCTCGGAACTGTCCAGCATGGCGATTTCCGCCTCCACCTTGGCCGATACCAGCATCGCCTCTATGACCAAGGCATCGCAGCTGTCTTTAAACGCATCCAGAATATCCGTATTGCCAAGATCATCTTCGGCCACATTGACCGCGACCACCAGTTTTTTCAACGTGATAAAGGGGTAAGACCGAATCAGTTTATCCTCATCCTCGGATAATTCAAGCAAGCGAAGCGGCAGTTCCTGTTCCAGGTGGGCCAGCATCTTCTCCATAAGGACCAATTCTTTTTTCTGGTCTTCATCCTTAATTTTCTTGACCATGGCAGAGAGCCGCTCAATGCGCTTTTCCACAAAAATCTGATCGTGCATCACAAGCTCGGAGTTAACCATGTCAAAATCCCGCAGGGCATCCACACTGCCTTCGGCATGGTATACCGCCTCATCCTCAAAAGCCCGGACCACATGACAAATCGCATCCATGTCGGATATCTCTTTAAATATATCTCCCTTGGAAATGGTTTCAGCCTCCATTTTGGGCAAAAGCACCAGGTCAAGCCGCGCCTTGGCATTTTTTTTGGGGGCATACATCTCCACTAACCGGTCAAACCTGGAATCCAGAATGTCGGCAGTTCCCGGCACCGGATTAAATGCCTTGGCCGGATCCGTAATCTCGTTTCCGGTCAAAATCTGAAACAATGTTTTCTTCCCTGTCTGGGGAAGTCCGATAATGCCTACCTTCATCTTTTATGCTTGTCCTTTTTTAAATCTAAAGCGTTATATTTAAAGTTTCAAAGACCTTTGACGGCATCACCCTTTTTTTCACAGGATCCATTTCAACCCGGGCAGCCACATGGGCAGGGTCATGGGGAAAGACCAGCAGGGCATCTTCGGCAACGGCCCGGTCCAGCATCTGTTTTTTCTCGTCCACCAACTTTTCGGGAAACCGGTCATAGCCCATGGTGATGGGCAGGTTTACCCAGGGCAGTCCCGGAATGAGATCGGCGGTATAGATAACGGCACCGCTTTGGGCCTGAATCCAGGGGAGCAGCATCCCCGGTGTATGTCCCTGGCTCTGGATAAATTCAAGGGTCAGGCAGTCCACAGCCAGACGGTCCCCGCCCTGCTTGAGTACGAGACGACCTGTGGCCTGGAGCTTTTCGGCAAGACCCGGAATAAATGAAGCCCGGTCACGGTAATGGGGGGATTTAGCACGTTTAAAATGCTCCTCTCCCACTACAAAAAGGGCATTGGGGAAAAGCAGATCCGGTTCCCGGTCCGATTCCCAGGCGCTTAAAAGTCCGCCGGCATGGTCAAAATGAAGATGGGTCAGCACAACATGACTGATGTCCGCATCACTTAATCCCTGGTCTGCCAAAGATTGCATCAGCACATGCGTGTCTTCTTTAACGGCAAAACGCCGTTTCATGTCAGGGGAAAGATATGCGCCGCATCCGGTCTCAAATAATAGATTGTGATTCCCGGTTTTTACCAGCAGACAGTTTGACGCAATATCAATCATTCCGTTTTCATCTGCCGGAACCCATTTCTGCCACAAGGCCTTAGGGGCATTGCCAAACATGGTTCCCCCGTCCAGCCGCATACTATTACCACGGAGAACAATAAATGAAGTTTCCTGCATAACATTCACTCCCGTTGGGTCGCTGATTTAATTCAAGCCAAAGTAATTTTTCGCTTTTCCGGGTCCGGGTGGCAGCGATAAAGAACTGCCACGTGGCCGATGGTTCCGGCAACATGGCATTTAATCCGTGCTGTAATCTCATCAAGCAAAGCGGCTTTGACATCCTTTTCCTTGTGATCAATAAATTTTATCTTAATCAATTCAGATGCGTTCAAGGCGTTGTCCACCTCTTGGGTCAGGGCTGTTGTCACACCCTTTGCCCCCACAAAGGCAGAAGGGTTTAAATTATGGGCAAGGCCCCTTAGGTATTTGCGCTGGGCGCCGGTAAGTTGTGTCACGTTAAATCCTTAAATTAAAGTTCATCTTTCAGCTCCGGCATATTATCATAAACCGGAGATTGTGGATACACCCCGATTTAGGCTCATCAGGACATTCGCATGTACAAAAAGACATTAACGATTGTCATAAGCACCCGGCTCAAAGTTGGAGCAAACCAACCCATTTGTGCGATTTTATAGCAGTATTGTCCGGACACCACTGGTCAATCAACCAGGTAGGGTGGGCACAAAAAGCCACCCCACCCACACCGCTAAAGGAATCTATCAGGAAGGCGTCAAAAAAGACCCGAGAGGTCAAAACTGTCGGATTTACTCAATGTAGCAATGAACCGCTTAAGCAGCTCCTTGTCAAAACAATGGGACATGCCCTGATCCCGCAATTTTACCCTGGCATCCACCCGCTTCGCCGCCTCTTCTTCAACGATCTGCTGTTCCCTTAAGCGCCGCAGTTTAGGGTCATACTCATTTCGTACAATGGCTGTCACCGGCGGCCGGGCATTTTCAATCGCTTCAGCTTCAAAAATCTTCAATGTATCCAGGTACGGATTTTTGCCGGCCATAATTTTCAAGGCCTCAACCGGGGTTTTCCCTTTTTTATAAGGCCTTGCCGAGGTCAGTGCGTCAAATACATCGGCAATATGACAAATTTTAGCACTCAGGGGAATCTCGTCACCGGCCAAGCCACACGGATAGCCGCTGCCGTCTTCATTTTCATGGTGATATAAAATAGCCTGAAGCGTTTTATTGGGCAATTTTTTCTCGAACAGCAGTGATAGGGCAAAGGCGGGATGGGACTGCATCAGGACATATTCAATGTTATTCAGGCGGCCGGGTTTGTGGAGCACATTTTCAGGAATTTTCACCTTGCCTATGTCATGGAGACAACCAGCTACAGTCGCCTGAAGAAGGATCTGCTTTAACCGTTCCCTGCCGGGATTGCCGAAAAGATCCGGGTTGGACTTGATGAAAACAGCACATAGCCATCCTACTTTAACCGAATGGGTGTGGGTATCATAATCATGCCCGATCATGGTGGCGATGCCTTTTAAGGATTCGATGCTGGACAGAAAATCAAGGGCCTGGGACACAAATTTTTCAAGATTATCTACCGTTTCACTGATTTTGGCCTGGGGTACAAACGGAGCGGCAAATGTCTCTTTGATTGCATCTGTGGACAGATTAACCAGTATACCTGTTTTTTTCGAAGTAGGAATGGCGTCATTATTAAGGATAAACCCAATATTATCCCTTATATATGCTTTATAATCCTGGGATTCAGCATTATGGATGTAAATCGTATCCCAACTTTCCAGCATTTCCTTTAGACGGTCAACTGTGAAGGAGTCGGTATCCATAAGCAGACAACGAAACCGGAAGATGCCGTTTTGGGCAGGATTTCGTTCAAATAAAGAGAAGTCGTCCAGGGTAGCCGGATTTAAGGACAGGGGATCAACGGCAAAAAAGGAGCTGCCGTCGTCAAAATATTCCGATGCCAAACCCATACCGTTTGCTCCTTTCTATGTCGCCGGCCGATTTTTTCTGCTGTTGCGTCCAATTACCATCAACTGCGACCCGGCATGTTTGCAGACATGCGTTTATGTTTAATATGGACCTGCTTGTCTTTTCGCTTTGGATTAATTCCAGATATTGTTAAATGCAGTTTAAAAAAACGCAATAATTATAGAATTTATTACCAGACATCATTTCGTATGTAAAGTACAATACCACACGGGACTTCGGATTTTCCAACGCATAAAGACGCGAAAAATCCCCCATTCTTAAGATGTTAGTTAAATAACGATTTATTGCTTGACTCGCCGGAAAAACAAGTCTATACATTTTAAGAATAGATATAAAAAGGAAAACTTCATGACCACCCGCAAAACAGGCAACTTTTATTTTTATTTTGGGTATTATTTTTATACCCACCTGCCTGTATTGCGCTAAATAGATCATTTTTTAAGCCGCAGGCAGACACCGCCTGCGGCTTTTTTCTTTTGAAGTTTCAGGCGACAAGAGCCCGCGAAAGGAATTGCCATGAAACTGATTAACGATGTAAATGTAGAGTCTTTCTTCACCTTAACATCCCCGGAAGCCATACGAACAAAACTGCCTGTACCCGAGAAAACGGCTGACAACGTACTTGCCGGCCGCCGGGAGATCCAGGACATCCTGACCGGAGAAGACAAGCGGCTGATGGTCATTGTAGGCCCCTGCTCCATCCATGACATGGATGCGGCCATGGAGTATGCCCAGAGGATGAAAATCCTGCGCGAAGAGGTAAAAGATAAAATCAGCCTGGTTATGCGGGTATATTTTGAAAAGCCCAGGACCACGGTGGGCTGGAAGGGACTGATCAATGACCCCCTCCTGGATTCATCCTATAATATGGAAGAAGGTCTTCGAAGGGCCAGGTCCCTGTTGATCGACATCAATACATTAGGCCTGCCGGCGGCCACGGAAATTTTAGATCCCATCACCCCCCAGTACATTGCTGACCTTTTGAGCTGGGTGGCCATTGGTGCACGCACCACAGAGTCCCAGACCCACCGGGAGATGGCCTCGGGATTGTCCATGCCCGTGGGATTCAAAAACGGCACCGACGGCAACCTGACGTCCGCTGTCAATGCCACCCAGGCCGCAAAAGCACCCCAGCATTTTCTGGGCATTGATCCGGACGGCAAAACAGCCGTTGTCACCACCCGGGGTAACCGCTTCGGCCACATTGTCCTGCGCGGCGGAACCTCCCCCAACTACGATCCCGTATCCGTGGGAAAAGCCCAAGCCCGACTCCGGGAAAAGGATCTTTTGGATGCAGTGATCATTGACTGCTCCCATGACAACTCCGGCCAGAAATACACAGGCCAGTCCTTTGTATTTAAAAGCGCCGTGGATCAAAGACTTGACAGCAATGACCGGATTGTAGGCCTGATGCTGGAAAGTAATCTTCATGAAGGCAATCAAAAATGCAAGTGCGACGGGGATGCAGGTAACCTTAAGTACGGGGTATCCATCACGGATGAATGCATCTCATGGGAAACCACGGAAAAGCTTATCCGTTGCGCGTCTGATAAGCTGTCCGCTTAGAACCGGCTTAAAACACCGGCTTAATTTAACCTTGCAGCCATAAACTTCGGGGCTGGACACCGCCACCAACAGCCCCGAGGACTTCACTTTTGCGTCCATGTTGTCGCACCTGCAGCACAGGGTCGCTTTTTTGCGCCGACCCCCTGGCCGTCTTTTTTTACAACCCCCTTGCCAAAGATACAATACGCCTTATTTTTCAGTTCATTGCATATAAGTTCAATATTAACCATGCAATGGCACAAGCTTTGCTATGTTTTAACCCGAAGATTCCGGGATCAGGAATCTTAGCAATTTGGATTTAACGAGACTGGAGATATATAAAATGAAACAGGCGGTATTTGTAAGCAGGGACAATGCTCAGTTTAAGGGACTTGAACAGATGTTGGGCCAACACAGCATTGAAATAAAATGGTGCGCAACCGGCAAAGAACTTTTATCCCTGATGACCAATACCCCTAAAGGGCAGTGGATTGATCTGGTAATTATGGAAGAAAACCTGCCGGACATGAATGCAAAAGCCCTGGTGGAAGCCGTCACCACCCAAAGCCCCATGACCAATTGTGTAATTACCGGCACTATGGATAAAAAACAGTTCCATGACGTCCATGAAGGATACGGTGTGTTGATGCAGCTGCCTGTTCAACCGGGACAGGATGATGCCCGAAACCTGGAAGACCATTTGAAAAAAATCAGGTTGATAGGGTGAAGGCAAACGCCCTGACCGCAAGGAGATAAAACGATATGATTATCAGCATAGCAAGCGGGAAAGGCGGCACAGGCAAAACAACTGTGGCCACCAATCTTTGCGCAAGTCTTGATACAGACCTTATGCTTTTAGACTGTGACGTGGAAGAACCCAATGCCCATCTTTTCCTGAATCCAAACTTCACTGGAAAAGAAAAAGTCAATGCCCCTGTGCCTAAAGTGGACCAGAGCCTTTGCACCTATTGCAAAAAATGCATGGAGATCTGCCGGTACGGTGCCATTGCCGTAGCTGGGAAAACGGTGGTGACCTTTCCGGAGCTCTGCCACTCCTGTGGCGGATGCGAAGTTGTCTGTCCGGAGAAAGCCATCACTGAAATAGACCGGTTCATCGGCACGGTGGAAACAGGCAGCCTGAGTCTGCCCCAAAACCCGTCATTCGGCCGGGGGCTTCTGGATATCGGCCAGGTCATGGCACCACCGGTCATCAAACAGGTTCGACAACTTGAGAAAGAAAAAGAGCTCACCATTATAGATGCCCCGCCGGGCACCTCCTGTCCCGTGATTGCCTCCATGAAAGGAACGGATTTTGTGCTCTTGGTCACCGAGCCCACGCCCTTTGGCCTGCATGATTTAACCCTGGCCGTGGAAGCGGTGAAGCTGTTAGGCATTCCCTGCGGTCTTGTGATCAACCGGGCAGGCATTGGCAATGATGATGTTAAAGACTATGCCCAGAATGAAAATATACCGGTTTTACTTGAAATTCCCTTTGACAAGCAAATTGCTTCTGCCTACTCGAAGGGCGAATTGCTTGTCCAGGCCTTGCCTGAATACAAAGAGATATTTAAAGGTTTGTACACATCCATTGAAGCAATCGTGAACCGGAAAGGGGCTGCCTGATGAAAGAACTTGTTATTTTAAGCGGCAAAGGCGGAACTGGGAAAACCAGTTTAACATCAGCATTTGCAAGCCTTGCCGGAAATATGATGCTTTGTGACGCAGACGTAGATGCAGCAGACCTGCACCTTATTATGGACCCGAACATTCACGAAACCCATGATTTTGCAGGTGGTTATGAGGCAGAAATTATCCCTGACGCCTGCACCGGCTGCGGCCAGTGTATGGAACTTTGCAGGTTTGACGCAGTTAAACCGGTGGAAGGCGCAGGGATATTTCATATTGATGGCCTTGACTGTGAAGGCTGTGGGGTCTGCGCAGATCTATGTCCTGAATCGGCCATTAAATTTGAAGAAAAAATCTGTGGACAATGGTTTGCTTCGTCTACCCGGTTCGGAGACATGATCCATGCCCGCCTAGGCATTGCAGAAGACAACTCGGGCCGGTTGGTGGCCCTGGTTAGAGACGAGGCCAGGAAACGCGTAATTGCGAACCACATCGATCTGCTGCTCACAGACGGCCCTCCGGGTATTGGATGTCCGGTTATTGCTTCCATCGGGCATGCCAACGCAGTTCTCATCGTTACAGAGCCTACGGTTTCAGGCATCCATGACATGGAACGGGTGGCCCAGTTGGCAGCCCATTTTAAAATGCCGGCCATGGTCTGCATCAACAAATACGATTTAAACCCGGATCAGGCCCAAGCCATTGAAGCCATTGCTGAAAAAAGAAATATGGAATTTGTGGGAAGACTCCCCTTTGACCCGGCATTTACAAAAGCCATGGTCCAGGGCAAATCCATCATGGAAACCCATGCTGATAGTTCTGCCGCAACACAAATCAAACAGATCTGGAACCGAATTATGGCACACCCGGCCATGAAGATGGACAGGCTATGCTGACCGGAACTAAATAAAAAAATAAATATTTTTAAAGTTTAATATACACAAGTAAAGGAGTAAGAAAAAATTATGGAAAACGGTAGAATTGCAATCCCCTCCAACGGTGAAGGAGGACTTTCAGGTACCCGTGCAGGCCATTTCGGACATTGTGACGTATTCACCTTTGTGGATGTCAAAGAAGGAAAAATTGAAACGGTATCCACCGTTGCCAACCAGGAGCATGCCCAAGGCGGCTGCATGGTACCCGTAAACCTTCTGGCCGAACACCGGGTGAACGCCTTGATCGTGGGCGGCATTGGCATGCGCCCGCTCATGGGCTTCCGCCAGGTGGGCATTGATGTGTATCATGATGACCAGCGCCCGGATATTGAGCCTGTGGTCATGGATCTGATTGCCGACAAACTTGAGCAGATCAGGAATGATCAGGTTTGTGGCGGCGGTGGCGCACAATAACACTTTTAGGATAAACAATGAAAATAGCTATCACATCAACAGGCAAAGACCTTGATGCCCAGGTGGACCCCAGATTCGGCAGAGCTGCCTACATCATTGTAGTGGACACAGACACCCTGGATTTTGAGGCCATTGACAACTCTGAAAATAAAAACGCTTTTAAAGGTGCCGGCATTACAGCGGCCTCGTCGATCTGTGACAAAGGCGCACAGGTCTTGATCACAGGGTTCTGCGGCCCCAATGCATTCAAGACCCTTGACAGCGCAGGCGTAAAAGTAGCAAATGACGCCTCCGGCACCATCAGGGATACGATTGAAGACTATAAAGCCGGCAAATTCACATTTGCCGACGACGCCAATGCCGAAGGGCACTGGTAAAATTTAATATGAAGCGCACCCTGTTTTGGTGGCACCTTTTTTACCCCTATCTTACCCCCGTCTCATTTAAGAAGGTGTCATCAGTACAGGGTGTGCTCTATTTAGCGTTTGGACACCAGTTACATTATAAAAGGAGATAATATGCCTTTGTATGACTTTCATTGCCCCGAATGCAACCAGGTCATTGAACTGCTCATGACCAGCCGGGATGACCAAGCGGTCTGTCCTGAATGCGGCTCTACCCGCCTTGAAAAACTCATGGCAGCCCACTCAAGCCTTTCGGGCAATTCCGGCAACTCCATGCCAGGCCCCAATGACACTGCATGCTGCGGTTCCCGGCCCGGAGAAAAAAGCGGGTGTGCCGGCCCCGGTTCCTGCTGCGGCAGGACCTTTTAAAACAATGGTGCAAAATCCTTCAGCCTTTGAAAAACGGATAAAACGCCGTATTTCCGGAAGACCCCATGTTTTTTTCGCCGTATACCCGCCGGGCCTTGGCGGCGTTTGTGAAAAAGAGGTGTCACAAGTGTCCGAGAAGGCGGGTGAGATATTCTCAGATCACTACAAGATCACTGATATTAAGGTACTCCCCGGGGGGATTGAATTCAAAACCCGCCTGAAAACCGCCTGCCTGGCCAATATTCTGATGGGATCGGCCACCCGGATTCTCATGCGTATTGCATCATTCAAGGCAGACGGTTTCAGGCGGCTTGAAGAACAGATTAAAGCCATTGACTGGGAATTGTACCTGCCGTACCAGGTCCTACCCGATATCAGGGTCACCACCCACAAATCGCGTCTGTATCACTCCACAGCCATTGCCGATCGCATCAGCCCCATCGTTCATGACCGATTATTTTTAAAGGACATACCCCGGCATCACGGCGCTGCCGGCCCAGCCGGAAGCATTCCCCAGACCCTGATGGTCCGCGGGGAGAATGACAGATTTGAACTATCCCTGGACATGTCCGGAACACCTTTATACAAACGGGGCATTAAAGAAAAAATCGTCAAAGCACCTTTACGTGAAACCCTGGCCTTTGCCATTCTGGTCCGGCTGGGCCTAACTGAAAAAGACACGCTTGTCGACCCCATGTGCGGCTCCGGCACCTTCAGCTTAGAGGGAGCCATGATGCAATGCGCAATGCCCCCAGGGGCATTCAGATCCTTTGCCTTTGAGGCCTGGCCTGGATTTGAAGGAAAAAGCATTACCCATGCCCGTAATAAACTTATGGCAACAGCCCAGGCATGCATGGACGCCGGGACTCTTCCCTCCATTCCGGCACAAGATCTGGACCGGACAGCCATTGATCATCTGAAACAGACCTGCACCCGACACAGGGTGTTCCAGCGGATCTATCCCGTATGTGATGATTTTTTTAACATGAAGCCCCCACCCATTATAGACAACCAGGGCGTGGTCGTCCTGAACCCCCCCTATGGCATCCGCCTGGATAAAAAGAATGACACAACAGCCCTTTATAAAGAGATCGGGCAAAAACTGACTGCTGATTTCAAAGGATGGCGGGCAGGAATTATATGCCCGGGCAAAAAAGAGTTCCAGGCACTTAACCTGGGCCTGTCAACCATGCCTCTCTTCCATGGCGGACTTGATCTTCATACCGCCATCGGCGTAATCGGTCGATAAGCCGACCTTGGAAACCTCTTAGCCCAAACCGCGGATGAAATCCTCCAAACAAGCAAAATATTCTCTGGCATTAACCATCATAACACTGTTGTGATCACCCTGATCAAATAGCTTAATGGTTTTACGCGCCTGGGCCCAATCATAAAGCCGTTGACCGTGACTGACATCAATCAAGCCATCATTAACGGCGTGCAGCACCAACACATTACCTTTAAATGAGGCTATTTTCTGCTGATGATTTAGCTGCTGATCCACGGAATCGCGAAAATCAGACAAATCAACATTGAGTTCCTCGGGGTGGACACGCAGCAACAAACGCTCAAGAACATCGGCAACAGAACTTTCAAGGACCAATCCGGCGGCATCAGGAAAACGAGCTGCGGCCTCAAGGGCAAAAATAGAACCGACACTGCGGCCGAAAAAAATCAAATCCTGCGTTTTACATTTTAACGCTTCGATGGTTGGTGCGACATCGCTGATCATTTTACCTAATTGCGCCTGACCACTAGATTGCCCATAACCACGCAATTCTGCCAACAAACAATTACAGCCCATCTGATTGATTAAGGTAACAAAATCACCGCGCCAGTCATCAACAATCTCACCATTGCCGTGAAAATGTACTAGCGTTTTCGCATCGGGATTAATTTCATGATAGCTGCATGCTAACCTGGCGCCATCAACATCTACCCAAAAAGGGTCAGCAAAGAATCCCTTACGAGGGAAAAAATAACGCTGCCCAATTATTGGATGATCAAGTATATTATCCATAGACACTCCTTTTTATTAGTGATTAAATTATTGACGCGGATATGTCAAGGCAATGAAGAATAGGCCCCAATCTTCTCAGAATTTGTGATTTGATTTTCTATGCCGGTAAGGGTGAGATTCATTTTGTTATATTTTCTCTCGTTGGCGTCTTTAATCACCGAATGTTAAGTTACAAATTTAAATCCTATATGCTATGATGGCTACGGGCTGCCCTGAGCCTGCGCCCGGGCTCTCCCAAAACAAAGAGTGAAAGTAACACACGGGTTTAACGAACGAGTGTATTCTTATACAAAACATAACTTTTTAGTTGGTATCAAAAACGCATTATAGGAGAATGATCCGGTTTAAACAGTGGCGGATTTTAAAATACATCTCACCGTGGCAAGCATCGGAAGCAGCATTGCGGCAACAATGCTGTTTGCAGCGAATGTTGCATCCCCCCAGGAAGTGCTGCTTTACTTTACCCTGGGAGTGGTGGGCGGCCTGTTGCCGGACATTGATTCAGACAGTTCTTTAACGGTCCGCTTGCTGTTTACATTTATTGCGACATTGATATCCTTTTTAGTCATGTTCAAGCAGCGGGCGGATAACACGGTCATGGAGCTGTTCATCATCTGGGCGGCAAGTTTCATTTTTATAAAAATTTTTATTTTTTCTTTGTTTACGAAACTGACGGTACACCGAGGCATTATCCATTCCATACCGGCAGCAGTGGCATTTGGATGCATGGCTGCCATCGGTCTGAATCGCGTATTTCATTTCAACGATGTTGTATCCTGGATGGCCGGGGGTTTTGTTTTTGGCGGTTCAATCTTGCATCTTATACTTGATGAACTTTACGGCCTCAATCTCTTAAGCCTGAAAGCCAAGAAATCTTCGGGCACGGCGTTTAAATTCGGAAGTATTAAATACATTAAAGAAACCATCGCCATTTATATGCTCATTGCCGTCCTGTTTATGGCCATGCCCAGTCACACCCGTTTTTTTTCCGTAATTTTTACCCCTCAAACCTATGAACACCTAGAGTTTTTTCCCAATGGGAAATGGTTCAGCCGGCTGTGTGCAGAGCTTGAAAAAACAGATATCATAAAATAAGGACCGCAAATTAAATAAGCAAGGCAGAAACAACGCCGAATTTGGGTTGATCTACAGGACGTATTAAAGGTTGAATACATAGGCCTTTGATGCAACGAAGCAGATAAGCCAGAAGACAAGAGATTTCGTTCAAGTTATTTAATCTGCGGCCCTAAAGGCCATGGAAATTTTAAAATCCACAAATATGGCGAAGGATTTTTATCCGTATTCAAAGGATTGCTTTTTCTCATAACCGTTGTCGATGACTGACAAAAAAAGAGGCGGTGAATTTGGGCATTCCGGTTGCGTCGATACCTTCGCTGTGTTATTGGGAATTTATACAATCAGGTCATTTTACTATGAACAATTACTTTGATACACGATTCTGGAACTACTAACGATGATGCAAACGTCTCACAGGGTGATTCTAAAAAAGTGCAATACCGGAGGACATCACGTTGAATTGCCCCGTTTTTTGAAAAAGGAGTTCAAACTTTCCCCTGAGAAAGTGGCATATATCCTTCGACATCCCCCTGCAGTTCTGGGGGATTTTAACAGAAAGGAAAATGTGGAGGTTGCCCGTAAATATCTTTTCAACCTTGATGTGGAGTGCGAAGTAACGACAGTGATCAAGGACAAAAGGCTTCCCTTTGCCATTGATCCCCGACAGTTGAAATGGATATCCAAAGAATTTAGCAAAACCCTGCGTGCCTCTGTGGAAACATCCCTTTTTTATGTAACGGTGAAACCGGGTAAAGAGGATTTCTTCTTGCCGTCCCTTCTGGGGAAGCAAGAAGAAATCGAGAATATGTTCCGGTATAGTGATTCTGTTTTCGTGATTGACGACGCCACCTTTATCCTGCTGGGCTTTGCCACGGATGGGGATTCTTGCGATGTTGTGTTTAAGAAAATCGTATATTGCATGCAAAAGAATATCCAGCGAGACATTTCGGTCCATATCGGATTTGCAGTAATACCTGACGATGGGAAATCATTTTATGACCTGATGGCGATGGCCCAAAAAAATATGGTCTCCCATAAACACAGCATGAATGACGGTCAGAAAAAAAGCGAGACGATTCCACCCCGGAACAATTCTCCCCAGAAACACAATGGGAACCTTTCGGATTCCCAGGAACTAACCCTTTGTTTTAATAAAGCGAAGGGAGATTTCTACAATGAACTTACTGCCTTGCCTCCTGATGTATTATGGGGCGCGCTGAGTAGAATTTCCATCTCAGATCAGAAAAAATTTTTTCTTCAACTCCCCTACGATTCCCATCTGACATCTTATCTGGCGGAGAAAATAAAAAGGCAATCCACCCCGAAAGATGTCGTTACCGCAAAAAAAATCGTTCGCAGAATGATCAGCAAGCTGCACCTTGCTGAAAATCTCAAAGGCAGGCAGGTAAACATGGAAAAAGTCATGTTCCGCCTGAACCAGGTGGAATCTATTTTCACCATGCCATCCATAGCGATGCAGGCGTACAGTGTGGCGTCCGATCCCGAATCGACTCTGGATGATATTGTGGAAAAGATACTGCTGGCGCCCGCATTGACTATAAAAATATTGAAAATTGTCAATTCACCCTTTTACGGATTGAGCAATAAAATCAGCTCCATCAAGGATGCGGTTGTACTGCTGGGAACCGAGGAAGTGATAAACATGGCCTTTGGCCTCTCATTATCGGAATCGTTTCTGAATGCAGACCTCAAAGGCTTGATGAATCCGAACACCCTGTGGCGTCACTCCATGGGAACCGCCTTGATCGCAAAGTATCTTTGCCGGAATCTGTCCCAATTCAAAGATATGGGCATTTTTACTGCCGGGCTCCTCCATGATCTTGGCAAGGTCTATCTGATCGAAAATTTTTCGCAGTTATATACGACAGTTCTGGCGCGTGCAGAAGAAAGCGCTGTTTCCATCAGTGCCGTCGAGCAGGAGATTCTGGGCATGGACCATGGCAAAATCGGAAAAAGCATTGGAGAAAACTGGAATCTACCTGATCCCCTGGTTCATGCCGCGGCCTTTCACCATCAGCCGTCGGCTGCCGGGGAGTATTCATTGTTTGCAGCCATGATCGGTTTCTCAGATTATCTTGCGAATATGGTTGCCCTGAAAAATAACACTGATACGAATGAAAAGGCGATGCAGAAGGCAAAGCAGCAGTTTAAGGTGGATCATATGATTGCCATGAAAAAGTTATTTTCTAATTTCAATACCCAATTTATCGAGCGTTCTTTGGAGGATGTGGGCCAAATTCTCGAAGAAAATGCCACGTTGTTGGATATCTCCGGTTGAAATAACCGAAAAGTATTAAGAATCACGCGTGATATAGGGAAAAGCCATGAATAAAGAGAAGAGAGCCCAAGAGCAGTTTGAGGAATTCAGAAAGAATTTTCTCTCCATCCAAAAAAAGTATGATGAAAAAATTAATGAGCTCTCCATTATCAAAGAGATGAACAACACCATGCAGCAGATTGATTTTATCGATCAGGATTTGATATGGATACGACATTTGGAGTGTTTGAAAAAATATAAGGGCCTTGCTGCCGCTGCATTGTATTTCTCCCCGGACAATGAAATTAAAAAAGACCATTTCTTCCATACGAAGATAGGCAAAACATTTAATCTGACGGCCATAAAACATCTCCCTTTTTTTAAGGCACTTCTTGAGGAAAAAACTAACGTTCTCATCGCCAGCCTCAAAGATGTGGAAAAAAAATCATCCAAGCAGAATACAGCCCATACCCATCTGTTTTCCGATGAGGATTACGCCTTTTATGGTCAATCCATACGTTCCAAAGGGAAAGTCATTGCGATTCTCATGCTTTTTGGAAGAAATAACAGTATGTTTGAATCCTCCCACTTCCTTTTTTATAATGTGGTGTGTGATCATCTGCACAACAGCATGGTTTTTTTACGACTTTACTATGGTAAACTGAATGAAGAGAAGCAAATGATTCAGTTGAGCCGTTTTTTTTCGAAAAACGTTATTGGAGAGATATTCAAGAAGGGAAAATTAAGGCTTGGCGGGGAGAAAAAACAGGCAGCTGTTGTTTTCATTGATTTGATTGGATTTACAAGTTTTTCCGAAACCATGGACCCCGAAGAAGTGGTAACTCTGCTAAACCACTTCTTTTCCCGGATGATACCACTAATTTTCAAACACAGGGGAACGCTTGATAAACTGCTGGGGGACGGCATTCTGGCTGTGTTCGGAACCCCCCTGGAGGATCCGGACAGCTGTCTAAATGCCGTACGTACTGCCCTTGAAATGTTTTCAGAACTTCATGCCCTAAACCGCGAGATCAAAAACACCTTTAGACAACTGGAAATGAGCGTGGGCATCAATTACGGGGAGCTTGTTGCTGGATTCATGGGATCTGAAGCGCATTTAAATTATACGGTGGTGGGGGATACCGTGAATATGGCCCAACGAATTGAATCCCTTGCCAAATCCAATCAAATACTGGTTTCCAGTGCGGTGTGGAAACAGATTAAGCCCCATGTGGGCTCTCTGGAGAACTTAAAGGGGGTGACCCGACTGAACGATGTCAAGCTAAAGGGAAAGGAGAAAAGGGTTTGTTTGTTCCAACTGGAGCCCAAGTATTCATAAAATCGAAAGACCATCTGCACGTCCGCCCCCTTTTCGACCGCCGTCCTTGGGGGTGATCGACGACTGTCCGCCCCTCCTTGCTGCGCCTTGTATATGAGCCAACGTCCGGCGCAATTTCGTCTACTGTATTTCATCTGCGGTCCTAAGCATCAAAATTTTGTAGTGTTGTTTGGGGTATGGCGAAACCGGTAATGGTGATAGAATGAGGGAAAAGAACCCTGAAAGATACCAGCAGATTAATGTAGAACCAAGGCGTGAAATCCAAACTGCATGCATAAGGGAGGAAACATGATTGTAGGAATACCCAAGGAGATCAAGTCTGAGGAGAACCGTGTGTGCATGACCCCGGCGGGGGTGGAGGTGATGGTTAAAAGCGAGCACGAGGTGCTGGTGGAAAAAAGCGCCGGAGTGGGCAGCGGTTTTACGGACGACGCCTACGCCCGGGCCGGAGCCAAAATAGTCGATACGCCCGAACAAATCTACGCCGGCGCTGACATGGTCATGCACGTAAAAGAGCCCTTGCCGCCGGAGTACGACTTAATCCGGGAAGGACAGATCGTTTTCACCTACCTTCACCTGGCGGCAGATGAGCCCCAGACCCGGGCATTGATCAAAAGCAAAGCCGTATGTATTGCGTATGAAACCATCCAGAAGGCCGACGGCAGCCTGCCGCTGCTGACCCCAATGAGCGAAGTCGCCGGACGCATGGCTATACAGGAAGGCGCAAAATTTTTGGAGATGCCCCAGGGTGGTCACGGCATTCTTCTGGGCGGGGTGCCCGGGGTGGAGCCGGCCACGGTGGTGGTGATCGGTGGCGGCGTGGTCGGAGTGAACGCGGCCAAAATGGCCTGCGGCCTGGGAGCCAAGGTCTACCTTTTGGATATGAACCTGAAC
>Ga0193963_1000500_pt1 | contig 20444 bp, 20 predicted proteins | sample FB_6_MG_FD_140359 | JGI IMG/M metagenome (GOLD analysis project Ga0193963, IMG submission 140359) | Microbial mat bacterial communities from the Broadkill River, Lewes, Delaware, United States - FB_6_MG | ecosystem: Environmental > Aquatic > Freshwater > River > Microbial mats | place: USA...
AAACCGCTCACAAGAAAAGTACTCCTACAAAAACTAAGTGAAGCTGGTTTTGGCATAGAGGAGTTAAACACACTCAAAAGACTCATAAACGCAGAAAAAAGCGATATATTTGACGTATTAGAGTATGTCTTTGATAGCGACTTTACTCTCTTAACGCGAGAAGATAGAGTAAACGCGGCAAAGGAGAGTATATTTGCCCTTTTAAATGAAAAACAGACTGAGTTTATAGAGTTTGTACTAAGCAAATATATAGAGAGTGGAGTTGAAGAGTTAGGACAAGATAAACTCCCAGTTTTACTTACTAACAAATACCAATCACTTGAAGATGCTAAGGCTATTTTAGGTGAAGTGAAAAATATAAGTACTCTTTTTATAGAGTTTCAAAAATATCTGTATATGTCTCGCAGTGCTTAGCCTATCCACACTTTCCAGCTCCACACTTCATATCACCACCGCACTTCATCTGTGGGGCTGATTTTTCAGAGTTATTCCCACACTTTAAAGAGAGTTTTTTTGTCTCAGGATTACGAACACACTCATAGACCTCTTTTGTGGAGAGAGCAGAGATAACACACTCTTTCCTGCTGTCATCTTCTCGCATCTGAGAGAGTATGTTTTTTTTCTTTTTATCAAGTGCTGAGTTTCCATCAAACATATTTGCTCCACACTTTCCAGCCCCACACTTCATTCCACTACCAACAGTTTTTGGTGGCTCTTTTTGCTCACTACAAGCACTAAACGCCACTATAACTAACAAACTCATAACTAACTTATACATCCTCTCTCCTTTTTAACTCTTTTGTTTGGTATATCTCAAATAGTATCGGAATAATCACCAAACTCAAAACTGCTGAACTGACAACACCTCCAAGCATTGGTGCTGCAATTCTTTGCATAACCTCACTCCCCACTCCTGTTATATACATAATAGGAGCAAGCCCTGCTAAAATAGCAAACACTGTCATAAGCTTTGGACGTACTCTCTGCACAGCCCCCTCATAGATAGCGGCGTTTAGATGCTCTTTGCTAAACGCTACTCCATATCTCTGTTTTGCTTCATCAACACTCTCTTGCAAGTAAACTATCATCACTATAGCCGTCTCAGCAGCTACTCCAAGGAGTGCTAAAAAACCTACTATAACTGCTATACTCATAGAGAATCCAAGCATATCTATATACAGAAGCCCACCAAGCAGTGCAAAAGGAAGAGTGAAAAAGACTATGAGACTAGGCACTAACTGTTTGAGTGCAAAAAAGATAAGCACTAAGATACTTAACAGCACCATAGGAACTATCCAAACTATCTTGCTCATAGCTGATTCTAAGTATTCAGACTCCCCTGCCCACTCTATATAGTAACCTGCATCAAAGGCTATCTCATCTATAAGTTTTTGTGCCTCTTCTTTATAGATAGATGCACTAACACCCTCTGTAGGTGTGATATATATAAATGTAACTGGTGAAGCCATCTCACTTTTAATAACTGAAGCACTCTCTCTGTATGCGATATCTCCAAAACTACCGAGTGGTACAAAACCAAGCTTTGTCTTAATCTGAATATTTTTAATAGACTCTAAACTTCTTCGCTCATCTTCTTCTAAACGCAAAGAGATAGGATAACGCTCAAGCCCTTTATAAAGAGTAGAGACTTTCATCCCTCCAACAGCTAAAGAGACATATTCTAAGATAGACTTTTTACTCATCCCATACCTTGCAAGAGCACTCTCATCAAGATTTATATCAAGATAGTATCCAGCACTCGCTTGATCTGCAAAGACTGAGAGAGTTTTATCAAAACTACGGAGCTTAGACTCTATAGCTTGACCAAACTTTTGAAGCCCCTCAGGTGTTGTACCATAAAGCTTGATTCCAAGTGGTGTTCTAATACCACTTAAAAGCATATCTATACGCCCACGAATAGGATAAGTCCATGAGTTAATAAGCCCAGGAACTTGCAGAGCATCCTCCATCTCCTGTTTCAGAGACTCAAATGTAACCCCCTCTCTCCACTCGCTCTGTGGTTTAAAAGTGATAATACTCTCTATCATCCCAAGAGGAGCAGGATCAGTCGCAGAGTTTGCTCGTCCACCTTTACCAAAGACAGACTCTACCTCAGGAAATGACTTAATAATCGCATCTGTCTTTTGAGTAAGTGCCTTACTCTGATCAACCGAGATACCATAAGGGGTTACAGGCATATACATAAAGGTCTGCTCATTTAGCATAGGCATGAACTCCCATGTTAAACCCTTATAAAGTGGATAGATATAACCTAAAGAGGCGACTACTAAAACCAATATAAGGTACTTTATCTTCAAGCCATATACAATAATAGGATGATAAAGCCATATAAAAAACCTATTGAGTGGGTTTTTATCTTCATGAATAATTTTTCCTCGCACAAAATAGACCATCAAGACAGGTACTAAAGTTATACTAAGTAAAGCTCCTCCAGCCATTGCAAAGGTTTTTGTAAACGCCAAAGGGGTAAAAAGAAGACCCTCTTGACCACTCAGAGCAAAAATTGGTAAGAATGAGACTACTATAAGAGCTAAAGCAAAAAAGATAGGACGACCAACAAGTTGGGAGGATTTTAAGATAATCTCTATACGCTCCTTCTCATCGGGAGCTCTACTTTCTCTTTTTTCAAACTTGTGTAGAGATTTATGGGCATTTTCTATCATAACTATAGAGGCATCCACCATCGCCCCAATAGCGATAGCAATACCACCAAGACTCATAATATTTGAGCCAATTCCAAAAAGTTTCATAAGTAAGAAAGTGATTCCAACACTCAAAGGTAAGATGATAAGCACTATAAGTGATGAACGCAGATGTGCTAAGAAAAGCCCTATAATAAATACAACGATTAAACTCTCTTCAATCAGAGTGGTTTTGAGAGTATCTATAGCTGAATCTATAAGACCTGAACGATCATAGACCACATGCACATCTACATCATCAATCTTAAGAGATTTCATCTTTGCATCTATACGTTTTATAGCAGAGTAGACATCTTCACCATAACGAACCATGACAATTCCTCCGACAACCTCCCCTTCACCATTGAGGTCTGCCATACCACGTCTTGGTGCTGGAACCACTTCAACCCTTGAAATATCTGCAAGAGTTATTGGTATGCCTGCTTTTGTAGTGACTACAAGCTCTCGTATATCATCTAAATCTTTGAGATACCCTTTTGCTTGAACCATCCACTCAAAACCATTCTCTATAACTATTCGTCCACCAGTATCGTTGTTATTTGCCTTTAATACCTTTGCAATATCTTGTACACTCAGCTCATAACGAATTAAATCATCATTGTTAATAGTAATCTGATAGTTTGGAACAAAACCTCCAACTGAAGCAACCTCACTCACACCATCTACTCCCATAAGAGCATACTTATAATAGTAGTCTTGTATACTTCGAAGCTCAGCTAAGTTTTTTGTTTTAGATGTAAGTGCATACTCATAGACCCAACCAACACCACTCGCATCTGGCCCTAAATTCACCTCCATAGAAGATGGGAGTTGTGAAGATATAGATGAGAGTTGCTCTAAGACGCGGCTTCTTGCCCAGTAAAGGTCAGTACCATCTTTAAAAATGATGTATATAAGCCCATTCTCATACGTAGAGTAACCACGAACTGTCTCTATATCTGCGATAGCTAAAAACTGAGATATAAGAGGGTATGTTCCTTGGTCTTCTATGATTTCAGGAGATTGTCCTGCCCAGTTTATCTGCACTATCACCTGAGGAGGAGACAAATCAGGTAGGGCATCAAGAGGAGTATTTTTCACACTCCAGATACTTGCTACAAATAAAAAAAGTGTAAATGCAAGAATTAAAAATCTGTTTTTAATACTATATGCTATGAGTTTTTCTATCATAATTTATCCTTAATACAGAGCATTTATCTGTGCATCGCTATCTAACATAAATAGAGCATTATCTACCACTTCATCATCAACATTGAGACCATCTTCTACAATATAAGTATCATTATCTAGTACTTTAGCACTCACCTCTCTTGGTTCATACTCACCTTTAAACTCTCCAACCATAAAAACATAAAAATTCCCATTTTTTTGGATTACTGCACTACTTGGTAATGTCAAATGGTTTTGAGTCTCTGCTTTTAGCACTACACTTGCATACATCCCTGGGAAAAGTCTTATACCGCTATTTTTAACCTGCAACCTTAATGTCATAGTTACCTCTTTTGGATTTAATTCAGGGTATAGCAGAGGTGAAGTGACCTTATATACGTGATCCACTCCTTTAAAATATAGTTCAAAACTCTCCATATTTGCTAACATCGATATATCCTCTTGCAATATTTTCACCTCTACCCATACCTCTGCAAGATTCACAATTTTAAAGAGTTCACTTTTAGCATTAAACGCCGAACCATTATTGATACTTTTACTGAATATATAGCCATTTTGTGGTGCATAGATAGTAGTATATTTAGTTACTTTTTTGTTTTTTATAATGGCGTTAATCTCTTTAGAATCTACACCCAACAAAGAGAGTTTTAGCTTTGCACTCTTTAACATCTCACTATTTGCTCTTGTTTTTGTATAGTTATAGGAGTTGAGATAATCCTCTTTGGCTTTATAAATCTCAGGAGAATAGACAAGGGCGAGTTTTTCGCCTTTGTTTACATAGCTATAAACCCTATCTGCATAGAGTTTGACTACATAGCCACTAAAACGGGGTGAAACTGAATAGATACGTGCATCATCCTCTTTTACATAACCATATGCCCTCTTCTCTTTAGAGCTCTTTAATTCTTGAACCTTAGTGGTTTGAACACTAAATAGTTGTTTAACTGATGCCTCTTGAGCCAATAATACTATAGGCAAAATTAGTAATAATAATCTCATCTTATCTCTCCTTTGAGTTGTGCTACTTTTGCCTCAAATTGTTTGTAATTGCTCACACTCTGTATAGCCCTTTTCTCCAAACTAAGTTTAAAAAAGAGAAGTTCAATATATTTGAAAAGCTCACCTCCTGCTGCTATAGAGGAGTTTGAAAGTTCAAACATATGTGAAAGTTTCACAAGTGATTCATCTTGAATAATATGGTAAATAGTATAGGAGGAAAGCATCTGGGCATAGTACACTTCCAAAGTAGCTTTTACTGATTCTTTAGTATCCTCTTTTTGAGCCTTACTAGAAAGAAGTAATAAACGCTGCTTCTCCTCCTTATACTCTTCACTACTATAAATAGGAAGAGAAAGTCCAATGCCAAGATTGAGGTAATCATCAAAATTTTCTCTATAAGCATACCCAGCAATAAGATTTACATCTGGATAATTATCACGTTTTGCTTTTGCTAAGAGAGCATTTTGCTTTTGAAGCTCTCTCTCTTTAAGAAGAACCTGAGGTGTGTTAGTTAGTTCCTTTTGTATATCTATTGGTTCTGGTTTTATTCCCATTTGCAGAGTTATCTCTAACTCCTCAATTTTCGTCCCAGCTAAATATGAGAGTCTTAAATAAGCTGAACGGATTTTTGCATCAAGACTGCTCTTTTGAATTTTAAGTTCTGAGAGTGAGAGTTCAGATTTCATAAGCCCCATATGTAAATTACTATTTACTCCTGCATATGATGTATACAGAGCAATGTTTTTCTCTGTAAGCCCTATATACTCATCTGTTATACTATAGAGCGCTTCAAGTTCCCATATAGTATAAGCCTCTGCTTTAATCTCTCCTACCAATGCCACTTTTGCATTTTTCAACTGCTGCATAATCACTTCATCTTCTGACAAAGCGACCTTTTCATTCAAAGTACGTTTACCATAGTAAGGAAGTTTTTGTTTAAGTGTCATAACTGTCTGACTCATCGGCTGTGATGAGTCAAGTGTATTTGTAGTTACAAGTAATTCAGGATTGCCAAACTGTTTTGATAGATTTATGTTTTGTTTGTTAGCATCAAGTCGCTTCTCTATCACCTCTAAAGAGAGATTTTTAGAAAGTGAGAACTCTATAATCTCATCCAGAGTAAGTGCATAAAGTGATGAAATAAAGAAAATCGTACTCAGTAGTATTATTCGCATTTAATATCCTTTTGATAAAAGATATTCTACTAAGAGTATGTGTAGTAAGTGTGCAGATTAAATAGAAAACATAATAATTATGTTTTCTATTTTAATATTTTAAGAAACTAAAACGTGAGGAACAATAAGTGGATATTTTTTCATTTTTCTATAGATATGTTTTCTAACGATTTGACGCAGATCATTTTCTAATGCTCTAGAATTTTCAATCATACCATCTTTGATATGAAGTAAGAAGTTTTCAATAACATCTTCCATCTCTTTAGCAAATGCTTTATCTTGTTTATCTGGAACTATACCAAATGTTGTAACTTTTGGTTTTTCTTGCATTTTTGAGTGTTTACCATCAACTTGAACAACCATCATCACAATACCATCAGATGCAAGTTTTTGACGATCTAAGATGATATCATCATCAATTTTATGGTTATTTTGATTATCGATATATGTTTTACCAGTTTTAACAGTTTTAACTTTTCTCATATACTTTGGTGCAACTTCTATCTGCTCACCATCAGTCATAAGTAAGATATTTCTCTCCGGAACACCACACATCATACCTGTCTCTTTATGCTTCATTACGTGGTTATACTCACCATGCACTGGTAAAAAGAACTTAGGGTTTGTTAAACGTAACATCAGTTTCTGCTCTTCCATAGAAGCATGCCCTGAAACGTGAATATCTTTACTTGAATGTACCTTAGCACCTGCACGTTGTAGGTGGTTTAACATTCCAGAGATACTTCCCTCATTTCCAGGAATAGCACGTGATGAAAGAACAATTAAGTCAGTTGGTTTAATTTTAATATGTCTATGCTCACCTATACTCATTCTAAATAGTGCAGAGTTTGGCTCACCTTGAGAACCAGTTGTCACAATAAGAACATCTTTATCGTTCATACGTGAAACTTCATCAGCATCTACAAAAATATTTTTAGGGAAACGTACATAATCATACTGCATCGCTATCTCAATATTTCTCTCCATAGAACGACCGATTACACATACCTTACGACCATACTTGATACCGTACTGAATAGCTTGTTGTACACGGTGAATATTTGAGCTAAATGTAGAAAGAAGTACCCTACCCTCTGCCTTAGCAAAAACACGATCAAGTGCTGGTGCAACCGAAAGCTCAGATGGCGTTGGTGCTGGATTATACGAGTTCGTAGAGTCACTTAAAAGACAAAGTACACCTTTATCTCCATAGTAAGCTAATCTGTGTAAATCTGCAGTATAACCATCAACTGGTGTATGATCTATTTTAAAGTCACCTGTATGGATAACTGTACCAGCATCTGTAGTAATTGCTAAAGATGAAGAGTCAATAATAGAGTGAGTCATGTGCATCCACTCTATTTTAAAGTCATTTCCAATCTCATAAATCTTTCTTTTTTCAATAGGATTAAAATATTTTCTATGCTCTTTAATATGGTGTTCATCAAATTTATTACCAATCATCGCTAAAGGTAATGGTGTTCCATAAATAGGAAATTGCATCTCTTTATAAAGATATGGCATAGCACCAATATGGTCTTCATGCGCATGCGTAATAATTACAGCTACAATCTTATGTCTTATTTCACGAAGATATGTAAAATCTGGTACTAAAATATCAACACCATGCATATCTTCATCTGGAAAGCTCATACCAACATCAATTAATATAGCTTCTTTTTCTGTTTCAAAAACAGCAATGTTTCCACCAATCTCACCAAGTCCACCTAGTGGCGTTATACGAATTTTTGAAGTCGAGTTTAAATCTAGTTTATAGTGTGGATTTAATCTCTGCTTATGTGCATCTTGATTTTTAGCAACAAAGTTTTTTAAGTTTTCATCAACTGGTGTAGGCTGTCTACGGTGACGATTTCTATTTTTGTTTCTATTTTGATTTGGCTTATTACCCGCTTGTTTCTCATTGCCTGGTTTAGCTTGATTAGGATTAGGTTTACGGTTATTATTCGGTCTTCTGTTATTTGTATTTGGCTTACGGTCTGCTTGAGGTTTACTCTCGCTAGTCCCCTGTTTCTCTTCTGTCATCCAAACTCCCTGTTATTTTTTTATAGAGTTGGTGATAGTTACCAGTTGTGACTTGATGAGGACGGATTGTTTGCACTAGTTCCATCTCAACAAAAATATCTTGAAGTAAGCTTTTTTCATACTTTGCAGAAAGATTTTTCATAAGAGTCTTACGAGGTTGCGTAAATGCAATTCTAAGCATATCCTCAAACTCTTTATCAGATCTATCTTTCTCTTTTTGTATTAAAAAAACTGCGGAATCAACTTTTGGCTGAGGATCAAATGCAGTTGGAGGAACCTTAACAACAATGTTAGATTTTCCTACACTTTGAGCGATGATGCCCAAAGAACCAAATACTTTATCACCTGAATCAGCACAAAACTTTTCTGCCACTTCAAGCTGTACCATTACAAGTATATTTTTACACATTGGATCTGCGAGCGCTTTTAGGATTATATTTGTAGCGATATAGTAAGGCAAGTTAGCCACTAAATCGTACGGTTCGTCAACTAAAGTACTCTTCCAAGCTTGGAGCACATCCCCACAATTAATGTGAAGTCGCTTGGTAGCAATCTCTTTTTCAAATTCACTTTGTAACAGTTTACACAAATCGGTATCTACCTCAAAAGCTTCTACACTTTTGATATCAACTAAAAATTTAGTTAAATCACCTAAGCCAGGTCCAATCTCTACGAGTTTATTCTCATTCTTGGGCATCGCTTCGACGATCTTTCTTAAAACTGCTTCATCTTTTAGAAAGTTTTGTCCAAACTTTTTCTTTGCTACAACGCTTTCTTTTTTCATGACAATGAGTTTAGTATAATTATCCTTATATAAAGGTAATATGAAATAAATATATACTTTTAAAGATATAGGATAAAAAGATTAACAACTTTTAGAAGGTAAATATATCCTCAATTCATCTCAAAAGTGATGCTATTTAAATACTTATTTCATAAACCCTAAGTCATTAGAGTAAAAATTTCTCAAGAGTGGAAATATCTTATCTAAATCATTTTCTGAAAGTCCAAACCATTTCGATATAGTTGCGACATATTGTTCCCAAGCGATTTGAGGAATTAAGACATTTGACTTGATAACTTTTGAATCTTTACTTAGATCTGGCATCTCACCATATAGTTTTCCACCCTTGACAGCTCCACCAAATACAAAATAGTGTCCACCTTCACCATGATCAGTTGAATCATTATTTCCAGAGTATATAGTTCGACCAAAATCAGATGTAATAAAAGTTGTAACGCTATTGTACATACCAATCTGTTTTAACCCAATAACGTAGTCATTAATCGCATCATCTAGTTGCGGATATAACTTATCTTTATGCGTTCGTTTCTGAAAACTATGAGTATCATACCCTCTAACACCGACATGATAAACTTGTCGAGGTAAACCCAACTCAAATCTTAATTTAATAATTTCCACTAAACTTAGCAAAGATTTCATTAAAGCATTTTTGTCATTTTTAAGTACAACTTCAAGCTTAGGCAAGGACAATAGTTCTGTGATAGACTCTGATCTACTCATACAATTTCTAAAAAGATTTTTATAAGTACTCTCTAGTAAATTTAATGCTTTTTGATTATTAGGTTCTATCTCATAATTGACTGAAACATCTATAGTCTCAAGTACTCTATCTATCCATCCTGACTTTTTTAAATCGCCAGCATTTAAAGAATTAACCCATCTTCGCATTTCATTATGTGAACCTTTTAATGGCTTTTCAACCTTCTCATAGTTATCAAGTGTATAGTGTTCCATTAATGGACCAACATTAGCGACAAAGGCTAACTCTTTATTGTTATATAGTTTTGCAATATTAAATAACTTACTATGTACAGCTAAATTACTATCATTTAAAACTAAAATCTCTGTTTTGTCTAATGCAATACTGCCTCTTCTCTCTTTATACATATCATAGGTATCATTATCAAGAAGCATATTAAGTCCATCATTTCCACCAACTAACATTATGTTTACAAGTGTCTTATAATCATTACTCACAGCTAAAACCTTATATTCCTTTCTTAGTCTGCTATAAAAATTTTACTTACTATCTTTTGTGTTTTAGGAAGCTCTTTTTTATCAATAGTTGAAAGTTCATGTTTCAGTTTATCCATCAATACTGCTTTTTCTTTTGTATCCTTTGTAGCGTTAATCTCATCTACTATTTCACTCACACTATTAAGATCTGCTGCAAATAAACTTACACCCATCATAAGCGCTAAACTCACTATACTTTTCTTAAACTTCATTCTATCTCCTTTATTTGTATGGAGAATTATAGATTTTGTGTGTAAGTTATCTGTTAGTTGTGTTTTGGTGGTTTAAGTGAAACGAAGAGTGACTGCTGTTCCATCATCAAGTTTGGAATCTATTTTTATCTCAATATTAAGTGTATCGCATAAGTTTTTTACAATACTCATACCAATACCAAGCCCATTATCATTTTCCTTATAATATCTTTGAAACACTTTGTTAGTATCTTTTATCCCTATTCCTGTATCACGTACCATTAAGGTATCGTTTGTACTAGTGACATATATAGATCCATTTTTTTTATTGTATTTACAAGCATTTGTCAAAAGGTTGTCTATAATTCTATCAATACCATTTCGATTACTATAAATCTCTAATTGCTCTACATTGTTAATAAATTTGATTTTAGGATAAAGTTTTTTTAACACTTTGACTTTTTCATTTACCAAGGTATCTAAACTGATTAGCTCATCTTTAGATATCTTTGTTGAATTTATAAACTCTAAATTTTTATATAAAGACGCAATACTCTTTGCACTTAATTCAATTCTTTCAAGCTCTTCAAAGTCCCCATGTCTTTTTAAAAGTTTTGAGTTTAGTAAAATAGATGTTGCTGGTGTATTAAGATCATGTATCAAATCTTTTAAAAAAGTCTCTAAAAGATTTAAAGCCTCTTTCATTGGTCGTAGTGAATAAAAAGCAAAAATAATAGATATAAAAAATAGTAGTACAAATACCACTACCCCATATTTAAAAACCTGTACAATAAACTCTTCATGTAATCGTTCGTATTTTTGTCTATCATATATCACTTTTAAAAGATATAGGCTTGAAGAAGGCATTTTAAAATATGCATACAAACCTGCATCAGAGTGATACACTTTAAAAATCTTTTTTTCTTTATCTATCTCCACTATATCCAAAGAAAAATTTTTATCTTTAAAATCAAAAGTATACTCTTTCATCTGATATAAAAGGTTTTGTTCAATATCTTGCATTTTATCATTGTAATACATATATAAAACAACACTTGCAAAGATAATTAATGGAAGAAAAAAAAGGATTGTACTTGTAAATAAAGACTTAATCTCATAAGTTTTCAAGTTTATACCCTATCCCTTTAGTGTTTGTTATGTTTAAATCTAACATCTTTTTTAATTTACTAATGACAACCCTTAAAGCACTATCACTTGGTTTATTCATATATTCAAAAAATGTTGATTTGTCTACTGTCATATCAATACTTTTTATAAGGAGTGCAAAAATATCTTTTTCTACATTACCTAACGCCACTTCTTTATCGTTTTGAAATATTCTATTCTCTAAAAGATCAAATTTAATATTTTTATATTCAATAACAGGATTCTTTCTTTTTAATATTGCTTTGATTCGAATAAGAAGTTCGTCAATCTCAAAAGGTTTTTTAATATAATCATCGCATCCACAATTAAAGCCATTGGAAATAGAGTCTATATCTATTAATGCCGTTATAAAAAAAGTTGGTGTGTTATCATGAGCATCTCTTAATAACTTTAGAGTATCTGCGCCATTTCTTAGAGGAACATTGATATCAAATAGATACAAATCATAATTAGATTCATATGTAGCTTCAAGAACCTCCTCACCATCATTTACAAGTGTTACATCATAACTTTCCTGTTCTAAGACCTGAACCATAGTTTGTGCAAGGATTGTATCATCTTCTAAAAGTAAAATTTTCCCTTTCATAATCATTTAATTGTAGAAGATTCAGTTACACTATAAGTGCTCAAAGGAGATTTTGTTTTTGCTTTCATAATAGCTTCAGCTTCTTCTTGAATGTTCTTATTTACCCTTGCTAATTTTTGTTTTAGCTCTTCAATAAGTTTTTGCTTCTCTTGCATATTTGCTTCCTGGTGAACTTTTTCAAGTAGATTATGTATATCCCTATTCTCTCCAAATAATGTAATAGAAGATAAAAATAAAAAAAGTATAAGACCTTTAAGATGCATTTACTTACCCTTCTCCAATGATTTTACTAGCTTTTTAATCTTATCTAAAGGGGTCAATTTAAACTTCTCAAATTTACATCCTTTTTTTTGACCTAATGTATATTGTAGTATGTATGAATCTTGTGCAGCATTTATGTTTTGGGCAAATATAGTAGATGACTTGTTTTGGATTAAAAAAAGTTGTGCCTTAGCTCCAACTATATCTTTTTTTAAAAGATACCCCTCTTGAAATTCTTTGTCTATATAGCTTGATGCATGCTCCATAATTCCTTTATGTTTACTGCAATCTTTTATTTTTTTTAGAGTTTTCTTATCTTTGTCTTGAGATTTATTCTTGCTAACTGGTACTTTCTCTACTACATCTACTTGGGGTTTAATAATACTACAGCCAGATAAAAAAATTAAAAAACCAACTCCAAAAGATAAGTATTTAAAAACTGACATTATTATCCTTATAAAATTTTCTTTTTTGATATGGTACTCAATTATATGTGTTGAGAATATTAAAATTGTTTGTTTTAGCAAGCTTAAAATGTCTTATATCCTTTTCTATGTAACTATGAAACACTTAATGTTTTAAATATAAATTTGTTATAATCACTTTATGAAATTAATACACAAACTTCTTCTTGGATACTTTCTTGTTACAGTAATCCTTGGAGTATTTTCAACTCTAATTTTAACTTATAACATTGACAGATTTACAGATAACCTCAGTGTTTATAGAGAAAGAGAAGTAAAATCTTTTGTAAGTGTAATAGATGCTTCTATAAATGATAAGAAAAGTCTAAAGACCCAGATTAATCAAATTCAAGAGATGTTTGATACAGTCAGTAAAAAACTTCCCCATATTAAAAGAATTACCTTACATGCGAAAAATGATGAAACAAATAAATATACTCATATAGCTAGTTCTGTTACTGATATTATTGGAACACCCTCTCATCCAGAGGACATTGAAGCAATTCAAAACAACAAATCAACTATCCTTTATGAGAGTACAAAAAATGAGAACTTCATTGATATAACCCACCCTATTATAGATAAAGATGGTGTTCCTATTGCTGCATTAGGTGTAGCAATATCACTGAGTGAATCTGATGTAGTTTTACAAAAAGCTATATTTAAAATGAAGAAAGATGCTATAAGTACTGTCTTTTTGGCTCTTATATTTGCTACAGTTGTTGCATTAATAGTTAGTTTGTTTACAGCGAAAAAAATACTTTTACCTATTAATAAATTAAAAGATGCTGCTGAATCTATAACTAAACAAAAACAATATTCAAGTATAGATATTGATTCAAGTGATGAGATCGGTCAACTTGCAGTAGCGTTTAACAGTATGACATATGACCTCCGTAATCTACACCTTTCTATGGAAGATCAAATCACACTTAAAACGAATGAACTAGAGGAACAATACTTAACTGACAATTTAACAAAATTGCCAAATCGTCAAGCCTTATTGATAGACTTTAAAAAGTTTGAAGACCTTAAAAACTTTGGACTTGCCATACTAGATATATCCTCTTTTAAAGATATCAATGATGTATATGGTGTTGAAATTGGTAATCAAGTCTTAATTGAACTCAGTAGAAGATATATCAGTTACATATATCAAACTGATTTAAAAATATACAGAATCAGTGGTGATGAGATTGCTATAGTAAACCCTGATTCAATGCCACAACAAAAATTTATTGCTCAAATTGGCACAATTATTAAAAATATAGAACATGAAAAATTCTTTTTTGAAGATAGTGATATAGAAGTGAGTCTTTCTATACATGCTGGTATCTCATATGAATACTCATTGTGTCTTGAAAAAGCCAATATTGCACTTATAAAAGCTAAACAGCACCATAAAGACTATACCCTATTTGATCAAAAAGATTTTGTAGAAAATAAACAAGAAAACAATATCAAAATAATCTCAAAAATAAAATCTGCTATCAATGATTTTGGCTTTAAGGCATACTACCAACCTATTATTGATCATAATAACAATATAGTAAAATATGAAGCATTAGTAAGGATGGAAGATGGAGATGAAGTGATTTCACCATTCTTTTTTCTTGATATTGCTAAAAAGAGTAAATACTATCAAGATATTACCAAGATAATGATATTTCAAGCTTTTCATGAGTTTGAAAATATCGATAAAATGATCTCAATCAATATCTGTGCTGATGATCTTTTAAACCAAGAGACCCAAACATTTATAATACATCAACTTAAGCATTTTAAACAACCAAATAAAGTTGTTTTTGAACTTGTTGAGAGTGAAGATTTACATAAAATAGCTACTTTAAAAGAGTTTATCTCGAGTATAAAGTCCTTAGGTGCTAAAATCGCAATTGATGACTTTGGTACTGGTTATTCCAACTTCTCTTATCTTCTAGACTTAGAACCTGATTATCTTAAAATTGATGGTTCACTTATCAAAAATATAGATGTTGATAAAAAGTCATATATCATAGTCCAAACAATAGTATCTTTTGCACACAGTTTAGATATAACTGTAATCGCAGAATTTGTGCACTCTCAAAGTGTTCTTGAAGTTTGTAAAGAGTTGCAAATAGATGAGTTCCAAGGTTACCTTTTTGGGGAACCATCAAAATCAGTGGAGATTTAAAATGAAAAAAATAATATTCTTATTCGCTCTTGCAGGCTTGCTCACTTTTTTTATATATGATTCCCAATTCTATAAACTTATGCTTAATTACGATCAAATAACAAAAGAGCATCTCCCTTTAAACAAAAATCAGCAACCATTATCTCAAAAAGAAGCCCACCATGTAGGTTCCCAAAAATGTCAAGAGTGCCATGAGGAACAACATCAAGATTGGCACGCTTCAAGACACAGTAAGATGGTACAAGATGTCAAAAAAGACCCTAAGGTTGTAGTAGCGGATTTCTTAAAACTACCAGCAGATGCAAACTTTAAACTTGAAGATGTTGACTACACTATTGGTGGAAAGTTTAAACAGCGCTATATGATTCGAAGTGATGAGAATCAAACTGAAAATTATAGACTCGGAAATAAACAATGGAATACTCAGACCAAACAATGGCAAAATTTCAAACCTTGGGGTTATTGGTATAAAGATGCACACCCAAATAACTCCCAAGATTTTAAAACAGCAAACACTTGTGATGGGTGTCACTTTGTTGGATATATGTCTAAAGAGAAAAGAGTAGAACCAGCTATAGGATGCGAAAGCTGTCATGGCCCTGGGAGTAAACATGTTAAAAATCCTGAATCATTACTTTATAAGGCATCAAATGTTGATTCTAAACGCCAAAACGAAGTATGTCTACAGTGTCATATGCGTAACCGCGATAAAAGAATGGAAAGTGTCTCTTCAAAAGAGTTAGGAGTTGATGCTAGAGATTATCCAAAAGGGTATGAGCCAGGGAAGCCTTTAGTAGATTATAAGATGATAGCTCCTTTTACTTTAGGAGTTGAGACTAAAGAGTTTTATGCAAATGGAGCTGCTAAGAAGAATCGTTCTCAAGGAAATGAGTATATTCACTCTATTATGGGGAAACATGGTATAACTTGTATCAATTGTCATGATCAACATAAGTTGACAAATACCGCAGAAAATTCTCAAGGCAATGATTTGTGTATGTCATGTCATACTTTTGGAGGAGTACTTGGTCCACATCAAAACTCCTTAAGTGCTCATACAAAACATAAAGAAAACTCAAAAGGTTCTTTATGTATAGAGTGTCATATGCCAAAAACCGCTAAACATACTAAAAAATCTCCGCTTACAGTTAGAAGCCATATGTTTGGATTCACATCTCCAAAAAAGACACTTGACTATAAGATGCCAAAAGAGACAAATGCTTGCTATGCTTGCCATAAAGATAAAACACTCAATCAACTTCAAAAAGATTTGGAAGATTGGGGTATGATTAATTGGGATAAACGCTAAGATACTCCTAAACCTAAAGTAGTATAATTTCAAAATATTACAAAAGGCTTCTACTACCAATGAACTATTTTGCTAAAAGAATTATCCCCTGTTTAGATGTTAAAGATGGACGTGTTGTAAAAGGTGTCAACTTTGTTGGGCTTAAAGATGCTGGTGATCCAGTTGAAGTTGCACGAAGATACAATGAAGAGGGTGCAGATGAACTTACTTTTTTAGATATTACTGCCTCATCTGATAATCGTGATACTATCGTAGATATTGTTGCCGAGGTTGCTCGTGAAATCTTCATCCCTTTAACTGTTGGTGGTGGGATTAGAAAACTTGATGACATCTACAAACTCCTAAATGTTGGATGCGATAAGGTCAGCGTTAACTCTGCTGCAATTAAACGTCCTGAATTAATCGATGAGGGAGCTAAAAGATTTGGTTCTCAGTGTATTGTTACTGCTATAGATGTAAAGCGAAACGATAATGGTCGTTATAACGTATTTTTAAATGGTGGTAGAGTTGATACTGGAATTGATGCTTTAGAATGGGCTAAAGAGGTAGTAGAACGTGGAAGTGGAGAGATACTTTTAACATCTATGGATGCTGATGGCACTAAGGCTGGTTTTGAGTTAAATATTACAGAACAAATTAGTAAGGCTGTAAATGTACCAGTAATTGCAAGTGGTGGAGCAGGGACTATGGAACATATTAAAGATGCTTTTGATTGTGGTGCTGATGCAGCTCTTGCAGCAAGTATTTTTCACTATAAAGAGATAGATATTATGGATTTAAAACACTATCTACATAAGCAAAAAATTCCTGTTCGCCTATAAGAGATAATCTTGAGGGGTGTGTCATTATTTGCCAATATTGGAATTGCTGAGGCATACCTACCTAACCATAAAATTGATATTCTTGTAGCTAATGAGTTATTAGAAAAGCGAGCTAAATTTTATCAAGAGATGCACCCAGATTGTCAAATGATTTGTGGTGATATAACTCAAAAAAAGATTTACAACAAAGTATTACGTAATGCTAAAAAAGAGAAATGTGATTTTCTTATAGCCACTCCTCCTTGTCAAGGGATGAGTATAGCTGGTAAAATGAAAGAAGATGACCCAAGAAATAGTTTAATAAAATTCGTTGTAAAAATGATTCAAGAGCTTAAACCAACACATGCTCTTATAGAGAATGTAATAGGGGTTTTAAAAACATCTATCTTAGTTGATGGTGTGAGTATAAAAATAGTAGATTTTATTAATCAAGAATTAATACCTTTAGGGTATTTTATCAATTCTATGGTACTTGATTCAGCTGATTTTGGAACTGCCCAAACGAGAAAAAGAGCTTTTTTTTTAATCTCAAAAAAAGCTGTTTGGAAAGCACCTGCAAAGATGCAAAGAATATCGCTAAAAGAAGCTATAGGTCACCTCCCTAGTTTAGAAAGTGAAGAGAAGTCAGATATCTTATATCACCATGCAAAAAAACATACTCAGATGCATATAGGTGTTCTTAAACGAACTCCTAGTGGAAAATCTGCGCATGAAAATGAGATACACTATCCTAAAAAAAAGGATGGCTCGCGTGTGAAAGGTTTTAACACCACATATAAAAGAATGGAATGGGATAAACCAGCACCAACAATAACTATGTATAATGGGTCTATATCTTCACAAAACAATGTACACCCTGGTGTACTCTTAGCAAATGGTGATTACTCTGACGCTAGGGTTTTAACCCTAAAAGAGATATTTATCTTAACAGGTTTGCCAGAGAGTTGGCATCCACCAAAATGGGCTACAGACTATTTTCTAAGGTCTGCTATAGGGGAGGGGATTCCACCTAAACTTATAGATGCCATACTAAAAAATATACCTAAATAAAAAGGCTAAAAATGATAATATGTGCTGGAAATAATGAAACTTTTAATTTTGCTCAACCTATGGGTGTTGGCTTAGTTGAAACTGCTATGAACTTAACTCGTCTATGTTTATTTGATAAACCTGAATTTATACTTTTTGTTGGCAGTGCAGGGAGTTATGGGGATGCAAAAATATTTGATATTATAGAATCAAAGACTGCAGCAAATATTGAACTTGCTTTTTTAAGCAATGATGCATATACACCTCTTGATAATGTAGTCTCTACAAATACTACTAATGTTAAAGATATAGTTGTAAACTCATCAAACTATATATCAACAAATGATACACTTACAAAGAACTTTTTAAAGTTTGGCGTTGGAATAGAAAATATGGAATTTTTTTCAGTTTTAAAAATTGCTCAAGAGTTTAATATTCCTGCTGGTGGTGTTTTTTGTATTACAAATTTTACAGATGAACACGCACATGAAGATTTTTTAAAAAACCATGAAAAAGCAAAAGAACTTTTAACTATTCATGTAAAAAAACGTATCAAGGAACTAACAGCTAAATGAATGAACTAAAACCCTCTTTACTTGATTTTACACAAAAAGAGTTGATGCAAAGGATAAAACCTTCCTTCCGTGTAAAGCAGATATATGGCTGGCTTTATCATCAATATGCCCAAGGCTATGATGATATGAAAAATATTCCCAAAGCTCTTAAAGAAGAGTTAGCACAAAAGTATATAGTCAATCCTGTAAAAATTGTGAATAAAGAGGAATCTAGTGATGGAACTATCAAGTATCTTTTAGAGCTTCAAGATGGTAAAACCATGGAAGCTGTTTGGCTTAAGATGAAAGATACTCAATATGATGAGAAGGGTGAAGTTATTCAAGAGGCGAAATACACTATCTGTGTATCGACTCAAGTTGGTTGTAAAGTTGGGTGTACATTTTGTTTAACAGCAAAAGGTGGTTTCACAAGAGATTTAACTGCTGGTGAGATTGTAGCTCAAGTAGTGGCGTTAAAACGTGATAATGACCATAAACACAATAGAATGATAAATATAGTCTATATGGGTATGGGTGAACCTCTAGATAATTTAGACAATCTAGCAAAGGCTATAGAGATTTTTCAAGAGGAAGAGGGGCTTTGCATAGGTGGTAAACGCCAAACTGTTTCTACAAGTGGATTAAGTACTAAAATAGACAAGCTTGGAGAGATGAATTTAGGTGTTCACATAGCGATCTCTTTACATGCAGTTGATGATGAGTTAAGAACTGAACTTATCCCTATGAATAAAGCTCATAATATTAACTCTATCATTGAAGCTGTTAAACGCTTTCCTATTGACACACGTAAACGTGTTATGTTTGAATACCTTGTAATTAAAGACAAAAATGATGACCTAGGCTCTGCTAAAAAGCTTGTTAAGCTGCTCACAGGGATTAAAGCTAAAGTAAATTTAATATATTTTAATCCATATCCAGGGACAGACTACAAAAGACCTTCATATGAAGATATGCTAGCTTTTCAAGAGTATCTAGTTAAACACGGTCTACTCTGTACTATTCGTGACTCTAAAGGTATAGATATTAGTGCTGCTTGTGGTCAATTAAAAGAAAAAAATAAAGAGGAGATCTAAATGAGTTATATAGAGATATTTCAAATAGTTTTTTTAGTAATTGTATTTGCTGTCGGATTAATTGGTTTTATTCGTGCTGCTACAAAAGATGATTAATCTTTTGTAAAATAAGCAATATAGTCTCTCAACAGCCTTACTACTAACTTCTTAATAATTCTAATATTTAATCATTTATGTTTCCACATCATAATATTTCTATGATATACTACTCTTCAAATTAAATAAGGAGATATCATGGCAGAAAAAACTGATTCTGATAGAATTAAAGAGATATATAAACTATGTAAAGGTCACTTTGGTGATGTAAGATTTGTAGGTATCAAATATCATGCACAAATTGGATGGGTATCTAAAGCACAATTTAATAGTGAAGAAGTTGGTAATTTAACAGCTGATGGAAAAACAAGTAGTGATGCACTTAGAAATCTAAGAAATAGAATTAAAAAAATTATCAAAAGATATAATCGCGTATAAAAAGCAATCTGAGTCTCTCTTCGAGGCTCTGCCAAATGTAGTAAAACGACCAACACACCAGGGAGGTCGTTTATAAATGTAATAATACCCTAGTTTTCTTATAAAAAAATAATCTTATCAAACTCAATTTATTCCTATAAAAACAACTTAGATTAAAAATCAAGTCTTTC
>Ga0193963_1000503_pt1 | contig 20374 bp, 20 predicted proteins | sample FB_6_MG_FD_140359 | JGI IMG/M metagenome (GOLD analysis project Ga0193963, IMG submission 140359) | Microbial mat bacterial communities from the Broadkill River, Lewes, Delaware, United States - FB_6_MG | ecosystem: Environmental > Aquatic > Freshwater > River > Microbial mats | place: USA...
AGCTGTTGGTGGTTTGGCAAAAGGTCATTTGGTTCGTGAGCTTGATGCTCTAGGTGGTCAGATGGGTTTAATCACTGATGAAGCGGGGATACAGTTTCGTATATTAAACCATACAAAAGGTCCTGCAGTACGTGGAAGCCGAGCCCAAATAGATATGGATAAGTATCGTGTAATTGCAAGAAATGTGATTTTAAATACTCCTAATTTAGATTTAGCACAGGAGACTGTGGAATCTTTAATTATTGAAGAGGAGAGTGTTAAAGGTGTTAAAACAGATCTTTTAAATGAATATATGGCACAAAGAGTTATTATAACTTCTGGAACTTTTTTAAATGGAATCATCCATGTTGGTGAAGTGCAAAAAAAAGGTGGACGTTATGGAGAGGAGAGAAGTGAAGGACTTTCTGCTTCACTGAAAAATGATGCAAAACTTAATATGGCACGTCTAAAAACAGGTACTTGTGCTCGTATAGATAGCTCGACTATCGACTTTTCAGTTATGGAAGAGCAGGGTGGAGATGAGATACCATCACCTTTTTCGTTTAGAACGAATCGTGAAGAGTTTCGTGCGTCAAAAAAACAATTGCCATGTTTTATAGCATATACTAATCCTCTCACTCATGAGATAATCTCATCAAACTTTTATCGCGCACCACTTTTTACAGGTCAGATTGAGGGTAACTCACCACGATATTGCCCGAGTATAGAAGATAAGGTAAGTAAGTTTGCAGATAAAGATAGACACCATCTTTTTATAGAACCACAGACTATGGATAACACTGAGTGTTATATAAATGGTCTCTCAACATCTCTTCCACCAGAAGTACAACGAGATATGATTCGCTCAGTTGTAGGAATGGAGAATGCAAAAATAGTTCGTTATGGTTATGCAATTGAGTATGATTTTGTCGATCCTCGTGAACTTAAACACTCACTTGAAACTAAAAAAATAAGTGGTCTTTATTGTGCTGGACAGATTAATGGTACAACAGGTTATGAAGAAGCTGCTGCACAAGGACTTATGGCTGGGATAAACGCCTCTCTTTCTTTACAAGGTAAAGAGCCTTTGGTACTCAGACGTGATGAAGCTTATATTGGCGTTTTGATTGATGATTTAGTTACTAAAGGGACAAATGAGCCATATAGAATGTTTACATCTCGTGCAGAGTATAGACTTCTTCTCAGAGAAGAATCAGCAGATACAAGACTTGGAAAATATGGATATGAATTAGGACTAATTAGTGAAGAAGAGTATGAAAGAGTTAAACTCAAAGATGAGCAGATTAAGTATGGAGCACAGCTTTTAGAGGATACAAAGTTTACACCAAATAAAGAATTTAATGCACGCTTAGAAGAGATGGATGAGCAGCCTTTAAAGGATGTGTCAACTGCTCAACAATTGGTTGCTAGAAAAACTTTTGATGTAAAAAAGATGCTTGAAATTGTTCCTGAGTTAGATAAATATGATGATTATATAAAAGAAGAGATTTTGGTTGAAGGAAAGTATGCGCGTTACATAGACAAGCAAAGTGAAGAGATAGAGAGAATGAAAAAATATCTTAAAATTGCAATCCCTGAGGGCTTTGATTTTACTAATGTAAGCGGACTCTCAAAAGAGGTACAAGAAAAACTCGCTTCATTTGCTCCACCAACTTTACAAGCTGCAATGAATATCAGTGGTATAACGCCAGCAGCGATAGAGATACTTCATATATATATTAAAATAGCTAAACGTGATGCTAAAAACTCTTTATCTTAAAAGAGTTTTTAGCATAAAATCTGACGATTAATTTTCTAGTTAAAACATTTCCTTGACATAGGTCAAGAAAATAAATAATAATTAGGATCTCTTCAACAAAATAAAATAAAATCAATTAAAAAATATTATAAATTAGTAACAAATTTAATGAATTTATAAAAGAAAACTTAAATTTATAATTAATTAAAAGTTATTTGGTGTATAATAAGACTTTAAAATTCACAATAAGTGAGCAAAGATGAAAAATAATAGCCGTAGAGGTTTTATGGGTAAGGCATTCGGTGCCGTTGCTGGTGTTGGAGCTATAGCTTCATTATATGCAATGAAAAAGTCTTGGGATCCCCTTCCAAGTGTAAAAGCTGCTGGTTTTACAACGTTAGATATGACACAGTATGAAGAAAATGTAATGATTACTGAAAAATGGCGTGGTAAGCCAATTTTCGTATTGAAAAAGTCTGCTGAAGTTATGGAAAAAGAAAAAGGTAATGCTGAAGCTGAAGCAAGAAATATTAAAGTTGGTGATGACAACTTTATGATTGCTATCGGTCTTTGTACACACCTTGGATGTATTCCAGCATTTAGAAAAGCTACAAATGATTTCTTATGTGCTTGTCATGGTGGAAAGTTTGATGCATCTGGTTTGGTAACGCAAGTACCACCACCACGTGGTTTTGATATACCTCCATTTAAAATTGATGGAAATAAGTTAGTTCTTGGTGAAGTTGGTCCTGAGTGGCAAGCTATGAAAGACAATGGCGTTACGCTTTAATAAATAAGGGAGGATAAATGGCACAATTTACAAAAGCAACAAGTGTTAAAGATTGGTTAAACCAGCGTTTAGCAGTTGAAAAAGTTGAAAAAGTTATGGCATCTGAATATTGGATTCCGAAAAACATTAACTTTTTATGGGCAATGGGGATGGTTTTAGTAGTTACGTTCGCACTACTATTAGTTTCTGGTATATTTTTATTAATGTATTATGTACCAACTGTTGAGGGTGCATTTTATAGTGTTAATTACACTATTATGAGAGAAGTTGATTTTGGTTGGCTTTGGAGACATATTCATGGTGTAGCTGCATCAGTTGTATTCTTAATTATATATATTCATATGTTCACAGGTATTTACTACGGCTCTTATAAAAAAGGTCGTGAAATGATTTGGGTATCTGGTATGCTTCTTTTTGTTGCATTCTCAGCTGAAGCATTTTCTGGATATATGTTACCATGGGGTCAAATGTCTTACTGGGCTGGTATGGTTATTACTAACTTATTTGCTGGTGGTTCATTACATATGGATGGCGTTGTTGAATGGATTCGTGGAGATTATGTTCCTGCACAAGCATTCTTAGGTCGTTTCTTTATGCTTCATGTACTTTTAATTCCTTTAGCAATTTTAGGTCTTATTGGTCTTCACTTTGCTGCACTTAGAATTCCGCACGTAAATAATCAAGATGGTGAAGAGCTTGACTTTGATTATGAATCTAAAAAATATTTAGATGGAGATAAAGCTGGATCAAAAGTAATGAGATTCGCTAATGACTTTATGTCTAAAGATATGATGGTTGTTGCTATATATCTATTATTCTTCTTTTATTTAGTGTTCTGGAACTATGGTTTTGCAATGGATCCTGTAAACTTTGACCCTGCTGATGGTCTTAAGACACCAGCACATATTTATCCTGAGTGGTATTTCTTATGGTCATATGAGATTTTACGTCCATTCCCAGTTGATATCGGTCTAATCGCATTTGCATTTGCACAAGTTATTTTTGTACTTCTTCCATGGTTAGATAGAAGTCCAAATACTACGCCAGCAAATCGTCGTGGATTATTTGCTATTTGGTTCTGGGTAATGCTAGTAAATATGATAATATTAACAGCTATGGGTAAATTACCACCAGAAGATCCATTTAGTACAATCGGTTTATATTCTTCATTACTGTTTATTGCTCAGTGGTTGATACTTCCGATAATTACAATGTTTGAAAAAAAAGCATAAGGGGAAATAGATGAAGAAAAATAAAGAACCATTAATATTAGCTGTTGTAGTGATTTTTTCACTAGCAGTTTATGGTCTTGTTGAGCCTTATGCTCACTCGGTATTACACCAAAAGTCTTTAAGTGTAAAAAGTGAAGGTTTTACTTATCCAGATCTTCCACAGATTACTAAAACTGGCGATGTAGCTCGTGGTGCAGACTTAGTGATGGGTGCTGGTGCTTGTGCTGGTTGTCACTCTATAGATGTAGCTGGTATGCCAGCTCCTATGGATGCTGTTAGTGCAGCTGGTGCTTATGGTGTTAATCCACCTGATTTAAGTAATGCTGGTGCTGTATATGATGCTAAGTTCTTAGCTGAGTTAATTAAAAACCCAGCTCATGCATTAAAAGTAGAGCATAAATACACTCCAGAGTCTGGAAAAATGCACCCAATGAGTCAGTTTTATGGAGCTGGTGGAGATATGGACCAAGAAGTAGCTGATATGGTTGCTTACTTACAGTCTATTGCAGTTAAACCTGCTGACTTAACTCCTGCTATAGCATATGAGAATGCTTGTGGTAGATGTCATGAAGTATCATATGAAAACTGGACTCAAATTGGTACAAAACCTAAGTTTAAGCATGAAAAAGACTCTTTAGCATTTGATATTAAAGTTATGGAGTACCAAGATTCATTAAAAGCTTATATGGGTAAATTACCACCTGATTTAAGTATGTATATCCGTTCTCGTGGAGAGCACTTCTTAACTTCATTTATTGAAAACCCTCAAGGGCATCTTGAAGGTACAGCTATGCCTAGAGTTGGTGTAACTGCAGATGCTGCTGAGAAAGTTATTGAATATATGAAAGATGCAGGTGACACAAAACGTCATGAGAGAGAATCAGTTGCTGTAAATGTAATGATTTATCTTGTAATTTTTGCTATCTTTGCTATTCTTTGGAAAAAACAAGTTTGGCGTGATCTTCACTAGATAATACTTCAAACTTTAAAAGACTATAGGTTGAGCCTATAGTCTTTTCAGATACTCTTCGCTATAATCTAAACATGAGATTTAGAGACTTAAAAAAACAATCAAATAAAACAAAACAAACCTTAGAGAATAAACCAGAATTTAATTATGCTTCATACCCAGATAGAGTTAAAGCTTTAATTACAGATATGTTTATGATATATATACCAATATTATACATACTCGCTTATCTTATATTAGACGGTAAGGATTCTTTTCAAGCTTCAAGCAGTGCTCAACTTATTGGAGTAAGTATATATGGTTTTATATATGCAGCATTTATCACAAAAACGGGACAAACTCCTGGAAAGAAGGCTTATACTATAAAAGTAGTAGATGCAAAGACTCAAGAAAACATATCTTTTATTAGAGCATTTTTTCGTTTTATAGCCTTTTTATTCTCCGCTACAATAGCTATTGGCTTAATGTTACCATTTATAAGAAAAGACAATAAGACTTTACATGATTTGTTGCTAAATACTGTTGTGGTAACGACAGAGAATTAGTGACTATATATATTCTAAAACTACCTTTTTTCAACATTTACCTACTAAAAAGAAAAAAATACACATTATCACATCTCTTTAAGTTTAGATTTAATTTTCTAGCTATATAATGACCGCTGAGACTATTTATCACAACTTCAGAAGTGGTAGTGAAGTAACAGTAGTTGTTATTTTGCTATCACTTCTACGAAAGTGGTAAGTTTTTAAAAACAGGAGAATTGAATGAAAAAAATTATCGTATCTGCAGTTGTAGCTGCAATGGCTCTTAGTACTACTGCATCAGCATTAGAAGATATCAAAGTTAGCGGTCAGGCTAAATTATGGTATGAAACTTGGAATAAAGGTGACAATGATATCTTTGATAAATATGCTTCACAAGCGGAAGTTGTATTTAAGCTTGGTGTAACAGGTAAGCAAGGTAATGTTGGTTTTGGTGCTGAATATACTCAAGGTTCAACTATGGGTGTAGAAAATATGTTAGTAATGGGAACTCGTACGGGTGCTAACACATTAACTCAGCAACTAGGTGCTGGTGAAGATGGATATGTTTCAAAAGCATACATAACTGCTCCAATTGCTCCAGATACTATTATTAAAATGGGTCGTCAAGAGTTAAATACTCCATTTGCATTTACTGAAAAATGGAATGCTCAACAAAATAACTTTGATGCTTTAGTAGCTATCAATAGTTCTGTTAAAAATTTAACTTTAATCGGTGCATACGTAGGTCAAACTAATACTGCAATCTCAAGTGGTGCTCCAGCATGGAAAGCTCAAGCTAACTTTGAGCAATTACATGGTGGTGCTTTTGCTGCTGGTGCATTATACAAAAATGACATGCTAGCTGTTAACGGTTGGTTATACTCTGTAAGAGATTACATGAATGCACAAATCTTAACTGAAATCACTGGTGGTGGTGTTATTGATAATATTCACGCTGAAGCTGCTTGGTTAGATGCTAAAGTAAGCGTTGCTGGTGCAAATGTTAAAGCTATCGTTGCTCATATGGCTCCAAGTGCTGACTTAGATTCAACAACTGGTTTTGCTGTTGCAGCTGATTATAGTGTAGCTGGTATTAAACTATTTGCTGCTGGTTCATCAGTAGGTGAAGGTGTTTTACCATTAGGAAACGTTGCAACTAACTTCAAGAAAACTAAATTACCAACTGCTGGTGTTTATACAGATGGTCTTTTTGTTGCTCAACCAGAAGCAACTGCATTCAAAGTTAAAGCTTCAGGTAAATTAGGTTCTACAGGTTTAGCATTACAAGCTGTAATGAATACAAGTGATAATGCTGCTACTGAGGGAGCTGATGAAAATACTAAAGATACAACTGAAGTTGATTTAATCATCTCTCAAAAAGTTGGTGATTTCAACCTTAAAGGTATTTTAATGCACCGTAGTTTTGCTGATGATGCAACTGATGATGCAGCTGGTGGTCAACACGTACGTGTTATCGCTTCTGTAAACTTCTAAGAATCCGATACAAAACTTTTACTTTCAAGCCTTTGGCTTGAAAGTTCTTATTTAACAAATCAATAAACTTTCTTTTTTTTATCCTTAATTACTTTTTTTCTTGTATAATCATTGTAAAACTATTAAAGAGTATCATAATGAAATTATTAAAACATCTATTTACAAGCTTTCTACTTTTACTTCTTTTTACAGGATGTAGTACAGTCAGTTTTGTAGAAAAGTCACCTAAAAAAAATACTGCAACGATATATGCCTATGTAGATACTACAAGTAACATTAATGAAAATATGTATGACCCATGTTATAAACTAAAGATTAATGATGATTCTCTTGAGGATTGTATGAACATCAATGAGTTTATGGAACTGACAAATTTGAAACCTCAAGCGATTAATATATATGCTATTAGAGATGATATAGACAAAAAAAATATTAAACTTGACCTATTAGGTGGTAAAACTTACTTTTTAAAGATACAAAGTTACTCTCAAATCATGGGACAATATGAATTTAAACAAGTAAGTAGAGAACTTGCACTTAAGAGTATAGTTAATATGAAGATGGCTAATCCTCCTAAAAAACCTGAAAAAGAGGATAATAGTATTTTAGATATTTTTTCTAGTGACACAAACAGTACAACTGTAGAGAATAAAAATACTACTATAATTTCTTCTAAGACAGATGAGATAAACAAAGCTTATGAAATGAAAGAAAAAGGTATTATTACCGATGAAGAGTTTGATAAATTAAAAGCTGAAATTTTAGCTAAATAACAAGGAAATAGATGTTAGTAGATAGCTATGACAGAGTAGTTGATTATTTAAGAATTTCAGTTACTGAAAGATGTAATTTTAGATGTCAATACTGTATGCCAGAAAAACCTTTTTCATGGGTTCCAAAGGAAAACTTACTGAGTTTTGAAGAGCTTTTTGAATTTGTAAAAGTGTGTATAGATGAGGGGATAAATAAAATCCGAATAACAGGTGGTGAACCATTACTACGTGAAGATTTGGATAAGTTTATCAAAATGATTTATGACTATAAACCATCTGTTGATTTAGCAATGACAACAAATGCCTTTTTGTTAAAAGGAACAGCCCAAAAACTAAAAGATGCAGGACTTAGACGTATAAATGTGAGTATAGATACACTTATTCCTAGTGTAGCTCAAGATATAGCTGGTAAAGATGTTTTAAAAAATGTTTTAACTGGTGTAGATGAAGCATTAAAAGTTGGTTTAAAAGTTAAAGTAAACATGGTTCCAATGAAAACAGTGAATGCTAATGAAATAATTGATGTTCTAGAGTATTGTAAAGAACGTAATATGAGTATTAGATTTATTGAGTATATGGAAAACTCACATGCAAAAGAGGGGATTAAAGGCTTGAAGTCTCCTGAATTGCTATCTGTTCTAGGTGAAAAATATAATTTTACTGATGATGGTTTTGATGGATCTTCACCTTCACATTATTATACAATGGAAGATGGGTACAGGTTTGGAATTATTGAACCGTATGAGGATGATTTTTGTAAAAAATGTAATCGTATTAGATTAACAGCAGAAGGAAATTTAATTCCGTGTCTTTATTTTGATGAAGCTATGAGTATCTCTGAGTCAATTAAACGTGGAGATATTAAAGGTGCAGCATTTGTTTTAAAAGAGGTTGTTCGTACAAAGCCAGAAAAGAATCGTTGGGGTGGTGAAGATGGAGAATCTTCAAGTCGTGCTTTTTATGAAACTGGTGGTTGATGAATGCTCTATTTAGTAGAACATTTTTACTCTATTCAGGGTGAGGGGAAGTATACTGGCTCACCTAGTCTTTTTTTTCGTTTTGGCGGATGCAATATGAAGTGTGAAGGTTTTGGTTGTATAGAAAAAACCTCAGAGGGTATAGAAATTTTAGGATGCGATACAGTCTATGCAGTAAATAAAGAGCACTTCTTGCATAACTGGATACCTATAACAAAGTATCAAGAGTTAATTAATGTACTTGATTTGTACGATCTTCCATGTGCTGTAGATATTGTATTAACAGGAGGGGAACCTCTTATATATGCTAATGATGAACTCTTTATAGCCTTTTTAGAAGAGTTGGATAATAGAGGGCATACTATTACTTTTGAGACAAATGGTTCACTCAAAGTAGATTTTGCAAAATACCCAGTATATAAAAAGTGTATTTTTGCACTTTCAGTTAAACTTTCAAATTCTGGTGAGAGTGAGAGTAAAAGAGTTCGTGGCGATGTGATTAACTCAATTGCCACCCACTCACATGAGGCATTTTTTAAGTTCTCAATTGATGCAGAGTCAATTAATTTAGGTCTAGAAGAAGAGATTGATAATATCACCTCCCATGCTCCTAGAATAAAAGTATTTTGTATGCCTGTTGGTGGAAGTAAAGATGAAGTGGAGTTAAATACAGAACCACTTATTGATTTTTGTAAATCTAAAGGGTATAACTTTAGCGATAGATTACATATAAGAATTTGGGATCAAAATAAAGGTGTTTAGGATTATTTATGATTATTAGAAAACTTTTTAAATTTGAAAATGCACATATTGTGAGAGGGTGTTCAACTGTACGTTGTAGAAGTTCTATTCATGGACACTCTTATAAGGTAGAAATACTGCTTGAATCAAACTTTTTAGACAATGGGCAAATGGTATATGATTTTGGTTTAATGAAGCAAAATATGAAAGCTTTAGTAGATAGTTTTGATCATGCTATAGCGTTATGGAATGGTGATAATTCAGAGTATGTCAAAGATATGAAAAAGCACTCTGATAGATGGGTAGAATTACCTGTATCACCATCAGCAGAACAGTTCTCACGTGTAATATATGTTATGGTTGATAAGCTTTTATCTTTAACCTCTTGTGTTAATGGTGAAAAGAATGTAAGTTTAAACAGCATTATTGTTCATGAGACAGAAACTGGTTACGCTCAATGTTTTAAAGAGGATGCTTACTCTGAACTAATGGGAAAGATAGAACTTGAAGATATCATATTTTCACGAGCTATAAAAGATGAATGGCAAGACAGAGAGCTGTATGAAAAGTTAAAAAACGGGGACTCTTTTATTAATAAGAGAAATGTTTAACTAGAGTAAAAAAGTTTTTTAACTAATTAAACTTTTTTGCTCACTAGTCGTAAAACTAAATTTAGTACTGATAATTTTCACCTCTTGATTCTCATCTATTTGTGAACAGTTTTCATCAATAATAATAAAACAATTTGCATATGCTAAAGGTGAAATCATCCCTGGTGCATACTGTTTACACTCTTCAAAAAATTCTCCATCAAAATATCCTGGAAGCAAAGTTCTTCTTCCTGCTTTTAAATGGTATTCATTTTTCATTTTTGCATTAATTGTATTTAAATATTTTGCTTTATTACCACTCATTGCAAGGATTATACTTTGACCAAAAAGTTCGAAATTTAATGCTGCAGCTAGAGGATTCCCTGGCAGATTTAAGATAAGTGTTTTACCAATACGACCAAATGTAGTAGGTTTTCCTGGTTTTATTTCTACTTTATCAAAGAAAATATCGTAACCAAAATTTCCAAATGCTTCTTTTGTAAAATCAGCATCACCAACGCTAACGCCACCAGAAGTGATAATAAGGTCATTATCCTCTAAAGCACTTTTGATATGCGTGTTAATATCTTCTAGGGTGTCTTTAGCTGTACCTATAAACTCTACTTCACAACCCAGTTCAAGTGCACGTGATAGAAGTGTAGGAGTATTTGTATTATAGAGTTGATAATCCTCTACATTTTCAAAGTGCATTTTAAGCTCATTTCCAGATGCAAAAAGTGCGATACGAGGTTTTTTATATACTTTGACATGAGAGATACCTTGAGATGCTAGAAGAGTTATTTGGTGTGCATCAATTTTTTCACCTTTTCTTAAAAGAAGAGATCCAGATTTAATATCTTCCCCACAGAGTCTTATATGTTTAGAAAGTATTAAATCTTTAGGAAGGGTAACACCATTTGCAGTATCTATGGTGTCTTCAATTGGAACTATACATTGTGTATGTGGAGGGATTTTAGCACCAGTCATTATTTTGATAGCATAGCCAGTCTCTAATATCTCTTTAGAGTCATCACCAGCAAAAATAGTATGCTTTACTAGAACATCTTTTCCGGCATCCTCTAGTTTAACAGCATATCCATCCATAGCAGAGTTATCGTATGGAGGAAGGTTGTGTGAAGCGACGATATCTTCTGCTAAGATGTAACCTAGAACTTCTTCGATAGGCAATATTTTAAGTGATTTACTTGATATGTTGTTATATATTAACTCTAATGCTTGTTCTATTGTTACTGCCATTATAATCGCCTCTTTGTTTAATTGGATATATTTTACTATAATTTCGTTATGAATGAGATGTATAATATGGGATTATCCCTACATAGTATAAGTACCGTGTTTATTTTGATAGTTATTTTTGTGAATTTGTTTATATTGATATCGTATCAGGATTTAAAAAAATATAAAAGAGTGATGAGTTTATATCTAACGCCATTAACTGCAACAACCTTAGGTTTTATCATATTTACAGGCACAATTATGATGGCTGCTAAGCATTTAGAGTTTACGCTTGAGAATGTAGTTATGATTTTATTGAGTGTTATTTTTATTATTTTAGAGGTGAAACGCTTACGAAGTTTAAAATATCTTGACCCTTCAAAAGAGAGAGCCTTTGATGCTTATAAACCATTAGCTAGAACGATTTTACAAATAGAATTTGCCTTAGTCTTACTTATCTCTATTTGGATGTGGTTAATTTGATATACATTTTACTTGATGAGAAGCAACAAGAGAGCTTGACTCTAAAAGGGGAGATGTTTAAGTATCTTATTAAGGTGCGTAGACATAGTGTGGATGACAAGATAAACATACGTTATAAACACTCCCTTGAGAACCTATGTGAATACAAGATTGCATCGGTTGATAACAGAAGTCTAACTTTAGAACTTGTGAGCCAAAAAGAGAATGAAGTGAAGAGTGAAAAATCACTTCATATAGCATGGTGCTTAATAGATATCAAATCAATAGAAAAAATGTTACCAAGTTTAAGTGAAATTGGTGTAGAAAAAATATCTTTTATTGAGTGTGATAGAAGTCAAAAGATAAAATTAGATTTTAAACGTTTTGAGAGAATTATGGAAGCTTCTATGCAACAGTGTGGTAGAAGTAATTTTATAGAGTTTGATATATATAAAAATATTGCATCTTTTGTTGAGCAGTTTCCTGATACTAAGGTTTTTGATTTTTGTGAAAGAACTTTGAAGAATGATACAGATTTTAAACGTGTACTTATAGGGTGTGAAGGTGGATTTTCTGATGAAGAGAAAGAGTTCTTAAAATCTCAAGAAAATTTTAGACTAGACACTCCTATGGTACTTCGTTCTGAATCAGCTGTAATGGCTGTAGCAAGTAAAATACTCTTATAATAGGGTATTAGGTATTTTAGAAAATTTTAGATATAATTTCAGTTCCAAAAATCTGCCCCCATACGGATTTAAAAAATATATAGTTTTGCGTACCGAGACGCGAGACAAAAGGCAAAAAAATGAAAAAAGATTTACACCCTAACTTAGTAACTTGTACTGTAACATGTGCATGTGGAAACAGCTTTGAGAATAAGTCTGAGACTGAAACTTTAAGAATTGATATCTGTAATGAGTGTCACCCATTCTTCACAGGTTCTGAGAGAATGGTAGATACTGCTGGTCGTATCGAGAAGTTTAACGCACGTTACGCTAAAAAATAGTCTTTAGAGACTTTTTATGTTATCACTTGTTCCAACTCCCATTGGCAACATAGGTGACATCTCACTTAGAAGTATTGAACTTTTAAGTGAGGCTGATATACTTTTGTGTGAAGATACAAGAGTTACAAAAAAACTAATCCACATTTTAAAAGAACGCTACTCTACAGTGTTTAAAGAAAACCAAGAATTTATATCCTTACATTCCCATAATGAACTAGCTTTTGTTGAAAAACTAGAACCATCTTTTTTTGAGCAAAATATAGTTTATGTAAGTGATGCAGGGATGCCTGGTGTTAGTGATCCTGGACAGACATTAGTGCGTTATTGTATTGATAATGATATCTCTTACGATGTATTGCCTGGTGCAAATGCAGTTTTGACTGCTTTTGTAGCAAGTGGATTTGTAACTACACAGATGTTGTTTTTTGGTTTTTTAGACCATAAGGGAACTTCACGATCTGCTGGCTTGCAAAAAGCATTACACAGTGGTTTTTCTACTATTCTTTATGAATCTCCTCACCGTTTAGAAAAGCTACTTACTGAGATTGATAATGAAGCAAGTGATAGAGAACTTTTTGTAGCAAAAGAGCTTACTAAAAAATATCAAAAATATGTACATGGTACTGCAAAAGAGATTTTAAAAAAACTTGATGGAAATCATAGGGGTGAATGGGTAGTTATTATCAGAGCCTCTAAATCTCAAAACTTAAGTGCAATAAGTCAAAAAGATGTATTAGCATTAGATTTACCAAAAAAAGTACAAGCAAAACTTATTAGTAAAATTACAGGTGAAAATACAAAAGCTTGTTATCAAAGATTACTAGGGCATATCTAAATCCTCGAGTTACACTCAGAGGGAAGAAAGAGAGATGAAGTCGTGAAGAACTTTCTTTGAACCATAGCCTTAGCTACGGTGATAAGAAATTCTTTTCGAATTCGCTCTCTTCTCTGATGCTGAGTGATACTGGGGGGGGATTTAGATATGCCCTTTATAAACTTTAAACTTTTTTTGATAGAATACTTTCATGTTAATTTATGCAAAGCAACCGATTTATTATTTAATAAACAATTACCCCAATAAAATTAAAACACTTTATTTAGCTAAAGAGTTAGAAAAAAAAGAGTATTCCCGCCTAATGAAAATGGGATTTAACGTAAAAAGAATACCAAATGAAGCTGCACAGAAAATGTGTAAAAATGCTTCCCATCAAGGATTCTTAGCAGAGGTTGATGATGTTCAACTACAACCATATGATTTTTTCTTTGAGAAAAAGTTTGTCTTAGTTTTATCTGGATTGACTGATGTAGGAAATATAGGTGCATTGGTTAGAAGTGCTTATGCTTTAGGTGTTGATGCTATTATCGCTTGTGGCGTTAAACAACTTCCACTAGAGACTATTCTAAGAACAAGTACAGGTGCATTGTATGATATGCCTTTTGCAATAGAGAACAATGTTCATGATGTTTTAAACGATTTAAAAATGTCAGGTTTTACCACTTATGGTGCTGATATGAGTGGACTTGACATTAGAGAAACTAGAATTGATAGAAAAAAAGTTCTTGTACTAGGTAGTGAGGGTGAAGGTTTAAGCTCTCGTGTGGTCTCAAAACTTGACTGTGCAGTAAGTATAAAAATGGTGCATGACTTCGATTCTTTAAATGTGAGTGTAGCAGGAGCAATTTTAATGGATAGGATGAGAATATGAGTGAAGACTATGAAAAATTAAAACTGATTGGAATTCAAAGAATTCATGAAGAGACTCATATATCTAGAGAACATGTAATAGCAGTAGTAAATAGTGATTTTAAAACACTTAATAGAGTCCAGTTCTTGGGTTTTATATCTATCTTTGAAAGAGAATATAGTCTTGATTTAAGTGTATTAAGAGAACAGGCTATTGCATATTATGATGAACAAAAAACTCTTGATGATGCTAATCCTGGTGTATTTATTGTTGCTAAATCAAACAAAAAGTCTCCACTTATATTTATAGCTATTGCTGTACTAATAATGATAGTATTTGCATTTTTTAGTCTTAATGGTAATAAGAGTGATGTAGTTGAAGTGCAAACTGTAGAGCATGAAATAATCGTTGATGCTAAGAAAAATATAGAAGCTAATGAGTCAGATAATAACTCTACTGATACTAATCAAACATTAGAAGTAGAGGAAAAAGTAGTTGAAACTGCTCTAGTAATTGAGAAAAATACAGTAGAACAAAAATCAGTAGTGATTGAAGAATTTAGTATAACGCCAAAGTCAAGAGTATGGATTGGGTATATTGATGTAGAGAATAATAAAAAATATCAAAATACGATTAAAGAAAAACTCACACTAAAAGGACAAAAAGAGTGGTTAGTTATACTTGGGCATAGCCATGTACTCTTTAATGTAAGTGGTGAAGAAGTAGAATATAAAAATGCGGGTAATCTTTATCTTCATTATAAAGATGGAAAACTTGAAAGAGTATCTAAAAATGAATTCAAAACTCTTAACAAAGGTCGTCAATGGTAAAAGTTCTTTTAGCACTTTTACTTCTTTTTGGTTCACTTTTTTCAGATGAACAATTAATTCAAAAAGATGAAGATTTATTAACAAAAAAGATTAAATCATTTATCGATTTGAATTTATATGAGACTAATAAAGAATTTATCAAAATCATTTTTTCTCCTGAATCTGATTTTTATCTCAATAATAAAGTTGATGCAGTAAAGGTGGCTTCAACTCTAAAGGATAATGGATTATTAAAACTTTTTTTTAATACGCCAAAAGAGTTAAACCTGCATTTTAAAACAAGTGGTTCTCCCCTTTTCTTTATAAAACTAATGGGGGATTCTCTTAGAAATATTGGGTACTATCGTTATGTGACTACGGCATCAAATTTGAATAATGCAGAGTTTACTTGGAGTATTAGTTTAACTTCTGAATATGCCACAGATCCTCTAGTTTTGCAAAGAGAGTTGCAAAAAACTGGATGTAAAATTATAGATATAGAAAGAAAATCATCAACCGATTGGGTTTATGTTATAGATATGGCATATGGTTTTTTAGACATACCAACCTTGATGAGTGAAGAGGAAGTTAAACTCAAGCGTTCTTTATATGCACATTGGCTTAATATCTCTCAGATACAAGAACTTCGAATTATTAGCTCACCTAGAAATAACTGGTATCCAAATATAGCATTCTATGATAACTCTTTACATCTACTACAGGTAATTAAACATGATTCTAAAGAATATGATCTTAATTTAGAGATACCTAAATCTGCAAAATATATTAAGGTTTCAGATATATATACACTTAAAAATATTAAGGATGAACTAACTCTCTACCCCTATGGTTCTAGATAGCTGTCTTTCATAATATTATTCTAAATATTTTTTGCTAAAATTGCATTAATTATTTACAGGATATAAAATGTTTGATGAAATACAGTTTGACAGAATGAATAGATTACCGAAGTATGTTTTTGCTGAGGTAAATGATCTTAAAATGGCTGAGCGTAGAGCTGGCAAAGATGTTATAGATTTTTCTATGGGTAACCCAGATGGTGATACTCCGGAACATATTCGTGAGAAACTCGTAGAATCAGCCCAGAAAACAAAAACACATGGATATTCAGCTTCTAAAGGTATACCAAAACTTTTAATAGCAATCTCTGATTGGTATAAAAGAAGATATGATTGTGATTTAGATCCAATGACAGAATGTGTAGCGACTATGGGTTCTAAAGAGGGCTATGCACACTTAGCATATGCAATTACAAACCCAGGGGACACTGCAGTTGTTCCAGATCCAACCTATCCTATCCATGAGTATGCATTTATTTTAGCTGGTGGAAATGTTGCAAAATTTGGTATCTCTTTTGATGAGAAATATAGACTAGATGAAGATAAATTTTTTGATGACTTAGTTAAAGTGTTTCAAGAAACATCTCCAAGACCAAAATATGTTTTAGTAAATTTCCCTCATAATCCTTCTACTGCGACAGTTACCCCTGAGTTTTATGAAAGACTAGTTGCTATGGCAAAACAAGAAAGATTTTATGTTATCTCTGATATTGCTTATGGTGATATCACTTTTGATGGCTACAAAACACCATCAATTATGAGTGTTGATGGAGCAAAAGATGTTGCAGTTGAATCATTTACTCTTTCAAAGTCTTACAACATGGCTGGCTGGCGTGTAGGTTTCTTTGTTGGAAATGAAAAGCTTATTGGAGCATTACAAAAAATTAAATCATGGTTAGATTATGGTATGTTTACACCTATTCAAGTTGCTGCTACTGTAGCACTTAATGGTGATCAGCAATGTGTACAAGATATTACTGATAAATATGATCATAGACAAGATGTTCTTATCGAAGCATTTGAGAGAGCTGGTTGGCCAATTGTTAAAAATGAAGCAAGTATGTTCTCTTGGGCAAGAATTCCAGAGTGTGCACAACACCTTGGTTCTTTAGAATTTTCAAAGCGTTTACTTACTGAAGCTGGTGTAGCAGTTGCTCCTGGTATAGGTTTTGGTCAACATGGTGAAGGCTGGGTAAGAATAGCGTTAATTGAAAATGATAACCGTATCCGTCAAGCAGCAAAAAATATTAAAACATTTTTAAAGCAGTTTGATACACAAGAGGAAGAATAATGATAAAAGTTGGAATAATTGGCGTTGGAACAGTTGGGACAAGTGTTGCCCAAATTTTAAAAGATAATGCTGATGTTATTTCAGCTCGTGCTGGTACAGATATTTCGGTTAAAAGTGGTGTTGTTAAAAACCTAGCTAAAGATAGAGGTTTAGACATCATCATAACAGATAATGTTGATGATGTTTTAAATGATGATGAAATTGATATTGTAGTTGAACTTATGGGTGGAGTTGAAGAGCCATTTGAAGTTGTAAAACGTGCACTTAAAAGTGGGAAAGCGGTGGTTACTGCGAACAAAGCACTTTTAGCTTATCACCGTTATGAACTTCAAGAGATTGCAAAAGATATCGCATTTGAATATGAAGCTTCAGTTGCTGGTGGTATCCCTATTATTAATGCACTTCGTGATGGTTTATCAGCAAACCATATAGAGTCTATTATGGGAATTATGAATGGTACTTGTAATTACATGATGACAAAGATGACAAACGAAGGTGTAGCTTATGATGCAATCCTTAAAGAGTCTCAAGAGTTAGGTTATGCAGAAGCTGATCCAACATTTGATGTTGGTGGATTTGATGCTGCACATAAGCTTCTTATTCTAGCATCTATCGCTTATGGCATTGATGCGAAACCTGAAGATATCTTAATTGAGGGAATTGAAAATATAACACAAGAAGATATCTCTTTTGCTAAAGAGTTTGGCTATGCTGTAAAACTTCTTGGAATTGCTAAAAAAGATGCTAATGAAGTAGAATTGAGAGTTCATGCTGCACTTATCTCTCAAGATGAGATGATTGCAAAAATTGATGGCGTTATGAATGGAATCTCTGTTGTTGGTGATAAAGTTGGTGAAACACTTTATTATGGTCCTGGTGCTGGTGGAGATGCAACGGCTTCAGCTGTAGTTGCAAATATTATCGATATTGCAAGAAGTGGAAAATCTGCTCCAATGTTAGGTTTTGATAGACCGTTAGAGGGGAATGAACTTACTTTAAAGTCAGTTGATGATATTAATTCAAAATACTATCTACGTATCAATGTATCTGATCGTGCGGGCGTATTGGCAAAGATAACAAAAGTATTTGAAGAGAATAATATCTCGGTTGAGACTATGTTGCAACGTCCATCGACAGCTACATCTGCCAACCTTTTAATCTCTACTCATATCGCGCTAGAGAAAGATATTCAGTCAATGATTAAAGAGTTAGAAAAGCTTGATTTTGTAAACTCTTCTCCTGTTATGATTAGGATTGTATAAGGTATCTTTTGAAGATATTAATCACAGGTGCTAGTAGTGGACTTGGCGCAGAGTTAGCTCGCCAATACGCTACAAAAGAGAATGAGCTTATCTTACTCGCTCGCAGGGAAGATAGATTGTTTCAATTAAGAAGCGAATTATTTCAAAGTGCAAAAAGTATAGATATTATAGTAGCAGATGTGACACAGTTTACAGAGCTACAAGCAAAAATCGATACTATAGAGAGTGTTGATATTGTAATATTAAATGCTGGTATCTCCTTAGGTCACGATGGTGATATAACGCCAATAGCTGATTTTAAAAATCTTTATGATGTTAATGTCCTTTCTAATCATGCCATATTAGAAGTTTTACTCCCGAAGTTAAAAAAACAACAGAGTGGAAAGATTGTGTTTATATCTTCTCTTGCATCACTTTTTTCTATGCCAAGTTCAAAAGTATACAGTTCTTCAAAAAGAGCTTTGAATGCCTATGCAGAAGGGATACGTTATAAGTATAAAAAAGATGGGATAAAGGTTATAAATATCTTGCCTGGATTTATAAAGAGTGAATTAACTGATAAAAATAAATTTCAAATGCCTTTTTTACTTGAAACAAAAGATGGCGTTAGAAGGATTAAAAACGCTATAGATAAAAATAAACGATTCCACCCATTTCCCCTTAGATTTTATCTAATTATTAAATTTTTAAACCTACTTCCAAACTTTTTAAGAGAGAAAATTGTAAACTCCATTAACTAAAAGTCTAGGGATTTTACGATGGAAAACATAGAAACTATTGATAGCGTATGTACATATTGTGGTGTTGGTTGTGATATTGCAGCTAATGTTGATACTAAAGAAAATAAGATTGTAAAAATCTTTGCTCACCCCGATGGTGTAGTTTCTCAGGGTAAACTATGTATTAAAGGTAAATATGGTTTTGACTTTGTAGCTGCTGATGACAGACTTCGTATTCCACGTATAAGAAAATCATGGATAGAAAAAAATCCAGAGATTAAAGAAGTAATTGGTACATCTTTAGTTGACTTAGATGATACTTGGTATGAGACTGATTTAGATAGTGCGACTACTGCTGCTGCTATGAAGATGAAAGAGACACAAAAGAACTATGGTAGAAAGTCTATCTGTTCTATTGGTGGAGCTAGAAGCTCATGTGAGTCTGCATACTTTTTTCAAAAATTTACTCGCCATACACTTAACTCTCCCCATGTAGATAACTGTGCTCGTGTTTGTCACTCTCCATCTCTTTCAGGTATGAAAGTAACAATAGGTGAAGGTGCTGCTACAAATCCATTTAATGATATCTACAACACTGAATTTATGATAGTTATAGGTTCAAATACAACTGAAGCACATCCAATTGTATCAAATAGAATTATTGATGTTGCGCGTGAACATGATAATCTAGCTGTATTTGATGTTCGTGAGATTAAACTTCATAGATTTTCAAAGTACAAGGCGATTATGCCACATGAAGCAAATCTTCTTACTTTAAATATGCTTGCATATGTAATTATGGACGAAGAGCTTTATGATGAAAGTTTCATTGCAGATAGAACAGCAGGTTTTGCTGATTTTAAAGAAAAGATTATGAATGATCCTTATGCTAATCCTGATTACTACAATGAGATAGAGGGATATGAGTATCTTTCTAAAATGATTAGAAAAGTAGCACGTGAATATGCACTTAAAAAGTCTATGATATTTTGGGGACTTGGTATTACTGAACACTTAGATGGCTCATACGCTGTAATGGCGATAGTGCATTTAGCCCTAATGACAGGTAATGTTGGAAAAAGTGGTACTGGACTTATGCCTCTTCGTGGTCAAAATAATGTTCAAGGTACGTGTGATATGGGTATGCTTCCATATTATGACCCTGACTATCAAACACCAAAAGAGGTTGGTCTTATGACGCCTCAATTGGTA